>ERZ650309.459-NODE-459-length-20277-cov-4.165612_pt1 | contig 20277 bp, 17 predicted proteins | sample MGYA00376245_ERZ650309 | MGnify/ENA primary metagenome ERZ650309 (study PRJEB26733, sample SAMN07839294) | wastewater metagenome | biome: urban; feature: wastewater treatment plant; material: waste water | place: USA: North Carolina | collected 2016-04-26 ...
TGCTGGCGTCTCCGACCAAAAACATAAACGGACGTCCGCCGATCACAGCCGCAGTGATTCCCTCAGGCTTGAACTTCGAGCTGAGTGTCATTTCTTCCTTCACTTTGGGAGAAACCGATTCGCCGTCCCAATCCCACAATTTGAATTCGGCTTTCTCCACGCCTTCGGGGGCGCCGGAAATAATCAGGAATGACTTCAAATGCGCGTCGTAGGTGATTTCCCGCACACCCTGCCCGCCAAGTTGCAAGAAAATGACGCGCGGGTTTTCAACCGTGAGATTGTTGGCGGCAAACGGGCCACGAAGATCGGCCAAGCGTAACGGAACCAGCACAGCTTGTGCGCCAATCAGCGAGCGCAAGCCGACAATCAAACGATCCCGCAGCTTGTCAAAAACCAGTCCCTCGACGTTCAACCCGCCTTGGGTACTGGGGATTTCTCCCAGGCTTTTCAATTCGGGAACTTTGCTGAGCAGGAAATTGCGAAAATCTGGAATGACTTCGGCCTGTCCCCGCAATGATTGCGTTTGCGCATCGAAACCAAAGCGGACAAGAGCGTTTTCTGCTCCCCAGGCTGCGTCAGATAGCGAGCCGGTAATATAAAAATTCGAGCCGTCGCTGGTGATCGCTTCAGGATTTTTGATGTTGACGCCTAGAGGCACGGCTTTGGGAACTCCAATCGGTTCGCCTTCCGCATCAAGCTTCATAGCGAGCACCACGCCAGGCTGACCGTCGTCAACCATTAACACCAGATCGCTGCCAGGAACATAAGCGACGCCGGAAGCTTCAATTTTTGCGCCGGGCAATGCTGTCCAGGCATCAGACCGGACAACCTTGGCAGAACCTGATCCCGTTGTGCCGCTGCCTCCGCTTCCACTGTTTGTTGTCAGCGCGTACCGCGCGACAAGGATGGTGACGATGCCGCCAACCACCGCTCCCATGATTTGCGCGATGATGCGGCTCAAGGCGTTCACATTCCAACCACCCTTGTCTTTGTCCTTCTTCTTTTTCTTCTTCTCAGCTTTTTCGTCTTCGTCTTCGGCGGCGGTCGTGATTTTGGAAGGAGGAAGCGGACTTCCGCTGGGATCGGTTCGCGGGAAGGAAAATGATGGTTCGGAACGCAACGACGCGCGCCGACGCACTTCTTCCAATGCTTCCAGCGACAATCGGGCGGTTTTGTTTTGCGTGGTTTCAGCCGGGTTACGGAATGTCAGCAACACGTTGCCAAGCTGAATCTTGTCTCCGTGCTGCAAGGTGTGCGCCTCGCTGCTCAATTGAGTGCCGTTGACGAATGTGCCGTTACTGCTGCCCAGATCAACGATGGAATAGCCGCCGTCACGAACCAGCACGATGCCGTGTGTGCTGCTGACCGTCGGATCGTTGATGACCAGCTTGTTATGCGCAGCCTTCCCGATTTCAATTTCTGCCTGGTTCAGCAAGGCTTCGATTTTTTCCCCAGTCGGCATGACGCCAATCAAACGGGGAGTGAAATGATTTTCAACGTGCGTCGAAATTTCGCTGAACAGCGCCAATCGTAAAGATGCCTTTTTGCCTGTTGTTCGTTCAACGTGATCAATCGTCGCTTTGTCTGTTGGATCGGCTACAGCCAGCATTAATCGGTCAGGCTGTTGACCAATGACGGGGCAAACTGAACGGCTTCGCAAAAAATCTGCGCCAAGCTTGGCCGCCGTGATCGCGTCAACTTCCATGGTTTTCATTTCAACCGGTGCCAGGTTGAACGTGCGGCCCATCAAATCGCGCAAGCCAATTTCGCTGACCAGCTTTTCTTCGACCAATGCGCGACACAGCCTGCGCCCGCGTCCTCCAGTGCCTTTTAGCCGGTCAATTTCCGTTTGCGCCACCAGTCCGGACGAAACCAACGCCTGCGCCAATACTTCTTCGCTTATTGGCATGGACTTGGGCGGCGGTGGGGCCATAGGCGGCGGCGGCGGCGAATTGTCCAGCAATACGGTGCGGGGGATTGATTGTGTGGTTTCAGCCTCTTTTAAGCGGAATGTGATAGTGCAATGGCCCATTTTGATCAAATCGCCGTGCTGTAATTTGCGCGGTTCGTTGACGCGGACTTCATTGACGAACGTGCCATTGCGGCTCCCCAAATCACTGAGTGTAAACACGCCATCGGCGAAGGTGATCATGGCATGGGAGGAGGACACAGAAGCATCCGTCAAAACGATTTCGTTTTGCGGTCCCTTGCCGATTTTGGTTTCCGGGATTGTTAAATCGCGTTCAAAGACGTTGCCATCGCGCGACAAAACATGGAGAGTGGCTTCGATGGTGTTGGAGTCATTCTGGGAAGCAGTCATAATTTTTAGCGCCGACGCTTCAGGCCAAGCGTCCGGCGGCGGAGATTGGGGCGTTTGGGATTCCAAACTTGGCTTGTCCAAATTGAGTGCCTGCAAATCCGCGCCGCATTGGTTACAAAACCGGCTGCTTTCGCGCGGAATGGGGAAATTGCATTGAGGGCAACCATTTGTCATGCCAACTGAGGTAACTCGATTCGTATTCGTATTTTAGAAGCCGAGCAAGTCGGCGATTTGTCGTTGATATTACAGTTGTAAAGCAAGCCGGATGCTAAATCAGTTCGCAGGCTAAATCAACGAGTTTGATAAACGGCAACTTTCCAGAACCGCTGCGAACCCAATGCCGTAATGTAAAATCGCTGCACGCGGTTTTCCGCGACACTCAAAAATCTGAAAATGACACCAAATCGGAAAATTAAAATGAAAAAGCCATTTCTGTGGGCGTTGTTTACCCTCCTGCTGGCAACGAGTGCTTGGGCGCAAAGTCCGGCTCCTCAACCAATAGTCGGCGCTGTTCCAGCGACCGAAAAATCCACGGATGTTCGACAACAGACGTTCGACATTGTTTGGAAAACCGTCAAGGAGAAACACTTTGACCCAACGCTTGGCGGATTGGACTGGGAAAAAGTTCGCCAGCAATACCAGCCAAAAGTGGCCGAGGTGAAATCCGATGCGGAGCTTTATCGCTTGCTGCAATTGATGTTGGGCGAACTTCACCAGTCGCATTTCAATATTATTCCGCCCGAAGCCGTCATTGCTGATGATGCTGCCGAACCTCCCACCGGGGGAATTGGAATTGATCTGCGAATGATTGACGGAGCAGCCGTGATTGTCCGGGTCGAACCCGGGTCGGCGGCAGAAACAGCCGGGTTGCACGCCGGATTTGCTGTCAAGCAAGTTGGCGAAAAGATGGTTGAAGCATTGATTGCTCCGGTAGCCAAGACGAGTCAAAGCGAAGCAGTCCGAAAACTGCAAATGACCCGCCGCGTCATGCGCGAAATCAACGGCGAACCCGGCTCAACAGTTACCGTCATTTATCTGGACGGCAAAAATCAAAGTCATACGGCCACCGTCACGCGCGCCAAGTTAAAAGGGGAATTGTCGCCTCGCCTGGGAAATTTCCCGCCGCAATACACAGAGTTTGAGTCAAAACGATTGGCGGGAAATATCGGCTACATTCGATTCAACATCTTTACGACACCGATTTCTGACAAAGTCCGGATTGCGTTAACGGAGCTTCGGGATGTTGACGGACTCATTTTTGATCTTCGCGGCAACCCGGGCGGCGTTGCAGGCATTGCGACGGGCATTGCCAATCGGATTTCAGACAAGGGCGGATACCTGGGAACGATGAAGATGCGGACGAGCGAGTTGAAATTCGCTGTTTTTCCGCAGCAGAATGCTTATACCGGGCCGGTGGCAATTTTGATTGATGGTTTAAGCGCTTCGACCAGCGAAGTGTTTTCCAGCGGAATGCAGGAATTGGGACGTGCAATCGTGATCGGCGAAACCAGCGCCGGAGCCTGTTTGCCGTCGTATTTTCAAAAACTTCCGACCGGCGCTCTTTTTCAATTCGCCATTGCCGATTTCAAAACGCCAAAGGGCGTTTTGATCGAAGGGCGTGGTGTAATCCCGAGCATCGAAGTGAAATGGAATCGCGCCAGCCTGCTTGCTGGACGTGACGCACAACTTGAAACCGCGATTGAGCGATTGACTCAAACGCGACAACGCGAGCGTTCAGTAAAATGACGCTCCTACGCAACCAAGATGTGAAGCGAGCAAGCTTCACCATTCAGAAAGGATGAACTTCATGAAGAAAATTGCCTTAATGATTGCTCTTATGTTTGTGGCAGCCTTGACCGTTACGGCTCAGGAAAAGAAAGCCGACCCGCCGAAAACGGATGCTAAACCGGCAGCCACAGCGCTACCTTCGGCAGATGAAATCCTGGACAAGTACGTGAAGGCTATTGGCGGCAAAGAAGCCAACGAAAAAGTCACGTCTCGTTTTATGAAAGGCACGTTTGAAATGCCTGCCATGGGAATGAGCGGGTCGGTCGAAGCCTACACACAAGCCCCGAATAAATCCGCGACCGTTACTGAAATCGCAGGTTTCGGGAAAGTGCAGCAGATTTTTGACGGCAAAACTGCTTGGGAAGCGAATCCAATGACGGGCCTGCGCGAACTGGCAGGTAGCGAATTGGCCGCAATGAAGCGCGAGGCGGACTTCCACGCGGAACTTAATTACAAGAAAAATTATTCGAAGCTGGAAGTGAAGGGCAAGGAAAAGGTTGGCGATGCCGAAGCCTACGTTGTTATGGCAACACCGAGCGAAGGCAAGCCCGATAAACTTTATTTTGATGCCAAGAGTGGTTTGCTGCTTCGCCGTGATAGTGAGCGAGACAGCCCTCAGGGAGAAGTGGCCACGGAAACTTACTATGAAGATTACAAAGACGTAGAAGGCGTCAAGATTCCGATGACCATGAAAATCACAAATCCGCAGTTCAGCTTTGTGATCAAAATGACTGAGATCAAAACGAACGTCAAAATTGAAGATTCGAAATTTGCCAAACCGTCCGCATAGGGAAGTTTTGCAAAGAGCACATCAATGAAAAGGGCGAGTCAATCTCGCCCTTTTCATTTTGCCGTTTAGCTGGCGCGTTTAATCTCATGCGGTAATAAATCCGTCGTCGCTTCGGTGATCGGATGCTGAACCGAAGCGGGCGGCAGTTCATTGGTGTCCGGCACGATGACGCCTTCGATCTGGTTGCGGCGTGGAACCGGCAACGCCTCCTGTTCGATTGGTTCGCTGATGAGTTGGCGAAGCTTCATCCAGCCCCAAAACACCAACAACAATCCCGCTGATCCCAACGCCGCCGAAACTGTTCCCATGATCCGTATCAGCTTTGCCTGTCGAACCGGATCGTCGCTGCCGACCAAAAAGACCACGGCCAGCAACACCGCAGCCATCAAGAAAAACAGTAAGCCTGTGCCAACGGTTTTTTGACTGGCGTTCGTCTTGGAAGTTAGACGCAATACTTCGGTTTCTGCCGGAATGGCTGCGCTGAGCGGTGCGCCGCATTGACGGCAAAACCGTGAGCTTCCCGTTGTGTCAGCTTCGCAAGCGGAGCAATGCGTTGACACGGTTCGGGCCAACGCCGTGGCCAGAATCGCTTCTGCTTCGCGCGTTAAGGTGTTGCGGTCGCCTTTGGTAATGTAGCCGGAATAAACACCGTTGATGGTGTATGCGAACGTCAGGCGAGTGGAATTAGGGCCGATGGGTTTTAAGCCAATTTCCAGAGTGGTTTGGTAATCCAGAATGTTTTGCGAACAACCGGATTGCGCCGAACTTTTGGCGCTGCGTCTGGCTTGCAGTGGAGTTTCATTCAATACGCGATAGCCCGATTCTTCCAGCGCATCTATCAATTTCGCGCGAAGGCTTTCAACATCTCCGACGACTTGGCGCGTCACGTCGTGATCGAAGCTGGAATACATTCCGCCACCATCGCTCATTGCTGCGATGAATTCCGCTCCCATAACATTTTCCTCCGGTTTGTCGGTTGAAGGTTTTCGACATTTCCGCTAACGAAACCGGAAAAGCGAAAGTTCACCGCTTTCGCAGGTTACAGGGGGTCGTTCTTTCGCCAGACGTAAATGTCACGCGCGATGTCATTTTCCAGCGCAATTTGGGTTTCGTCGCACTGAATGACAAAGCTGGGAAATTTTTGCTGAACTTTGATGGGAACGCCAGGCGTGATGCCAAAGGAGGAAAGTTTGCGGATGCGCGGAAAATTGGCGGCGCTGACATAGGCAACTTGGGCCTGCTCTCCGATTTCCAGACGATCAACCGAAGTCACCAACGAATTCACATGGTCTTCGATTTGACGGCAGCATTCGCCTTCGGGAATCGGATGGTTGTGCGGGCAAAAACGTGGATGGCCAAGCAATGTGCAGATGGCGTTGGTAACGCCTCGCGCCAGAAAATGCTCGAATTCGCAAGCGTCGGCTTCGCTTTCTTCCAAAGTCATTCCCAGAACATCAACCACCAGTCGTTCCGCCAGCCGATGGCGACGAATGATGTCTCCGGCGGTTTGACGCCCCAGGGGCGTCAGGCTGATTTCGCCGCCAGGATTTCTCATCAAATAACCTTCGCGTTCGCATTCAACCAACAATTCTTCTGTGACTTCGGTTTTCGCATCCCCCGCAATGGTTTCAACAGCGACGGATCCCCGTTCTTCGTTTGTCCAAACTGCTTCCAATACTTCGACGATATCCTGAGAGAGCCAGTTGTGCATAAGGTTAAAAGGTGATTTTCAAAACCCGCAAGATCACATTCACAATGCCGCCAACTGCAATCGCAAACGGCGTGATGAAGCCCAAAATAATGAGGGCTTTTTTGGTTCCTTGTTCGCGGACGATCATAAAGAAGTTGGCGACGCACGGAATGAACAAGGTTAAAACAATGAGTGAAACGACAATTTGAACCGGCGACATTAAACCTTGTCCGACCATATCGTACAAACCTGCGGCTCCGTAATCGCGACGCAAAAAGCCCAGCACCAACACTTGAGCCGTTTGTCTGGGTAATTGCAGTATGCCTGTTACCAGCGGTGCCAGGGAATTATTGATCATATCCAGGCCGCTCAATCGCCCCCAGGGAGTTGGTACTCTGACGCGATCCAGCACGAACAGAATCAATGTGCCGAGCAAAAACAACGGCAGTGCTTCCTTCAGATACCACTTCATCCGGTATCGTGTTTTCGTCCAGACGTTTTTGAACACCGGCGTGCGGATCGGCGGAATTTCAAAAATGAAATCTCCGCGTTTGCCTTTGACGATCTTTGATGACAGGTAACCGACCAGAAACATTTGCGACAGTACAACACCGAAAACTGTCAACATCGCCCATCCGCTGAGCGATCCGCTGATGGCCAGGATAACGCCCAGTTGCGCGGAACAAGGAACTCCCAGCGCCAGCAAGACCGTTGCAATCAATCGCTCTTTTTTGGTTTCCAGAATGCGTGTCGTCATCGTCGCCATCGTGTCGCAACCCAGGCCCAGCACCATCGGCAATACGGCCTTGCCGTTCAATCCCATCACTCGAAACACTCTATCCGACAGAATCGCCAGCCTGGGCAAATATCCGCTGTCTTCCAGCAGGCCAAAGGCGATGAAGAACGTCATGACAATCGGCAAAACAATCGCCAACGCATAGGTCAGGCCAACGGAAATCAATCCATACTGGCCAACCAAGAAATCATGCACGATTCCAGGCGGAATGATTTTTTGCAGATTCGGCGTCAGCAACACGTTAAAAACGTTGTTTTCCAGCGCGTCTACCAATGTGCCTGCGCCGATGACGCCCACGAATTCATACATCAGCAACAAGACAACCAACATTAACGGAGCACCCGTTCGCCAATCGCGCGTCCAATGGCCCAGCCGCGCAGCAAACTTTTCCGATCTGCGCAGCACAAATGCCAAAGGTGCAATTACCGGAGCAATCAAAACCAGAAATTGCGTGATGGCGGGATACAGCAAACCGGTTTCGTATGTGCTGCCGTCGTCCGCTAATTTCCCAAACAGCAGCGAGCCCAGCCAGCCCAAATGGATTTTCTGGAAAAAGGAAAGCGCTGAAGGAATGACGCTCTGATCCATCAATGAATTGATCCAGCCATAAAGCGTCGGCAAGCCAAACAAACGCCCAATTTCTGTGTAAGCGAAAAGCGCCAAGCTCGCTGCCAGACAAATCAGGCCAATCTTTAAGGCAGGGCTGTTGGATTCCTGAAACACACTGGGCAGCGCTTTTTTATATTGGCTGACCGCGCGATCCAGAAAAGCGTTCCGGGCTTCTTCCAACCGTGCGGCGCAACTTCTGATTCGCGTCCGTGTGCTGGCGTCATTTTGGATTTCCCCTTCGGCTACCCGATTCAGCCAGGATTCAACGCCTTGTCGAAATCCTGAATCCTGTGTTTGCAGCCACTCAATCGTCAGTTGCAGCGGCAAATGGTGATTTTCTTTCGGCTTCAGGCTTTTGAGGAAGTCTTCATTGCTGAGCAAGCGGGTTCGTTGTGCCGCAAGCGGATCGTGCGGAATTTTGGCGTGAACGATTGATTTGAAAATTGAATACAATCCTTCGCCTTCGATGGCGACGGCTGGAACGACTGGGATGCCAAACAATTCACTGATGCCCTTCGCATCAATTTCAATGCCCCTGTGCCGGGCTTCATCCATCATGTTCAGCACCAACACCATCGGAACTTTCAACTCGGCCAGTTGCGATGTGACCAATAATGTCCGCCGTAGATTTTTGGCGTCGGCGACTTGAACGATCACATCCGGCTCTGCTTCCAACACCATGTCGCGTGTTACGCGTTCGTCGTCGGATTGTGGTGCCAGTGAGTTAACACCCGGTGTATCAACTACTTCCCATTCCTGGCCTCCATATTTCATCTTGCCGCGCGAAACTTCTACGGTTGTGCCGGGATAGTTGGACACAGTGACGTATTTGCCGGTCAAATAGCCAAAAATGACCGACTTGCCCACATTTGGATTCCCGACCAACAAAAGCCTGCTAGGTTTGGCGTTTTGCTTTTGTGCTTTTTCAATTTTATGCAATGTGACAGTAGACATAATTTTTCAAATCAATCACCCTGTTAATAAGCCCAAGGTTATTGAAAGTCAAATTCAATTCGGACTCGAGGTTTTGTTGCAGCGGCAAGCTGAAAAGTGAGAAGTGGGAGAAGAAAGAAAGGAGGGCTTCCTTTCTTGATAGATTGGAAGCCCTAGTGAGACACAGGACTAGGTAATTAAGTGGCCTCAGCATACAAACACGATCTCAATTCTTTGTAAGCGAGTTTTTAAGTTCCCTTCAAATTCTACCACCGGAAAAGCAAATCTAACTCACAGCTAAAGACGGCGTAACCTGGCCTAAACATCCAATACTTATCATTCAAGCTACACAATCCGGTTAGTTCTGACGTTAACCTTAATAGATGGGGAAGCCGATAGAAGGAACCAAGGTTGGCTGTAAGTCCTGACCGGATTGTTTACCAAAAAATGTCGGGTACCAAAGGCTCCAATTATGCTGGCAACCATTCAAACTCAACAGATTCATCCGATCCGAACAGGCAAGTTGGAAGTCAGGCTTGCCATGACTCTGGCCGAACTTGATGCCGCAATGCGGCTGCGGTTTGAGGTCTTCAATCTGGAATTGCAGCAAGGCCTGCTTTCTTCCTACGAGCGAGGATATGACACCGATGCTTACGACGCCTATTGCGACCATTTGATCGTGAAAGACCTGCAGCTTGATGAAGTCGTTGGCACTTACAGATTGCTGCGGCAAACCAGGGCCGATGAAAACATTGGCTTTTATTCCGAAAACGAATTTGACTTGAGAACTTTGAGGCAGACGGCGAAAGAAGAAGGAGGCGAGCTTTTGGAGTTAGGGCGTTCCTGCATCGCGGAAACCCATCGTTCATTTGCGACGATCAGCTTGTTGTGGAATGCGATTACACGTTATGCGATTGAGCGAAATGTGACTCATCTGTTTGGTTGCGGCAGTTTGCATTTATCCGATCCTGCGGAAGTGCAGCAGGTGTATTCCTATCTGCGAACAAACCATTATGCGCCGGAAAAATATCGTGCTCATCCGCTAGAAGGTTGCCGGATGGTTTGGCATCCCGGCTTCGAATCGCAGGTGGATTCGCGTGTCGTAATGAAAAAACTTTCGCCGATTCTGAAAGGCTATTTACGAACCGGAGCAGTCATTTGCGGTGCTCCGGCTTACGACGAAGCGTTTGGGACCGCAGACGTTCTTGTGTTGGTCGAAATGGAAAAACTGACTGGTCGTTATCGTCAGCATTACCTGGCGGAGCAAATGCGATGAGCAAAGCGACAGAATACGGGAAAAAACCAGTGAGTCTTCAGCCACGAGACGCGCAGGCGAAACCCAAGGGGAAAACCAGGGTGACAAAAAAAGAGGCCCTGTTTTCAGCGGGAAGCGAGCCTAAATTATCCGAGGACTTTGTCATCGGAGCGTTGTTGTATTCGCTCTTCGCATCAAGCCAAAACGGGATGGTCAGCGAAATGATTTCTGTGAGTGATCTGCATCGTTGATTGGAGAATTATGGCGAGACGGAACGAAAACAAGTGTGCTTACTGCGCCGAAGAGTTTGACGTCGAACAAGGAATGATCGGCGCAGACAGAAAAGTCTATTGCTCACAGGATTGCACGGAATTGGGCGAAACGCTTTCTGCGCATGAATGGCAGCAATTGATGCGCGTGGCCATAACATCACGTCATTATCCGGAAATGGAACAGGCCGCCTGAACTAGGTGGACTGCAAGGGCGCTTAACCTAGAATTGATCTCAGCTTGAACTTGATTTAATAGCTCTTTTACCTCGATTTAACCGGTACTTGATAGATTCTTTCCCTACGGCAATTCAATTCAAAAGCAAGGAATTCAAATGGAAGAACATGACTGGTCTTCGTGCGTCTAGGTGCGCCATAAACGCCAGCAGTGTTTTTCCCGAGCAATTCAGTCTTCACCACTTGGGAAGTATGGGAGAAACATGAAAATACAAAATCCGAAATGGACGGGTCTTTTCACAGCGGCACTAGCGATGCTGATGGGTTTGGCAATCGCAGTGAGCGGCCAGACTGATCAGGGGCGCATTTCCGGCACTGTTAAAGATCAAACAGGAGCAATCATCCCCGGCGCGGTTGTGACGGTCAAAAATGGCAAGACCGGAGATGTGCGCACGGCGACTTCAAATCAGGAAGGCAATTTCCTGGTCAGCAATCTGAAACCTTCGCAATACACTGTGACGGTGGCATCGGCGAATTTCGCCAAAACCGAATACACCAATGTCGAATTGGTTGTGGGGCAGGAATTGAGCCTTTCGGTTGAACTGAAACCGGTTGGCGCCACGGAATCCGTGACAATCGTTGGCGGTGATGATGCCGCCCTGGACACGAGTTCCGCGCGTATGGGAGCAAACGTCAATCAACAGGAAGTGCAAGGGTTGCCGCTCAATGGACGCCAATTGTCCCAGCTTTACCTGCAAGCGCCCGGGGCTCTCAACAGCGGTTCCGGTACGTTTGGCGATATCCGTTTTTCGGGACGCGCCGTTCAGCAAAATGCGATTCGGTACGACGGTGTGGAAGGCTCAGCAATTATTGACGCCAGTCCCGGCAACTTGAATGGCGAAATTCCTTCGCCATTCCGCCTGCAAGCCAGCCTGGAAAACGTCCAGGAGTTTCGAGTGGATTCCAACAGCTATCCGGCGGAATACGGCACGGGAACAGGGGGGCAGGTAAGCGTCGTCACCAAATCCGGCGGCAACGCATTCCACGGTTCGGCGTTTGAATACTTACGCAATGACCATCTGGATGCACGCAACTGGTTCGACCGCGTTACGAAATCGCCGTTGAAACTCAATCAGTTTGGAGCTTCACTAGGCGGACCCGTCATCAAGGACAAATTCTTTTTCTTCGGCAGTTACGAAGGCTATCGCCTGCGTTCTGGCATCAACTTCGTGGAAGCCGTGCCAAGCAGTTCCGCTTGTGCGCGTGCCGTGGCTGCGGTCGCGCCGCTTTGTTTGGGAGCATTTCGTGGCGCTGGCTCGGTAATTCTGCCCGGCACTTCGACAAACCCCGATTTCGAGATCGCGCAATTGCAAGCCAGCAATCCGGTCAATGAAAACTCTGGCGCATTGCGGCTTGATTACAAAGTCAGCGACACGAACTCGTTTTACGTGCGTTTTTTCCGTGATCAGGCCGACAATGACCAACCGCAAAACGTCTCGGGTTCTCGCGCGATCATCAAGGCAGTTCCGCAAAATGGCGTTTTCGCCTGGCAAAAGCTTTTTGGCCAGAAAATCAATGAGTTCAAGTTGGGGTACAACGGCGCGTTGACGCGTACCTCAGGCAGCGCGCCAACCGTTAATGGCATTGACCTTTCAGCGGTGATCATCAATCTGAGCGGCAGCGTGGCAAATTCGGGCATTGCCGGCCAAAGCGCTTCATCAGGTATTACCGTTCCGGGCGGGTTGGTCCGCGCCAACAGTGCCACCAACGGACGAGGCCAACCGTATACTCCTTATACGATTGGGTTGATTGATAACCTTTCCTGGCTGCGTGGAAATCACAACCTGAAATTCGGCGGCGAAATTCGTTTTGTACGCGCTTACACGGATCGTCTGGGCGGCACAACTTTCAGTTATTCAAACATTACAAGCTTTCTTGCGAACACAGCGGCCACTGTGCAGTATCTGGGCGACGTGAGCGCGGCCAGTCCGTTCAACAACGGTGCAACCGGCGAGCGGTTTGCCAAGCAGGAGTTTTACATTGGCTACGCGCAGGATGAATGGAAAATTCGTCCGAACCTGACCTTCAACTACGGCCTGCGCTACGAATATTTCTCGCCGCTGCGCGAAGACAAAAACCGGCAAGTTGTCTTTGACATTTACAAAGGCACGATCCTGTCTTCCGATGTTTTGCCCTTGAAAGCGAACAAGACGAACTTTGCACCGCGTCTGTCGCTGGCATGGTCGCCGAATGAAAAAGGCACGGGCTGGTTCGGCGGTGGCAAAACGGTTGTGCGCGCGGGTTTCGGCATCAACTACGGTCCGGGGCAGATGGAAGATCAGATTCAGCCGATTGAATCCGATCGCATCAGCACGACCTTGAGCAACGTCAACAACGCCTTCCCGCAAAACCAGGCTGCATTGGTCGCCGCATTCACCAGCAATCCAAACAATCGCGGATATCAACCGCGTGCGTATGACATTCAGGAATACAGCTTCCCGGAGCGCATCTTCTCTTACACTGTCTCAGTACAGCAGGAACTGCCCTACAAACTCGGCCTGACTCTTGCGTATGTCGGCAGTCAGGGACGCAATCTTTTCCTGCGCAGTGTGGCGAACAACATCACGTCGGTGCTGACCAACGTCAATCCGGCAAACAACGCAATCATTATTCGTGAATTTTCGATTGTGACGCCGGGCGCTGCGGGGCAAAACCCAACGGTGCAGAATCCTTTCGCTGAAGTGGATTACAAACGCAGCGGCGGCCACGACAGTTACAACGCCTTGCAGGCAACACTGTCGCGTCGCTTCAACACCGGAGTGACCCTGAACGCCCAATACACTTATGGAAAAAGCTACGGCAACACTGCCGGCTCGAACGAAGCTTCGACCGTGGCGAATAATGCGCGCACGACTGAAGAATTCGATTACGACAACGGATACAACAACTTTGACGTGCGCCACACGTTCAATCTCAGCGCCATCTACGCGCTGCCCTTTGGCAAGAATCTGACAGGCGTGGGCAAGACCTTGCTTCACGGTTGGGAAGTCGGCACGATTTTGAATTCGCGCAGTGGTTTGCCAGTTCCAGTGCTGATCGTTCGACCTGACGTGGTTTATGTGGATGCGGCTGGCTTGGTTTATCAAACTCCGGCAGCAGGACGCACCGCGGTCATCAACACGCCGCGCGGAGGCGCTTCGCGCAACGTGCGCCGACCAGACCTGATTCCGGGCGTTGATCCGTTCCTGAATTCGGATCGGACGGTTTTGAATCCTGCAGCCTTTGCGGCTCCGAAGCCGGGCGCGTTTGGCAATCTGGAACGGAATTCCATCCACGGTCCAAGCTTCTTCCAGCAAGATGTGATTCTGGCCAAGAAATTCGCGATTACCGAAACGGTGAACATCGAATTCCGCACGGAAGTGTTCAACATCTTCAACGTGACGAACTTCGCTAACCCACCGGCAACGCTGCCGAATGTTTTGGGGACGGGGACGAACCAGCTTCAACCCGGACAGGCGTTCACTGCTGCGGCGGCAGGAACCTTCGGTATTCTCAATCGCACGGTGGAGCGCACTGTTGGGCTGGGAACAAATCGCCAGGTTCAATTTGCGCTGCGACTGAATTTCTAAACTGTCGGCAACGGCAGGAAACACTGTGGACCGGTGAGCAACTTTGCTCACCGGTCCAATTTCTTTTCAGGCTTTGATGGAAAACGACGCCACGCTGGCAGGCTTTGGCGCGCCGAGCAATTGCACGGGCATTTGCGGCGCACAGCAAACTTTGATCAATCGCTCGCGGTCAAGCTTCAACTCTTCATCTTCGCGCAACCAGGCGCGCACTTCGTTGAAAACATGAGCCGCGTGCGGGTCGGGCGGTTCGACAATGCGGTAATGCATCCATTTGCCTTCGCGCCGCGCAGTCACCACGCCTGCTTGCCGCAAATAAGCCAGATGCCGCGAAATCTTCGGCTGCGGTTCGCCCAATACTTCCACGAAAAAGCAGACACAGACTTCGTCATCACCCATCAGGTTCAACAACCGCAGGCGTGTTCGATCAGAAAGCGCCAGAAAAAATCCCGCTACATCAAATTTTTCATCCTTCTTTTTCATAACGGCAAAAATTTAGCACAAAACTTCATATTCGTCTTGACGGATATGAAGGGGCAGGGTATTGTGCGCCACACATTCGGTAAAGCGAATGTGTAAATCAAAATAAAACCAAGAAGGAGAGAACTGATGAACATGACACAGGAAATTCAAACGCTGAAACCCCACGTTTCGCTCAATGTCAGCAATATCGAGCAAAGCATAGAGTTTTACCGCAAAATGCTGGGCATTGAACCCTGCAAAGTGCGCACCGGATATGCCAAATTCGACGTGCAAAATCCGCCGCTGAATTTGGCAATGAATGAAGTTTCACCGGGCGAAGGAAAACTTTCGCGGCTGTCTCATTTGGGAATTCAGGTCGCTTCGACCGAAGACGTGCTGACGATGCGCGAGCGATGGCAGGAAGCAGGGTTGGCGACGAAAGACGAAATGCAAACCAGTTGCTGTTATGCCGTGCAGGATAAAACCTGGGTCAGCGATCCGGACGGCAATGCATGGGAAGTGTTCGTTGTTTTGGAAGATAACCTGCCAGAATCCAACAATGTGGGCGCCTGCTGCACAACAACGCCAAGCCTGGTTACATTGACCAAATAATGACCACCCAACTGATCACCATCGAACAAGCATCCGCTGCCGATCTGCCGGAGATTTTAGGACTTCTTTCCCAAGTCGAACTCCCACTTGAAGGTGTGAAAGAGCATTTGGAAGGCTTCCTGATCGCCAGAAGCGGTGGCGGCTGCTTGATCGGCTGCGTTGGTTTAGAGCGATACGGAGAGCTTGGGCTATTACGCTCTGCCGCTGTTTCGCATGAATTTCAAGAGCAGGGAATTGGCTCCAGGCTTGTTTGCCGATTGCTGGAAACCGCAGCCCGCGATGGAATCTCGGAAGTGGTTCTCTTGACTACAACGGCCAAAGATTACTTTCAAAACCGGTTTGAGTTTCAGGAAAAAACACGTGCCGATTACGAACAAAGATTGGCAAATTCGCCGGAATGGAATCTGCCGCGCTGTTCATCGGCAGCTTTCATGGTGCTCAAAGTCGATTCAACATCCAGGCACGAGAAGACAAAGAGAGTTTTGATTCTTTGCACCGGGAATTCCGCGCGCAGCCAGATGGCTGAAGGTTTGCTGCGACAGGAAGGTGGCGACCGGTTTGAAGTGTTCAGCGCGGGCACGCGCGCCAGTTTCGTGCGACCTGAAGCAATTCAGGTGATGGCGGAAATCGGAATTGATATTTCCAGTCACCGGTCAAAATCCGTGGAAGAGTTCGCCGGACAGGAATTTGATTATGTGATTACGGTCTGCGATCACGCCAACGAAGTTTGCCCGGTGTTTCCCGGCAAAACCAAGCGCATTCACCACAGCTTTGAAGACCCGCCTGCTTCTGGTGCTGCCGACGAAGCCGCGACGCTGGCTGTGTTTCGCCGAGTGCGCGACGAAATCCGCGACTGGATGCGAAGCTTTGTCCGGCAAATCGGCTAAGCCGCATCAAATGCCCAACGCTTTGCGGAAAATCGGAAAGTCTTTGGTCTTCCAAAGTTTTCCATCCAGCAAATAATGTTGAAATGACATCCCCCACAGGGCTGCGAGCGCGTAATCGCCTTCCGCAAAGGCGCGTGGAAATACGTTGAAGACAAGGTTCAGGCTGAAAATGACGAACAAGTAACCAGCCAACGAATACCAAAGTTTTTTCTGGCCCGTTTCCGCTGCTTCGGTTTGGTGATAGAGCCGGGTGAGTTTGTGATACTGCAAGGCGTGTCCTAGCCCGATTAGAATTCCCGCCGCTTTGATCCCGTGCCCGCTGCTGGCTGCATACCAAAACGCCAGCCATTGCAAGGGAATGATCAATCCCATCAAATACAGTTTGGGCAACACCGGTTTCGGTTTCGCAAACTGTTTGGCCACGTAAAAGACGGTCAATACCAGGTACGTCAAAGAAATCAGGAAAATGACAGACGCCGTTTGCGAATTGAACGAGTAAAAGAAAAACAGTGGTAGGGTTAGTGAAGTCAGCAGGAAATACTTGTCCAGTTTGAAATCGTCGGATTCGCCAGCTTTGCGTTTGTACAGCATGACGAATCCCAGATGCTGTTTCGCGTAATGCAGATGAAGCCAGCAGAATGCCAGCGCGAAAAACGGTTGTGCGAATCCAAGCCAGACCAGTACCGGGCCGAGAAGCGTTAGTGGAACGATCAGCCACAGAAACCAGCCGAATCGTTGTCGTTCCGCAGGATCAAGATAGCTGCGCGTTGCCGTGGCAAACAGGTGCGGCGCTTCCAGCACCAACAGCATCACCAAACTTATCAACAGGATTGGGAATCCGGCAGAGAAAGCCGCCAGCAACCCGTAAGAAAGAATCGCCCCTCCAAACACCCAAACCCAGTCTTCTTTTTTGCTGATCAACCAGTTCGGCGACGATGTAGAAATTGTCGCGGAGTCCAAAAATGAAACTGCTGAAGTCGCCATTTCAAAAGCCTTTCAAATGTGCCAGGGGGGAAGATTAAGAGCTACAAGGGGAGGGAGGTTAAGAGCGATTGGGTGAGACCTTGAGGGAAGGCGAGCGCATTCTATGTCGGTGGCCAGGCTCAGTAAACAAAAAAGTCGTGCTAGCCGCGCCGGAAAGATTAAAGTTGCGTGTTAGGGGGGAATTGAGACTGGCTCAATTTACTTGAAGAGTGTGCGTAAATCAGGCCGCTGAAAGAAACCACAAAAAGCCCAAAAGGCACAAAAGAATTTTGAGCGTTAATTTGTCGCAAGACCTTTTTGTGTTTTTTGTGCCTTTTGTAGTTCGTTCCCCATTTGGGAATTACGCACACGCTTCAATTTACTTTGAACTCGCCTTCTCGCTGAGTGGAAGGTTGCGACGTTTCGGCGGGCAATTTCTTTCTTGGCCGCAGGCTCAACCGTCTGCCGGTAATCAGTCTTGCGCCGCGCTGGTAGGTGAAATACGACCAAGCCCAGTTGAACATCACGGCAAAACGATTGCGGAAACCGATTAAAAACCAGATATGCAATCCCAGCCAAAACAACCAGGCGGGAAAACCGGAGAGCTTCAATTTGCCAACGTGAGCAATGGCGGCTTTGCGGCCAATGGTGGCCATGGTGCCTTTGTCCGTGTAATGGAATTCGGTGCGCGCCTTGCCCGCCAGATCGTTTTGAATGCTTTGGGCAACAGCTCCGCCCATTTGCATGGCCACGGGGCTGACGCCGGGCAATGGTTTTCCGTCTTGAATGAACAGCGTCATATCGCCAATGGCGAAAACTTCGCGATGGCCGGGCAGACTTAAATCCCGTTCGACCAGAACGCGGCCCGCGCGATCAATTTCAACGCCCAAAGATTGGGTAAACACGGTTGCACGAACCCCTGCGCCCCAAATAACAGTCGCGGCTTTGATCTTTTCTTCGCCAAGCAGCACGCCGGTATCGTCAATTTTCGTGACTTGCGCGCGCGTGCGAACCTTGACGCCCAATGCTGTGAGTTGCCGGTGCGCGCTTTCGGCTAAATCAGGTGTGAAGCTGGCAAGAATTTTTTCGCCGCCTTCCAGCAGCAAAATTTCTGCGGCGTCCGGATGAATGGTGCCATGCCCATGGTCTCGGCGATGAGATCGAGCAAGGCGATGATCGCCAGCTCGGGGGCATGAAGGCGCAGTATCGGCGGCGCTTTGCCTGGCGCTGGCTCAGCTTCGATACCACGCTTGGTGTAAGCGTCCGCCATGATTCGATTCACAACACGCTCTACCACGCGCAGGCCCGCCAGCGCCTGGAGCCGCTGGCAGACCATGACGTGCTTGAGACCAGCCTCGGCGCATTCGTCAAGGAAGAGATCTCTTTTTCGCGCTATGTCCGACTTGTCGCCGGACTGCGCGCCGACTACTTCGTCTTCGACGTAACCGATCGACGGGAGAGCCTGTCTGCGGATCCCACGCAGGCCGCCGACCCGAAGAACAAGACTTCGGGCGTGCGTGGCGCAGGGTTATTTTCTCCCAAAGCGTCGCTCATCGTGTCGCCGCACCGGGCGGTCGATCTCTTCGTCAATTTCGGCTACGGATTCCACTCAAACGACGGTCGTGGCGTAGTGCGCGGAATCGATCCGGTGACACCGCTGACACCAGCTCTGGGCTACGAGCTCGGCGTGCGTACACGGCTGCTGAACCGACTCGACTTGGCGCTGGCGCTTTGGGGCCTGGACCTCGACAGTGAGCTCGTGTGGTCAGGCGACGAGGGCACGACGGAAGAGAGCGGCAAGACGCGCCGGATCGGGCTCGAGTTCGAGTCGCGGCTGCGCATCGTCCCCTTCTTCCTCTGCGGCCGGCGGCTCGTGCCCAAGGTGCTCCCCGACAAGCTCCACCAGCGCCTGACTCACCAGGCTCGATTTGCCCGAGCCGTTGAGGCCCAGACCGCCGATCTTGGCGCCCGGCGCGCGCTGCATGTTACCGCCGACGAGCGACACGTCTTCGTCGATGGCCGAGCCATCGTCGAGCTCGAGGCGAGCGGACAGCTTCAGCGTCGTACCGACGGTCGCCGTCAGCGACGAGCCCATAGCCCGGTCCGCCCTCATCTGGGATCGCGATCGGCGTCTTCACCGACTTCTTCGATACGCTCGGCGTCGGCTCGTTCGCCACGACGACCGCGCTCTTTCGCTGGACGAAGACCTGCCCCGACGAGCACATTCCCGGAACTCTGAACGTCGGCCACACGCTGCCGACCATATTGCAGGCGTACATCTACATCACGATCGTGCAGGTCGAATCGACGACGCTCGTTTCGATGATCGCCGCGGCCGTCCTGGGCGCCGTTCCCACAGCCGTCGCCGCTGTTCGCGGGCAGGGATGCGGAGCTTGGGCGCTGCCGCCGCTTGCTCGGACAGTCGCCGCTCCTTCTCACCTACGGGCTGCCGGGAATCGGCAAGACCGAGTTTATATATCGTCTGGTCGCCGAGCTGCGAGCGATGCCGCGCTGGCGGCGGTCGGCGGCGAGGCGCACTACAGCGAGTGGGACTCGCTGAGCCACATCAGCGGCGGCGGCAAGAGCTCAGGTTGCGCTGTCGGTCTCGTCTTCGATGTTGAGCGCCGTGACGGTGTTGACACACGCCATGCTTCCGGCGGCGATCATCATGGCCCCGAGGAGCAGCAGGGTGAAAAATTTACGGTTCATTCGCGAAAACTCCGGCGAGGTCTGCGGACAGTATCATGGTTGGCGCGAACAGCTGCAAGGCGTCGCGCTGTCGCGCTATGAGCGCGGTCCGATCGATGGGGTCTGCTGCGAGCCAGGTTTGCGGGTGGGCGGCGAGCAGGTGTTTGGCGGCCACGGGTAGGCCCAGATCGATGAGGAGCGCGAGCTGTCCGAGCAGGGCTTCGCCGCGTTCGGGGGCGAGGCGGATGGCGCTGCGGTAGTGGTGTTGGGCTCGCAGTGGTTCGCCGAGGCGGTGGAAGATCTGGCCGGCGACGTCGTGGAGCTCGGGCGAGTAGGGGTACTCGTGGAGGCCGCGTTCGAGGGCCTCGAGGGCGAGGCGACGGCGCTGGGGTTCGTCGAGGTCGGGGAGGTCG
>ERZ650309.460-NODE-460-length-20266-cov-4.286181_pt1 | contig 20266 bp, 10 predicted proteins | sample MGYA00376245_ERZ650309 | MGnify/ENA primary metagenome ERZ650309 (study PRJEB26733, sample SAMN07839294) | wastewater metagenome | biome: urban; feature: wastewater treatment plant; material: waste water | place: USA: North Carolina | collected 2016-04-26 ...
CATTTTCGACGGCTTGGCGAGGCGTCTTCCCGGCGCGTAGCTCTTCGCGGATGCGCTCATAGAAGATGATGTTGGCGTCGACGGCCATACCGATCGTGAGCACGACGGCGGCGATACCAGGCAGCGTCAGCGTCGCTTGAATCAGCGCCATGATCGCGAGCAGGTAGACGACGTTAAAGACCATTGCGATGTCGGCGATGATGCCGGCGGCGCGATAGTAGATGATCATGAAGAGGACGACGGCGAGGGTTCCGATCACCATCGAGGTGCGTGCCTTCGAAACAGCCTCGGGTCCAAGCGTCGCACCAACCTGCGTTTCAAACGACTTGCGCAGCGGCGCGGGCAGGGCTCCAGTCCGAAGCACTGCGACGAGGTCTTTGGCTTCCTGCTGAAGCTGGTACGGATCGGAAAAACCACCGAGAGTGATGCGAGCACGACCGCCGCCAATTCGTCCTTCAATCGTCGGGGCCGAGCTGACCTTTTCGTCGAGGATGATGGCCATTCGGTGACCGATGTTGTTGCCGCTGACCTTTTCAAACAGGCTGGCGCCTTCGCTGTCGAAGGTGATGCCGACTTCAGGCCGTCCGGTGTTTGGATCCCACTGAACTTCTGCGTCGGTCAGATACTCACCAGTTAGCTCAGCGCGACGGTGCAGATAGTACGAGCGCCAGATTTTGTCTTGCGTCTCTTCTCCGTCATCGTTGCGTCGCGAGGTCTGCTCAAACAGGATCTGGTGATCGGCGGGAACGACCAGCTCCGGCGGCAGCTCCGCGAGGAACTTTTCGAGGATCGCCTTGTCCTTGGCCTTCAGATAGACATCGGTGTGCTGCTGTCCGTTGTCTTTCTGCTGCCACGCGTCGAAGCCGACATCCAGACCGACGTACTGCGCTTTCTTGCCCTCAGCGTGGGCCGAAAGCCGCTGCATGTACTCGGAGCCGTCGTCGACCATCTTGAACTCAAGCTGCGCCGTCTTGCCGATCAGGCTCTTGACGCGCTCGAAGTCAGCCTGCGACAGACCAGCCAGCTCGACGATGATGTCGTTCTGCTTGCGCTGAACCACTGGCTCCGAGACACCGAGCTTGTCGACCCGGTTTTTGATCGTCTCGACGCCTTGGCTGACTGCGTAGGAACGAAGCTCGTCGATGTAGTCGGCGTCGATCTTGTACACCGTCTCACCGGTCTGCTCGTTCTGTCCGTCGCGGGTCAGATACTTGGCAAACTCTCGCTCAAAGTTGCTGTCGAGCTTCTTTGAGTCCGACTTGTTTTGGAAGTTGACGCGAAGCCGAGCATCGGCGCCTTCTCCCTCGCGAATCACTCGTGCGCCTTTGACCTTGCGGTCACGCGCGAGCTTTTCTTCGATCTGCGCCGCCAGACGGTCCGCTTTGTCGGAAACGGCCTTGTCGACCTGAACCTCGTAGACGAGGTGCAAGCCACCCTGAAGGTCGAGTCCGAGCGCAATCTTGCGAGCGAACGTCTTTTTGTACCATTCCGGCAGTCGATCGGTCTTCTGCGTCCAGTCGGCAAGCGACGGCAAAAGGACCATCACTGACAGGATGGTAATGAGCGAGTAGCTAGCTACGCGGTAGTAAAAGGACCGCTCCATGCGTGTGTTGCTCCCAGGCTAACTAGAGGGCTGCGAGTGACCGCCCTCGGCAGGACAGTACAGACAACAAACCATCGATGATTACTTGGCTTCGTCGGCCGCTGGGACCGAAGCATCCGCTGGTGGCGCCTTGCTGATGATGTGCTCACGCAGGACTTTCACGCGGACTTTGTCTTGTAGCTCGACGGTGATGTAGCGGCTGCTATCAGACGCCGCCGAGACTTTGGCCCACAGACCGCCCGACGTGATGATCTCGTCGCCGCGCTTGATCTGTTTGCGCCAGTCTTCCAGCTCACGCTGTCGCTTTTGCTGAGGCCGAATCAGGATGAAGTAGAAAATCCCGATAAGAAAAACGGGCAGGAGCAGGTTGCTCATGGCCATCAGGCCACCGCCGCCCTGTGCCGCTTGAGCCAGCAGGCCAGTCGACTGGCTAGACGGGTCGCTGTGTAGGGCAGTTGCAACGCCAAGCAGGGTGCAAGTCACGGAAAACGCCTCCAAATATCGGACGGGCAGCTTTGATGCAGCAAGCCGGAGTGAGTAGCAAACCTTGTCACTTGGGTCAACTGCTTTGTATTACTGTGACCCATGTGCTCACTCGGATTCAATCGAGAAGTTAGGCTCCGCAGCCGGTTTGTGCCAGGCCCTTTTTCGCGCCGGCTTGTGGGTTCGTTTTCAGGTCGATTGGCGGGCGCTGGACTTGCGCTGGCACTGTGGCTGCCGGGTCTGGCGCGGAGTGCGCCTTCGTCCGCCGCGTTCCCGGTGAGCGTGGCACTGGACGTCGATGGCGATGGTCGGACCGATTCGGTGACGCTGAATGACGCGGGTCAGCTTGTGGTTCGTCCATCCAGTCAAGCTGGTGCGGAGCAGACCGTGAACCTGGACGTCGGCGATCGCGCGGCGAAGCTGAGCCGGGCGGTGCTGTCGGAACACATGCTGCGGAGCGGTCAGCGACTGATTGTGGCGACGGCTCACAAGGCGAATGGGCGGCGGCTTGCGCTCTGGGCTGAGTGGCGAGCGAACCGGCTGACTGCAATCTATAACGGACCGATTGGTCCAGTTGGCAGCGACGGTGAGTATTCGCTGGGCGTGGAGATTTCTGACGGTGTGCTGCTTCGCTATCAGACCAGTCCGACGGTGGAGCGCTGCGACGGAGAAAGGCGTCTGTTTGTTGAATCGTACGGCGCAGACGGGCGCTGGCGGCCTGCGCCGGATTCGACGATGCAAGCGCTTGCTGAAGCGATGACGATTTCGGCCAGCGTCGCTCCGCCGAAGAACCTGTCGCCGGTGGAGCGACCGCTGGGCCTGTATCGGCTGATCTCGACGAGTCGGCAAGAGGGCATTTCGCGAGCGGATCTGCTGACGGCGCCGCGAGAGCTGGACGATGGTCAGGCTCAGACGGCGTGGCGTGGGGCGCATGATGCGCGTGGCACGTTTTTTACCTGGCGGGCCGAGCTGCCCGGGCAAGCGCTGGTGGCGCTGCGGATTGATCCCGCACCGTCCAGCCAAGGACTGCTGCCGAGTCAGGTGGTGGTGACGGTGTCGCCAAAGGAACGCTTTCGTGTGTCGCTGTCGGGGCCTGTCGTTGCGGGTCGGCCTCTGTGGGTGGTTCTGCCCCAGCCCGTGCCGACAAGCTGCGTGTCCTTGACGATTGAGCAGAGCGGGACGCGGGATGGTCAGCTGAGCGCCATCGGCGATGTGAGCGTGTATGGCGATCTCGATGGCGGGGATGCGCAGGCGGTGCTGGTCGGGCTGCTGGGCTCGGGCGACATGCGCAAAGCCGAGCTTGGGGAGCGCGCGCTGCTTGCGCGGATCGAGGCGGGGGATGCGCGACGAAATGATCGGCTGATTCCAGCGATCCAGACGGAGCTGTCCACCAGTCGAAGCAGTGCGCGGCGACGGATCCATGCGCTGCTCGAAGCACTGACGCGCAAGCAGGCGACGCTGTCGGACGCGGGTCGAGACTTGCTGCGGGATGCGCTGCTGTCGGCGATTCGTCAAGCGGAAGCGGAGGAACGTGCGGCGCTGTTTGCGGCGCTGGGACGGCTCAAGACATCGTCGAGTGCGTCGGTGGTTCCGTCGGTGGAAGCGCTGGCGCTCAATGGCAAGCTGCCGCTGACGCTGCGAGGGGAAGCGCTGCTGTGGCTGGGCGAATACGGTGAGCCGGTGTCGCTGGTGACAATGGGCAAGCAGCTGGCGAGTGAGCCGAAGCTGCGACAGAGCATCCAGCGGGCGCTGACGAGGAAGCTGCACTGTGTGTCTTCCGTCGAGCCTCGCTGGAAGTTGGTGGTCGATTCGCTGGGCGCAGATCCGCAGCTTTCGTCGTGGCAAGCGCTGCTCGGGGACGCACTGGCAGAGTCGGCGCTGGGCTGTTCCGACGAGGCTCCGAAGCGGCTCGTGGCGGATCAGCTGGCGCAGCTGTGGCGGACAAGTGCGACGTATCCCGACGAGGCTCGCTTTGCGCTGCGTTATCGCGTGCTGCGGGCGCTGGATCGGCTTCAGCTTGTGCAGGCTCCGTCGATGTTGGTGGATGCGCTGCAGGTCAGTGAACCGGCGGAGCTGCGACAGCAGGCGGCGCGGGTGCTGTCGCGGACGCAGCCTGTGCCGAGCGAGCTGGCGGAGCGCGTGTTACAAGACGCAGATCCGGGCGTGCGGAGCAGTCTGCTCGCGGGGCTTGTGGGACGAAGGCAGGACGCGCTGCTTTCGCAGCTGTCACAGCTGGTTGCGCGCGATCGCTGGCCGATGGTTCGTCGGGCCGCAACGGAAGTTCTGGCCAGTCAGTGCTCGCTCGGCGCGGGCTCGTCGCAAGGGGTCGTGGATGCGCTCGGATCGTCGCTGAGTGATGACGATGATGTGGTGGCTCAGCTTGGGCTACAGGGACTGTCACGCTGCCTGGGGGCGACGGGAATGCCGCGCTATCTGGCGATCTTGACCGACGGAAAAGCCAAGGCTGCGGTGCGCGGTGGGAGCTGTCAGCTGGTGGCGAAGTTCGGGCTTTCCGACGCAGCGCTGGCCGACAAAGCGCATCAAGCGCTGGCGGATGGACTGGCTGAACTCATCGACGATCCGATGGCAGGCGATCGCAGTGTGGTGGCTGCGGTGCAGTGTCTGCGCGCGATTGGTGAGCATGGCGATGGACGGGACTTGGCGACGCTGCTCGGGAGACTGGATCGCGATGTGCCCATCGGTCTTCGTCGAGGCGCTGCCGATGCGGTGCTGCGCATCTGTCAGCGTCAGCGTGCGCCGCTTCCGAAAGACGATCAGAAAGGGCTGTCGGGGCTTCTTCGAATGTCCAGTGAGCCGAGCGATGGCTTGCTGTACGGGATGCGGACCAAGCTGCAAGCGGCATGTGGTCCATGGTCGGTTCGCGCGCGCTAGGAATCGTAGCTTTGGTTCCCGCCGCAGACAGCGCAGTGCTCGACCGGCTGTGGCGTGTTTGTTTATGCTGATCCCTTGTCGAAGGAGAAACTGTGAGTACGGAACCGACCGACAAGCCTGCATCGGACGTGCCTTCTTCTGAAGCCTCAGCAACGGGAACTTCCGCGCCTGCGGAGCCTGGTGCCCCGGCTGATTCGTCGGACCTTCGACCTCCTGGCGTGCTGCGGCGCATCGGTCGTGGTCTGTTCGGACAGCTTCGCTGGCAGCCGCCTCCGTGGCTGGAGGCGATTGGACGCGGGCTGTCGCGGGGCGCTGGATGGCTTTCTGCCAACAAGCCAGCGACGGCGGTGCTTCTGTTCGCGGTGATGCTGATCGGCGGCCTGGCCTACGTTGGTCAGCGCTGGCAGGACAAGCAGCCGAAGCCGATCGAGATGTCGGTGCGCGTCGATCCTCCCGAGGCGATGCGACTGGAAAAGAGCGCGAAGCCAAGCACGATGCGGGTGCTGTTTGGCGGCTCGGCGGCGCCGATTGCGCTGGTGAAAAAGCCGGTGACGATGGGCGTGGAGCTGTCGCCGCCGCTGCAAGGAAGCTGGCGCTGGGACTCGGATCGGATCCTGACGTTTGTGCCTAAGGAAGACTGGCCCGTCGGTGAGCGCTTCACGATTCGGCTACAAAAGCGCGGGCTGCTCGCGGACGACGTGCGACTGACGGACTACACGCTGAACTTCGAGAGCGCTCCGCTGACGGCGCACTTTCGCGAGCAGTCGTTTTATCAAGACCCCGAAAATCCAGCGAACAAGAAGGTTGTGGCGACGCTGGCGTTTAGTCATCCGATCGACAAAGAGGAGCTGGAAAAGCGGCTGGAAGTCGAGCTGGTGACGAAAAAAGACGGGGTCTCGCAGAAGACGCCGTATCGCTTTAGCACGACGTACGACGGGTTTTCAGCGACGGTGTATATCCACTCGGATCCGGTGCAGATTCCCGACCATGACTCGATGATGGTGGTGCGGGTGCAAAAGGGTGTGAAGGCGGCGCGGGGTGGGGCTCCGCTCAAAGAGCCGATCAGCACGTCGGTGACGATTCCGGGTCTGTACGACTTTTTGCGAGTGACCGGCGCGAGCTTGCAGCTCGTGAACAACGCGCAGATGGAGCCGGAGCAAGTGCTGGTGATCTCGACGAACACTGGCGTGACAGAGGCAGAGATCAAGAAGTCGCTGTCGGTGGTGGTGCTTCCGAAGCGGCCTTTGGGGGATACGAGCGGGAGCAAAGAGCAGTACAGCTTTGCGCTGAGCGAGATCAGCAAAGAAGTGCTGGCCGCGTCGCGTCCGGTGCGGATCGAGCAGATTCCGAACGAAAAAGAGTTTTCGGAGACGCAGTCGTTCCGTTACGTCGCAGAAGTTGGCGCGGTGCTGTATGTGACGGTGAAAAATGGGCTTCAGTCGGCGGGCGGCTACGTACTCGGTCGTCCGTCGGAGCACATCCTGACGGTGCCGGAGTTCCCCAAAGAGCTGCGGGTGATGCAGACGGGCGCGATCTTGGCGATGTCGGGTGAGCGGAAGGTGCCGCTGTTTGGGCGCGACATTGAGTCGATTCACATCGAGATTGGGCGACTGCTGCCGAATCAGCTACAGCACATGATCTCGCAGAACACGGGATCGTTTCAGAACCCGGACTTTTCAAACTATCGCTTCACACCGGACAACCTGACCGAGCGCTTCACCGACGAGATGGAGATGCCAAACCTCGGGCACGGCAAGGCGCAGTACGCGGCGGTGAACCTGGGCAAGTACTTCGATCGCAAGGGCGAAAGTCGGCTCGGGCTGTTCTTTTTGAAGGTCGAGAGCTGGGATCCGAAGAAGAAAGAATCGACGGGACAGAGCGATCAGCGGCTGATTTTGCTGACGGACCTCGGCGTGCTGGTCAAGGACAACGTCGATCACTCGCACGATGTGTTTGTGCAGTCGCTGAAAAACGGCGATCCGATCAAGGGCGCGACCGTCGAGGTGATTGGCAAAAACGGCGTGGCGATTCAGACCGCGACGACGGATGCGGATGGACACGCGAGCTTTCCGAAGCTTAGCGACTTTGTGCGAGAGCAAGCGCCGCTGGCGTATGTGGTGAGTAAAGGTGGGGATCTGTCGTTTTTGCCGTATGGACGCAGCGATCGATACCTCGACGTTTCGCGCTTCCCGATTGAAGGCATTCACGACGCGGAAAAGCCGCAGGGACTGCAAGCGTATCTGTTTTCGGATCGCGGAATGTATCGGCCCGGCGACGAGATTCGCATCGGTTTGATCGTAAAGAGCCAAGACTGGAAGCAGAAGCTGTCGGGCGTGCCGCTGGAGCTGTCGATCGAAGATGCGCGCGGCGTGACGGTGCGACGGGAAAAGCTTCGGCTGTCCGACGCAGGCTTTGAGGAAATTCGCCATCAGACGCTGGAAGCTTCGGCGACGGGAACGTGGAATGTGAACGTTCACATCGTCAAAGACGGTCAGGTTGGCGGGCTGCTCGGGTCGGTGGCGGTGCGGGTGCAAGAGTTTCTGCCGGATCGTCTGAAGATCTCGACGCGGCTGAGCAAAGAGTCGCTGGAAGGCTGGGTGTCTCCCGACGGACTGAAGGCGCATGTGCAGCTTCAGAACCTGTTTGGAACACCGGCGGAAAGTCGTCGGGTCAAGGCGACGCTGATGCTGTCTCCGACGCTGCCAAGCTTTAGCAAGTTCCGTGAGTATCAGTTCTTCGATCCGGTTCAAGCGAAAGAGGCGCTGACGGAAAACCTCGAAGAAGGGGAGACGAGCGAAAAGGGCGAAGCAGAGTTTGAGCTGCCGCTGGCGCGGTTTTCGAGTGCGACGTATCGGCTGCGCTTTGTTGCGCAAGGGTTCGAGGCCGAGGGCGGTCGCTCGGTGGCGGCTGAGACGCAGGTGACGGTGTCGCCGCTGGCGTATCTGCTTGGCTTTAAGCCCGACGGAGACTTGGGATATCTGAGCAAGTCGAGCCGTCGCAGCGTTCACTTGGTTTCAGTCGGTCCGCATGGCACATCGGTCGCGCAGTCCGGCATTCGCGCGATGCTGTTTGAGCGACGCTACCTGTCGGTGCTGGTGAAGCAGGACAACGGAACGTACAAGTATGAGTCGGTCAAAAAAGAGCTGGTCGTCGAAGACAAGAAGCTGTCGATTCCGTCGGGAGGCATGACGTATCCGCTGCCGACGCAGCAGCCGGGCGACTTCTTCTTGGTGTTTAAAAACGAAAAAGATCAGGTGCTCAATCGGATTGAATTTTCCGTCGCTGGCGAAGGAAACCTGACGCGCTCTTTGGAAAAGAACGCAGAGCTTGGGCTGAAGCTGAAAAATCCCGACGTGTCGGCGGGCGAAGAGCTGGAGATGCAGATCAAGGCTCCGTATACCGGCGCGGGTCTTATCACCATCGAGCGCGACCGGGTGCGAGCCTACAAGTGGTTTCACGCCAAGCAGAACGCATCGATTCAGAAGATCACGGTGCCCGACGACATGGAAGGCAACGGCTATGTCTCGGTGTCGTTTATTCGCGGAATCGACTCGCAGGATGTGTTTATGGCGCCGCTCACGTATGGCGTTGCGCCGTTTAGCATCTCGAAGGAAAAGCGGACGGCAAAGATCTCGGTGACGACGCCGGACTTGGTGAAGCCAGGGGAGCCGTTCAAGCTGCGCTATCACACGGATCGTCCGACGAAGATCGTGCTGTGGGCGGTCGATGAAGGCATCTTGCAAGTGGCGCGGTATCAGACGCCGGATCCGCTGGCGTACTTTTTCCAAAAGCGCGCGCTGGAAGTGAAGACGGCGCAGATCCTGGATCTGATCCTGCCGGAGTTTTCGCGACTGCTGCGAGCAGCGCCGGGCGGCGACGGAGAAGGCTCGGGTCTAAAGAACCTGAATCCGTTCAAGCGTCGTCGCGACAAGCCGGTGGCGTACTGGTCGGGGATCATCGACGCGGACACCGAGGACAAAGAGGTTACGTATCAGGTGCCCGATTCGTTTAACGGAACGCTGCGGGTGATGGCGGTTGCGGTGGCTCCTGATGCCGTCGGTGTGTGGAGCAAAAAAGCGCTGGTTCGCGGTGACTTTGTACTCAGTCCAAATGTGCCAACGGTGGTGGCACCGGGTGATGAGTTTGAAGTGTCCGTCGGTGTGGCGAACAGCGTAGTGGGCTCGGGGGCCAATGCGAAGGTGACGGTCCAGCTTCAGACGAGCAAGCACCTGCAAGTGACTTCGGACGGCGCGCAGACGCTAAAGATTGGTGAGATGCGCGAGTCGGTGGCGCGCTTCAAGCTGAAGGCGACGCAGGTGCTCGGGTCGGGCTCGATGACGTTTGTGGCGTCGCTCGGCGGGAAGTCGGGCAAGTACACGGTGGATCTGTCGGTGCGTCCGGCGGCGCCGCTGTATACGACGACGCAGGTGGGACACTTGCCGCCGGGTGGTGGGCGGGCGCAAGTGGCGGTTCCGAGAGAGCTGTTCGCGGAGTATCGGATCCTGTCGGCGGGCATTGCGCCGCTGCCGCTCGGGCTGTCGCAAGGTCTTTCGCAGTATCTGGAAAAGTTCCCGCACGGCTGTACCGAGCAGCAAGTGAGCCAAGCGGTGCCGGCGCTCGTCGGTCGGGCGCGTCCAGAGTTTGGGATCAAGTCCGAAGCGGCAGAGCTGAGCTTCCAGAACATCATCGCGACGCTGCGATCTCGTCAGAACGACGACGGAGGCTTCGGGCTGTGGGCGAATCCGAACCAAGTGCATGACTTCGCGTCGGTGTATGCAACGCACTTCTTGCTGGAAGCGAAAGAGCGTGGGCTGGCGGTTCCGCCGGAGCTGCTCAAGAAGAGCCTGGAGTTTTTGAACCAGATTGTGTCGCGGGAAACCAGCTCGCTGCCCGAGGAGCGGGTGAGAGCCTACGCGGTGTATCTGCTGACGCGGTCGGGTGTGGTGACGACGCAAGCGGCGATGAGCGTGCGCAAGCGGCTCGAAGGTCAGTACAAAAACTGGGGCGAAGATCTGGCGGGAATCTATCTGGCCGCGACGCTCCAGCTGCTCAAGCAGACGCGGGATGCGCAGCGGATCATTGCCAACGTGAGCCTTGGGCAGGTCAAGGACAGCGCGACGGACTATCAGAGCTACTACGATCCGCTGATTCGCGACGCGCAGGCGCTGTACATCATGGCGCGGCACTTCCCGGATCGGGTAAAGAGCCTGGGGCCCGATACGCTGCTGTCGCTGGTGGATGCGATTAGCAAAGGTCGCTATAACACGCTGTCGTCGGCGTACCTGATCTTGGCGTTTGATGCGTATGCGCAGCTTGCCCAGGATCAGACGGACGTGAGCCAGCTGTCGATCATCGAGGTTCCGTCGTCGGGAGCGCAGAAGACGCTGAACCTACCGACGGGACTTTTGCCGCAGGTGAGCTTTTCGCCGGACGCGCGCAAGCTGCTGATCTCGTCGAGCAGTCCGCTGCGGACGTTCTATCAGGTGACGCAGTCGGGCTACGATCAGCGGGTATCGACGGATGTGGTCAAGCAGAAGCTGGAAGTGCTGCGAGAGATCGTCGGTGCCGACGGAAAGCCGATCAAAGAGCTGAAGCTTGGCGACGAAGCGACCGTTCACATCAAGCTGCGCAGCGTGGTGAAGGGCGCTCAGCTCTACAACCTGGCGATTGTGGACTTGCTGCCGGGTGGCTTCGAGGTGGTGGTGAATCCGCCGCAGGAATCGAGCGACAGCGACGAAGAATCGAGCGATGGCGAGGAAAGCTACAGCCACGACAGCGACGAAGAAAGCAGCCATGAAGGCGATGGCGAAAGCGATGGCGAAGGCAGCGCAGAGCGCGAGAGTCGCTCAGCGCGCAAGACGTCAGCAGCCCCGGCGCAGCTTCCGATTGTGAAGGAAGGCTCGACGTGGACGCCGGACTATGGCGATGTGCGAGAAGATCGCGTGGTGCTGTACGGCAGCGTTGGGAACGAAGTGGTGGAATTTGTGTATGCGATCCGTGCAACCAGCGCGGGCAGCTTCGCGGTTCCGCCACTGCAAGGGGAAAGCATGTACGACCGCAGTGTGCTGGCTCGGTCTGCGGGCGGGAAAATACGCGTGGTGAAGTAACAACAAGGAGGCGATAGCCTGACGCGGCAAAACAACAGAAGCCGGGCTGCCATGCGACGCAGAGTCGCGAAATCAGCCCAAAACTGCTTGTTCGTGCCAAAATGGGCCAGTTTGGAAGACCAGATCGCGGGCTTGCCTGTGCGGTCTGCGTGCAGGTTGTCACGATATCGAAAGGACGGCGCTCTGATACGCGGCTGATCCGAGACTTGGTTGTGGAGGGAGTTGTGCAAAAGATGGGTAACTTAATCAACAAGTGGGTGGTGGCGGGGACGTTGGCGCTTGGTTCCCTGTTTGCGAGCTCGCAAGCAGAGGCTCAGGACGTCAAGACCGGGTTTCAGATCAATCGCTATGAGCCAACGGCCGCTGGCGAGTGGTCGTTCTGGGTCGACCATCCTTGGTATTCGTCGACCCGGTACTTTGCAGCAGGCATCACGCTCAACTACGCGCACAATCCGCTCGTCTTTGGACGGACCGATGCGTCGGGGTCATTCAGTCAGACGCTGTCGGTGATCGAGCATCAGCTCATCGGGCACGTCGACCTGGCGGGATCGTTTCTGGATCGCGTGCTCATCACCGCGACGATGCCGATTGTGCTGCTGGAGCGTGGTACGCCCGCAGCGGGTGCGGCTCCAGCGACGGGCGTTGTGATCTCTGACCCGCGTATCGGTCTGTGGGTCCGTCTGTTCGGTCAGCCGTATCGCAGCGCGGTGTCGATGAGCATCGGCGCGAACGTCTGGATTCCTCTTCGTGCTTTTGCCGACGGAAGCAGCGCGGTGTCAAACGGTTCGAGCGATCAGTTCGTCCGTGTGATGCCCAAGCTTCAGCTCGGTGGTCTGTCGCACCACATCATGTGGTCGTTTGGCGCTGGGTTTCTGTATCGCGCGCCTGCCAAAATTGGCGATGCCTCGGTCAGTGATGCCGGTAGCACCGTCGGTTCCGAGCTTCAGCTCGGTGCAGCGATTGCATACGCGGACACGACTCGGCGCTTTGCCATCGGTCCCGAAGCGATCCTGTCCACCGTCGTGCTGGGCACGGAAAACGCCAAGCCGTTTGGTGGCGACTACACCAGCCTCGAAGTGCTGCTTGGGTTCCACTACAACATCGCGCGGATTCTTCAGCTGGGCGTCGCAGGTGGCGTCGGTCTGCTGCGTGAGCCGGGAACGCCCGATGGTCGCGTGCTGCTCCGACTGGCGTATGCACCGTGGAAAGATCCCGACGGCGACGATCGTGACAAGGACGGCATTCCCGACAAAAAGGACGCATGTCCTGACAATGCGGGCATTTCGACCGACGATCCGAGCACGCACGGCTGTCCAGACCGCGATCGCGACATGGTCGTCGACAAGCTGGACATCTGTCCCGATGTTCCCAAGGGTCAGCATCCCGATCCGGCTCGTCTTGGCTGCCCGATTGGCGATCGTGACAAGGACGGCGTGATCGACACCGAAGACCTGTGCCCCGACGTTCACAAGGGTCCGAACCCGGATCCGAACAAGCTCGGCTGCCCGGTCGGTGATCGCGACAACGACGGCGTGATTGATACCCAGGATCTGTGCCCCGACGTGCCGAAGGGCGAAACGCCAGACCCGAACAAGCTCGGCTGCCCAGCGGGAGACAAAGACGGCGACGGCGTGGTCGATCCGAAGGATATGTGTCCCGACGTGCCTGCGGGTCACAAGCCCGATCCGGCCAAGCCTGGCTGCCCGCTGCCCGATCGCGACAAAGACACCGTCGTGGATCCTGAAGACGCTTGTCCCGATCAGCCGGGCGCGCCGAACTCGGATCCGAAGAAGAATGGCTGCCCAGGTCTGGTTCGCATCGAAAACGGCCAGATTGCGATCATGCAGCCGGTGTTCTTCGCGACGAACAAGGACGTGATCCTGAAGAAGAGCTTCCCGGTGCTCGATACGGTGACGGAAGCGCTGAAGGCATCGCCGTTTATCAAGAAGGTCGAAGTCGGCGGTCACACCGACGATCGCGGCAAGGCGGACTACAACCGCGAGCTGTCCGGTCGTCGTGCGGCCAGCGTCATGAAGTACCTGACGGATCACGGCATTGCGGCGGACAAGCTGACGGCCAAGGGCTACGGTCCTGACAAGCCGATCGCGGACAACAAGGACGCCAAGGGTCGTGAACGGAACCGTCGCGTCGAGTTCGTGATCCTCGATCCGGTTCAGCCGCAGGGTGTTCAGGTCAAGAGCGCTGCGGACGTGGTCGTGCCCGAGTCGCCCGATCAGTCGGACGGCAAAGGCAAGAAGGGCAAAAAAGGCAAAGCGGACGCCAAAGCCGACGCCAAGCCCAAGGCGGAAGCCAAGCCCGATAAGAAGGCCAAGAAAGCCAAGTAGCGCGTCGCTGCGTCTGTTCCTTCCGCTCGCTCGCTTCGATCTTCCCCACAAGCTGCGCTGGTAAGCCCGCCCGATGAGGCGGGTGCTTCGCCGTTTGGCGCAAAGTTCGCTAGGATGCGCGCCATGCTGGCCAAGGCGTTTTCGGCTGAAGTGGTTCCGTACTGTCTGCGCAGCGGCATGCTGTCGGGCGGAGCGGCTCCCTGGGTGGCGCTATCGACCTTCCTGGTGGTGATGGGCGCGGCGCTGATGTATAGCCCTCCGATTCGGCGCGCGCTGCTGACGCTGGCGCAGCTATTGGTGATGGCGCGGCGCTATCTGTCGCGTCGACTGGCGGGGGAAGCGCAGCTGGCCGGTCCCGTCGAGCTTCGCGAGCTGTTTGTGCGGCTGGGCCCGACGTACATCAAGTTCGGACAGCTGATTGCTAGCTCAAATGGCCTGTTTCCCGAGCGCTACGTGCGTGAGTTTCAAAAGTGTCTCGATCGCGTGCCGCCCGAGCCGTGGGCTGTGGTCAAACAGACGCTGACGCTCGCGCTGGGACGACCGCCGGAGCAGGTGTTTGCGTCGATCGAGGAGCAGCCGCTCGCGTCGGCATCGATTGCGCAGGTCTACGCAGTGACGGTCACAGACGGTGGCGTGACGCACGATCTGGTCGTCAAAGTGCAGCGTCGCAACCTGCCAGAGCTTGTCGCCGCAGACATGTCGATGCTGGCGTTTTGTGCGGAGGTGCTGGCGCTTTTGCCGGGCGTGCGCGCGATGAATCCTCAAGCGGTGGTGGCGCAGTTTCAGCAGAGCATCCGCGAGGAGCTGGACTTCCTTGGCGAAGCGTCGCGAATGGAAGAGTTTAACCGCATCATGGCGGAGCTGGGTCGTCCCGACGTGGTGGCGCCGAGGCCGTATCGTCCGCTCTGTCATCGCGATGTCCTGACGATGGAGCGGCTGCATGGCGTGCGCGTCGATGATCTCGACGGGCTGGAACGAATCGGCATCAGTCGCGAGCAGACCGAATCGAGGCTGATCGACGGAATGCATGCGTGGTTTTCGTGCATGCTCCGCTATGGCTTTTTTCACGGCGACGTTCACGCTGGCAATTTGATGGCGCTGCGCGACGGACGACTCGGGTTTTTGGACTTCGGAATCATCGGACGACTCGATCGAGCGCGACGCAAGCAGATCGCGAACTATCTGCTCGGCTTTGCGACGCAGGACTTTCATCGGCTGGCCAAGACGATGGCGGCGATGGGCGCGGTGGCGCGTAAAGTGGACGACGACGAGTGGGAGCAGTTTTCGGCGGATCTGAAGGTCGCGTTCGAGCCATTTTTGCGCGGCTCTCTCGGTGGAATCGACTACAGCGAGGTGATCACCAACCTCATCAAGGTCGCTGAGCAGCACGGTGCGCACATGCCGAGCGAGTTTGTGCTGATCACGCGGCAGCTTCTGTACTTCGATCGCTATGCGAAGCTGCTGGCACCGACGCTGAACCTGTTTGCGGATCCTCGGCTGCTTCTGACGGTGGGCGCGGAAGTGATGGCGCTCGGTGGGATGGCTGACGACTAGCGAGCGAGCGAGACAGATGACGCGCTGGCACACCGAGCGCGCACAAAAAACCCCCAAGACGTCGTGGCGATGAAGCCAGCGTACTTGAGGGCTTGTGGTCTGCCCCAGGCCCTTGCGGGCCGTGGGGACTGCGTTGGCGCGAAAGACTACGGGGCGGCAGGCGCCGAGCCCGGGTTCGCATTCATGTTGGGGGCCGCGCCGGTCGTTCCACCAGCCGGAGCCGCACCACCCGCCGCCGGATCGGTGCCCGCCGCCGGAGGAGCCACGGTGGTTCCCGCGTTCTGAGCCTTCGGGCCGCAGGCCGACACACACACCACGAAACCGAGCATCGCGATCGCAGAGAGCTTCTTCATCGTCTGACCTCCCAAGAGGGGTTTATGCAGTTCCGAATTCGGAACCATCGGGATAGTAGGGAAGAGCTGTCGAGCGGTCAACGCGCGGCCCCGATACCTATTTGATCGACGCGGTCTGCCGACGCCACAGCCCAAGCAGGAGCAGCCCAGCCGCTAGCAGTCCCAGGCTCAGCCAGCGCAGCCAGCTTACGCGCTTCTGTGGCTTGATGGCGGTGCGGCTCAGGTACAGACGGGCTTCGCTGTTTCCTGGATCCGCTGCGAGCGCTTGCTCAAAGTCGGCTTTTCCGTCGCCGCCTCTCGATAACGCGAGCTGTCCGTCGATGAGGTGAATGCGCGCTCGCAGCGTGGCCGCATCGGGCTGGTCCGACGACAAGAGCACCGCGTGCCGAAGCCAGCCGACCGCTTGACTGCGCAGCGCGTCGTCGTTTTTGCGATCTGCCTCGGTGGCAACCTGCTCGCCGTAGAGCCGGAACGCGCGTGCCATCTCGGCTCGACGAGGATGATCGGGCTGATTGGCCAAGATCCAGCCAAACTCTTCGACCGCTTGCTGAGGCTGTCCGGCGCGCAGGTGCGCTTCTCCGCTCGAAAACAGCTTGGCGTACAGCTCTTCTTCTTGCTTGTCGTAGTGCGCAAACAGCGTGTCGGTTAGCTCTTTGGCGCTGAGCTTGTCCGACGGATCGGCCCCAAACAGGCTCTTGTGCAGCTTGCGCAGCGCCAGCGTCGCCAGCTCTCGGTGATTGAGGTAGTCTTCTTTTTCCTCGGACTCTTCTTTGCCACCGGGGAGCTTGCGCTTGCGCTTGGGCGCGGGCGGCGGCGGCGGACCGTCGACGTAGCGCAGCCAGGCCCAGCGAGCTTCTCGACGAACCCGACGAGAGCGCGCTTCGACCTGTTCCAAGATCGCGTCCACCGCGTCGATGGCCAGCACTTCTCCGTAGGCATGGATGATGTCAGCGCGGATCAGATCGTCCGACGCTGCGGCAATCGCTTTCGACGGACGCAGCCGATCCATGCGATCGAGCTGATACGACGCATACCGTCGCATCTTGTAGTTGGCGCGGCTCTTGTTGTTGTAGATGCGGACCAGGCCGGGAATCGCGGCGCTGCCCATCGCGCGGACGTTGCGACCACACTCATCGCGGAGCAGGCCGTCGCGCACAAACGCTTGCTCAAACACCGGGTGAACGGCTTCGCGTGAGCCTCGCTGACCGGCCAAAGACAGTGCGCGCAACAGCGCCACTTTGAGCAGCAGCTCGCCGCGTGCTCTGTGCGTTTCATCCGTCGGAAAGCTGGCAAGCAGCGGCTCTTTGCTGACATCGAGCAGCGCGAGCTGAGTCAGCCAGTCCACCGCTTCGGGATCGTGCGGCTTGGGTCGCTGGTTTTTCGGCGTCTTCGGCGGAATCGGCGGCTCGGGTCGCACGAGCCACATCGGCGGATCTTTGCCCGGACCGCGCGGATAGTCCGGGTTCGGATACTGACCCCAGATCGCGTGAATGAGCAGCCGAAACACCTGCGTCTTTTCAGTCAGCTCTCGGCGCAGCCAGGTCGCGTAGCGCGTCTCTCCGTCGGCTTCCCCTGTGTCGGCGCTGGCAATGGCTTGGGCCGCAGACAGGCGCTCGGTGGGCTGCTTGGACTGAAGCTGGGCCGCAAGTCGGGTCAAGTCCGCGTCGCTGAGCACCCCAGAAGATGCGACAGCAGCGACCGCCGCCGCTTGGGTCGGAGGCGAAGTCGACGGTGCAGGCGAAGTCAACGGTGCAGGCGAAGTCGACGGTGTCGATGGTTTCGCCGTCGCTGGCTGTGCGAAGACCTGCGCGGGAAGTGCAAAACAGACCAGCAGCCAGGCTGCCGCTCGCTGAGGAGTGCCGCGTCTCATGGGCGTTGGTGAAGGGCTTACAGACCGGGCGCGGGGAAGCGGATGAGCAGCTCGCGGACTTCGCCCGCAATCTGGGTCAAGGTCTGGCCGTCGCTGCGTAGCTCGGCTTCGATGGCGCGATCCATCCACGCGGCGATCTGTTCCATGTCGCTTTCGATCATGCCGCGCGATGTCACCGCTGGCGTTCCGATGCGCAGACCGGATGGATCGAAGGGCTTTCTCGGGTCAAACGGGATGCTGTTGTAGTTGGTTTCCAGACCCGCTTTGTCGAGCGCCTGAGCGACGCGCTTTCCGGGCAGCCCTTTGTTTGTCAGATCGATGAGGATCAGGTGGTTGTCGGTGCCGCCGGACACGAGATCGTAGCCTCGGGCAAGCAGTGCATCGGCCAGCGCTTTGGCGTTCTTCACAATCTGATGGGCGTAGCGCTTAAAGTCCTCGCTCGCCGCTTCTTTGAGCGCAACCGCCAAGGCCGCCACCGTCGCGTTGTGCGGACCGCCTTGCAGACCGGGGAACACCGCTTTGTCGATGGCTTGGGCGTGGTTTGCGTTGCACAGGATCATGCCGCCGCGCGGACCGCGCAGGGTCTTGTGGGTGGTTGAGGTCACGACCTCGGCATGTCCCACCGGCGATGGATGTGCGCCACCGGCCACCAGACCGCTGATGTGCGCAATGTCGGCAATCAGGATGGCTCCGACTTCTTTGGCAATCTGGGCAAAGCCGGGAAAGTCGATCGTGCGCGACACCGCCGTGCCACCACAGAACAGCAGGCGAGGCTTGTGCTTGCGCGCCAGCTCCGCGACTTCGTCCATGTCGACGCGGCCCGTGTCCTTGCGAACGCCGTAGGGCACCGACGTAAAGTACTTGCCCGAGATGCTGACATTCCAGCCGTGGGTCAGGTGTCCGCCCGCTGGCAGCCCAAGGCCCATGATGGTGTCGCCCGGCTTACAAAACGCCAGGTAGACCGCCAGGTTGGCCGGCGATCCCGAGTACGGCTGGACGTTGGCGTGATCCGCGCCGAACAGCGACTTGGCGCGTGCGATGCAAAGCTGCTCGATCTGGTCGATGAACTGCTGACCTTCGTAGTAGCGCTTGCCGGGATAGCCTTCGGAATACTTGTTCGACAGCGCCGAGCTGAGCGCTTCCAAGACCGCTGCCGAGGTGTAGTTTTCACTCGGGATCAGACGAATCTTGTCGCGCTGGCGCTGGTCTTCTTGTTCGAGCAGAGAGAAAATCTCGGGATCGACTCGGCGGAGGGTGTCGCGAAGCATGGGCCCATTTAGATTCCCGTTTCCCTCACCTGTCAATCACCTCGGATGCGGCTGCGGAAGCGGCTTGGCTGGGTCGCGGTAGACTGCGCGCAGAGCCTGGCGATGCGTCCGACGTTTTCACCTCCATCCGAAGTCGCGGAGTACCGGATTGTCCGGCTGCTCGGACGTGGCGCGATGGGTCAGGTCTATCTGGCGCAGGACACGCTGCTCGATCGGCCCGTGGCGATCAAGTTCATCGCGTCGGAGCCAAGCCCAGCGCTGCGCGAGCGATTCTTGGTCGAAGCGCGAGCGATTGCGCGGCTGCATCATCCCAACGTGGTCAGCATCTATCGCGTCGGAGAGCACGCGGGCCGACCGTATCTGGTGTCCGAGTTTGTGCGCGGTCAGAGCCTGTCGGATCTGCCAAAGCCGGTGCCGCTCAACGAAGCGCTGCGGATTGGACTCGGGCTGTCGGCGGGGCTGCGGGCGGCGCATCAAGCGGGTGTGCTGCATCGCGATGTCAAGCCTGCCAATGCGATGTTGACCGACGGTGGAGAAGCCAAGCTGCTCGACTTTGGACTGGCCAAGCTGTCACCGCAGCAGGTTCCGTCTGCCGCAGAGGCTTCGTCCGATGCTTCGTCTCCGACGGCTCACGCGGCGGCGGAACAATCGATCAGCGGCGATGAAGCGACGCTGACACCGGAAGCAGACGCGAAGCGATCGGGCCTGGCGTTGCCAAGTGCTGACGTGACGCTCTCGGGGCCAGCAACCGGGGATGAACCGTCCGTCCGCGACGACGTGTTGCCAGCGCAGCCACCGGTTTCGCTGACCAAGACCGGCGCGTGGGTTGGAACGCCGCGCTACATGGCACCCGAGATTTTTTCCGGCGAGCCAGCGACGACGCGAAGTGATGTCTATTCTCTCGGCGCGCTGCTGTTTGAGCTGTGCGTTGGCAAGCCTCCGTTTGTCGAGTCCGATGTCGCGCGGCTGTCGTCGGTGGTGCAGTCGCAGGATGCGCCCTTATTGGATTCCCTGATTCCCGACGGAGCGCTATCGGCAGGAATCTCGCAGATCGTCGCGCGCTGTCTGCGTCGGAATCCACTCGAGCGCTACCAAGACGGAAACGAGCTGTGGCAAGCGCTGACGCAGCTTTCATCGAGTCCGGTATCAGCGCGTGTGGTTCCGTCGTCACGGCGCGCGTGGCCGTGGGGACTGGCGATGCTGTCGCTGCTCGGGCTGTGGCTGGGTCGATCGTATGTGACACCGTCGTCGCAGCCGCTTCCGACCGTCGGAGATGCGGGACGTGTGGCTTGGACGCTCGCGGTGGATGCGGGGGCGGAGCTGCGAATGCCCGACCTGCGCGAGCCTGTGCCGCAGCCCGACCTGCGCGAAAATCCGACGGATATGCTGCGTCCGCAGGCGGTGCAAAGGCCGAAAGCCAAGCCGCAGACGCAAGCTGCAAGTCCGTCGCCAAAGCCTGTGCCTACCGTGCCAGCCGAGCCGGTCCGTCCCATGCCCGTCGAAAAGCCGGCTGGGATCCCTGCTTCAGGCCACAAACCGGACTCAAACGACTCGGTGGAGATTCCGATCGAGCGCTGACTGTCGAGGACATCGCGGCTTGCCGTGCCGCTGCGACTGTGACATGGTCCGACCCTCTGACACGAAAGGAAGAGGGAGATGTCGCGTCGTCCATCGCATGGTGTTTCCGTCGGTATTGCGCTGCTTGCGCTCAGTGGTGCGTGTTCGAAGTCTGATCTCATCATCGTCACCGACGAGCAGACGGATCTGCCAAGACCCGCAGATCTGCTGATT
>ERZ650309.461-NODE-461-length-20262-cov-5.911367_pt1 | contig 20262 bp, 13 predicted proteins | sample MGYA00376245_ERZ650309 | MGnify/ENA primary metagenome ERZ650309 (study PRJEB26733, sample SAMN07839294) | wastewater metagenome | biome: urban; feature: wastewater treatment plant; material: waste water | place: USA: North Carolina | collected 2016-04-26 ...
TGCAATGATAAAGTTTTCCTTTCTATAACAAATTATTGACATTAGTTTATCGAAATTTAAATCAGAAAAAAATTGATACATGTTTTGAATTTTATACGACCTCCTTTGCTCATTACCCGAAGGGAAAATTTTTAAAAAAATATTTATACATCGAATTGCTAAATGGAAATTTTTTATGGGTCTTGGATGTATGTATGTAGCGTTGTAGCATCATTCACATTAAAATTGATGATATTTTTTATTCATTTCCTTAATAAGCGGGCCATATCTTTATATTTTTGACACGGATACAATATTCTACATGCAATGATTCAATAGGATTTTAAATCATTACATGATGAGCTCAATCTTAAAAGCATTGTGGACATTAAAAAAATAAATAAAAAAATGGAAGCAACATTAAGCAATCGTATAATTATAGAAGATACATTCAATAAAAGGCCTTTTATAATATCAGGACCCTGTAGCGCAGAAACGGAAGCACAACTTACTGAAACGGCAGTAAGACTTTCCAATACAGGAAAGGTAGATATTCTAAGGGCCGGTATTTGGAAACCACGAACCAGACCGGGCAGTTTTGAAGGGGTAGGAGCCAAGGGCCTGCCGTGGTTGCAAAAAGCAAAGGAACTAACTGGTTTGCCCACAGCAGTAGAAGTAGCTACAGGTAAGCAGGTGGAAGATGCACTTACTTTTGAAGTGGATATTCTGTGGATTGGAGCACGCACTACTGTAAATCCATTTAGTGTGCAGGAAGTGGCGGATGCTTTGAGGGGAGTTAAAGTGCCTGTGTTAATAAAGAATCCTATCAATCCTGATCTTGAATTATGGACTGGTGCCGTAGAGCGTGTACACAAATCTGGTATAGATAAGATTGGACTCATACACCGTGGATTTTCTTCTTATGGAAATACTGAATACCGCAATGCACCCATGTGGCACTTAGCCATTGAAATGAAAAGAAGAAATCCTGATTTAATATTTATAAATGACCCTTCTCATATATGTGGCCGGAGAGATATTCTGATGGAAGTGGCACAAAAAGCTATTGATCTTGATTTTGATGGCTTAATGATTGAAAGCCATATTGACCCTGATAAAGCATGGAGTGATGCAAAACAACAAGTAACACCAGAGCGGCTATCAGAAATGCTGAATAGCATCATTTGGAGACAAGAAGATGTAAATTCAGAAGCCTATCATGCAGCATTGGAAACGCTACGTCAGCAAATCAATCATTTGGATGATGAGTTGATGCAGATATTAAGTCAGCGTATGAAACTTGCTGAGCAAATAGGTGTGTATAAAAAAGAAAATAATATTACGATTTTACAAACAAACCGCTGGAATGAAATTTTGGAACGTGCTACAAAAAAGGGTGATATTCTTGGATTGAGCCGTGAGTTTATAACCAAATATTTTGATGCAGTGCACATGGAAAGTATTCAGCATCAAAATCAGATTCTAAATAAGTAATAATAGCTTGTTTGTGATGAATGCCTCCAAGCAAAATTTACAATTACAAAAATGGATAACAGCAATTTCTGTTCTACTTTTTTTGGCAAAAATTGCATCCTATTATATCACACATTCACTTGCTGTACTTAGCGACGCTTTAGAAAGTATTGTAAATGTGGCTGCGGGTTTTATAGGATTATATAGCTTGAGTATAGCTGCAAAACCAAAAGATATAGATCATCCATACGGTCATGGTAAAGCAGAGTTTATTGGCGCTGCGCTTGAAGGTGGCCTTATTATTTCTTCTGGAGTTTTAATCCTGTATGAAACAATTATAAACCTCCTACAAAACAAGCCACTGACACAGCTTGAAAATGGCATAATCATAGTGGCGGCAACTGCATTAGTTAATTTATTGGCTGGACAGATTTGTATAAACAGGGGTACCAAAAATAATTCTGCAGCACTGCTGGCTACTGGGCGTCATCTTCAAACCGATACCATTACTACATTTGGAATTATCATTGCCCTACTGCTTGTGCAGTACACCGGTATTACCCAGATTGATATTATTGTTGGGGTCATACTGTCTATCATTATTTTTTACAATGGTTGTCGTATTCTAAAAACAAGCCTAGCGGGTATAATGGATGAAGCCGATTTAAAAATATTGCAACACATGATCGAAGTGTTGAATAAAAGCAGGGTGTCCAACTGGATTGATTTGCACAATTTGAGGGTTATAAAATACGGTAGCGTATTGCATATAGATTGCCATCTTACTGTGCCTTGGTACCTCAATGTACATGAAGCACATGTGGAAGTGGATCAACTTCAGGAAGTGGTGAAGCATCATTTTGGAGAAAGCATTGAAATGTTTGTGCATACAGACGGATGCTTGCCTTTTAGTTGTAAAATATGTGCTAAATCGGATTGTAGTGAACGAAAGGGTGAATTTGAAAAAACACTTACTTGGACAACAGATAATGTGCTCAGTAATCAAAAACATCAGCTAAACATTACTTAGCAGAATCAGCGGTGAATTTAACTTGGATGGTGAGTAATACTATCTCTCCCCTTATCTTGCCCCACATGGAAAAAAAACTTTTTTTACTGGATGCGTTTGCACTTATTTTCAGGGCTTACTATGCACTTATCAGAAACCCACGCATTACCAGTAAAGGAAAAAATACAAATGCACAATTTGGTTTTACTAATACTTTATTGGATTTAATCAATAATCAAAAGCCTACACATATTGCTATTTGTTTTGATACGGCTGCACCCACAGAAAGACATATAGAATTTGAAGCATACAAAGCCCAAAGACAAGAAACACCAGAGGACCTAAAATCCGCTATACCAGATATAAAAAAAATAATTGAGGGTTTTAATATTCCCATCATTGAGGTAGATGGATATGAAGCAGATGATGTGGTGGGTACATTAGCCTGGCAAGCACATGATGCGGGTTATGATGTGTATATGGTTACTCCAGACAAGGACTATGGACAATTGGTAAGAGATGGTGTATTCATTTATAAACCGGGATATCAAGGTGGACTACCGGAGGTAATGGGACCTCAAGAAGTATGTGCCAAATGGAATATCAAAAATGTACATCAGGTTATTGATATCTTAGGCTTGATGGGGGATGCAGTGGACAATATACCAGGTATAGCTGGTGTAGGTGAAAAAACTGCAGCAAAATTATTGGCAGAATATGATAGCCTTGAAAATGTACTTGATCATGCAGACCAAATAAAAGGTGCATTGGGTGAAAAAGTAAGGCAAGGAAAAGAAGCTGCTCTATTAAGTAAAAAATTAGCCACAATCATTACCAACGTGCCAGTAACTTTTCATGAAGAAAATTTTGCAATGAGTGCCTATGATACAGATAAACTTATAGAAATATTTACAGAGCTTGAATTTAAAACCTTGGGCAAAAGAGTTTTGGGGGATGCATTCAATACGTTTCCATCTGCACCTGAAGTGGTCCAAACCGATTTGTTTGGAAATGTAGTAGCTACATCAAATTCAAGAAAACAAGCCATTGCCATAAACCCCATCGCAGCGCCTGATGTAAATGATGCACCACAGGCAGAATATCCAATAAAAAATATTACCAATACACCACACCAATACCATCTGGCCACTACAGTTGAAGACTATCAAAAAATAATTGCCACTGCGGCATCATTTAATGAAATATGCTTTGATACTGAAACGACCGGCATTGACGCAAACATGGCAGAATTAGTAGGCATGAGTTTTTGTTTTACTCCCGCCGAAGCATGGTACGTGCCCTGTCCGGCATCAAGAGATGAAACAATGCATATTATCAATCACTTTATGCCCCTGTTTGGCAATCCGGATAAAACATGGATTGGACAGAATATTAAATATGATTTGTTGGTGATGAAATGGTATGATGTATCCTTTGTGGGTGCAGTTTATGATACCATGATTGCTCATTATGTAATAGAACCTGACGGTAAAAGAAGTATGGATGTACTGAGTGAAAAATACCTCCATTATGAACCGGTGCATATTGAGGACTTAATTGGAAAAAAAGGAAAAGCACAAGGCACTATGCGTGATGTGCCCATAGAACAAATAAAAGAATACGCTGCAGAAGATGCTGACATTACACTTCAACTCAAACATATTCTTCATCCAGAACTTAAAGAAAAAGATGTAGAACAAGTTTTTTACAAGGTTGATAATCCATTGGTAAAAGTGCTTGCCGATATGGAGTTTGAAGGGGTAAGGATTGATGAAACATTCCTAAACGAATATTCTGCAGTGCTGGAAGTGGATGCTGCCATTGCTGAAAAAAATGTATATGAAAAAGCAGGTGTAGATTTTAATTTGGCATCCCCAAAGCAACTGGGGGAAGTGCTTTTCGAAATATTAAAAATAGATCCAAAAGCAAAGAAAACAAAGACGGGTCAGTATGCTACAGGTGAAGAAGTGCTAGTAAAGTTGGCCAATAAAAACCCCATTGTTGAGGATATATTGACCTTTAGAGAACTCACAAAGTTAAAGTCCACTTATGTAGATGCCTTGCCACAATTGATCAATAAAAAAACGGGTCGTGTACATACCACTTATGGACAAGCCGTGGCGGTAACAGGAAGGTTAGCTAGCAATAATCCTAATCTACAAAACATTCCTGTAAGAACCAATCGTGGAAAAGAAATCAGAAAGGCATTCATTCCACGAAGTGGTGATTATGTATTGATGAGTGCAGACTATTCTCAAATTGAATTACGCATTGTAGCTGCCATGAGTGGCGATCCAAATATGTGTGCCGCCTTTCAGCAGAATAAGGATATACATACGGCTACTGCAGCAAAAGTGTATGGGGTGGACGAACAAGATGTCACAAAAGAAATGCGATACAAAGCAAAGAGTGTAAATTTTGGGATCATATATGGACAGGGTGCATTTGGCCTTGCAGACAATTTGGGCATAAGCCGTACAGAAGCCAAAGAAATTATTGATAACTATAAAAAAGAATTTGCGGGTATTACAAAATTTATGGATGATACCATCAACTATGCCCGTGAGCATGGTTATGTAGAAACTGTAATGGGCCGCAAACGCTGGCTTAGGGATATCAATTCTTCTAACTTTACCGTAAGGGGTTTTGCTGAGCGCAATGCCATTAATTCACCCATACAAGGTACTGCTGCTGATATGATCAAACTTGCCATGATACGCATTCATGCTGCTTTACAAAAGACTTCTTTAAAAAGCAAAATGATTTTGCAGGTGCATGATGAACTTATATTTGATGTACATAAAGATGAAGTAGATATTTTAAAACCACTCATTCTGGATAATATGAAATCGGCTTTGCCATTGCCAAACAATGTACCTGTAGAAGCAGAAGTGGGTGTAGGTGAGAATTGGTTAGTGGCACATTAAGAGCCATACTTATTTGGCATTTCTAAAATCGTAAAAGCTTCACAATTTTATTTAAAAATTTGGGAAAACTGGGCGGGAGAGATATAGATTATTCACCTTCAAAATAACCAGCGCAGCAAATATTTGCAAATCCTTATTTTTGCCCACGCAAAAAAATAGCATGAACTTTAATCTTACACAAATACCCGAAAGAAATAAGAAACCAAGAAATCATGGCATTACCATGGTGATGGATAAAGGCTTAAGTGTTGAAGAGGCACGAAATTTTATGAGTGCATCCAATCCTCATGTTGACATAGTAAAATTAGGTTTCGGAACAAGCTTTGTAACACCAAACCTTCGTGAAAAAATTGAAGTCTATCAAAGTTTTGGCATACCCGTGTATTTTGGAGGTACATTATTTGAAGCCTTCCTGATTCGCAACCAGTTTCAAGATTATATTAATGTTTGTAAAGAATATAATATTGATTTTATGGAAGTAAGTGATGGCAGCATTACAATACCACATGCCGAAAAATGTGGATACATTGAAAAATTAACCAAGTATGGCACAGTGCTAAGTGAAGTGGGTAGTAAAGATGCGGCACATATTATTCCCCCATACAAATGGATTGAACTGATGCGTGCAGAACTGGAAGCAGGAAGCACTTATGTAATTGCAGAAGCAAGAGAGGCTGGAAATGTGGGCATTTACAGAGGCAGTGGCGAAGTAAGAGAAGGACTTGTGCAAGAAATTTTAACTCAAATACCGGAAGAAAATATTATTTGGGAAGCACCCCAAAAAGCACAGCAATTATACTTTTTGGAACTTGTAGGTTGCAACGTGAATTTGGGCAATATTGCTCCAAATGAAATGATAGCATTAGAAGCCATGCGTATTGGTTTACGTGGAGATACTTTTCACCTCTATTTAGAAAAAGAATCAAAATCATAATGCATAGTTATGGCTTGATAGGATTTCCGCTAAGCCACTCTTTTTCAAAAAAATATTTTACTGAAAAGTTTATTCGGGAAGGTATAGCTAACGCCAAATTTGAAAATTATGAAATACCATCCATACAGCATTTATATGGTGTACTCGAAAATGAAGACTTGTGTGGACTTGCAGTAACCATTCCCTATAAGGAATCAGTCATTCCCTTTCTAAATGATATGAGTCCTGAGGTAAAATCTATAAATGCCTGCAATTGTATAAAGATCACAAATGGTAAACTGATTGGCTACAATACAGACTATTTGGGATTCAAGGGTTCTTTTCAAAAACAGATGCTCCCTCACCATACTGACGCAATTATTTTAGGAACGGGGGGCTCGTCAAAAGCAGTTGCTTATGCACTTATCGAATTAGGTATCAAATACACAATAGTATCTCGAAACAGTTCAAATAAAAACTTGATATCTTACAAAGACCTTAGTGCTGAATTAATGGCCTCACATCAGGTCATTATAAATTGTACCCCAGTGGGCACTGCTCCAAACATTCATGAAGCACCTGAAATACCTTACCACTTCCTCACAAAAAAACATTACCTCTTCGATCTTGTATATAATCCAGCACTTACTTCATTTCTAAAATTAGGGCAGGAGCGAGGTGCTATCATCCAGAATGGGTACGACATGCTTGCCTTACAAGCAGAGGAAAATTGGAAAATTTGGGTTCAATAACAATGCATTAAATAATTTATTTATGCTTATGTAGAAACTTAAATGGACAATTATCCTTTCATCACTTCCAGTTTTTTTTGAAGGGCAAACATTTCATCCCGCAGACGTGCCGCTTCTATAAAGTCTAAATCACGTGCTGCTTTTTCCATCTTCTTTTTTGTTTGTGCTATAGTTTTTTCTACTTGTGGTATTGTTTCATATACTTCCTGTTCTTCTGCGGCTGTTCCTACAATATCCTGATCATTGCCCACTGCATAGGGTTTGCTTGGATCAAAACCTTTTATATCTAACACAGAAGTTTGTGCAAATACCTGTTCTTTACTTTTCACTACAGTAGTTGGTGTTATATTATTCAAGGTATTGTGTGCAATTTGTTTTTCACGACGGCGTTGTGTTTCGTCCATAGTGCGCTGCATGCTTTGAGTAATAGTATCAGCATAAAAAATGACCAATCCTTTTACATTTCTTGCGGCCCTTCCGGCCGTTTGTGTTAGCGATTTCTCATTTCTCAAAAAGCCTTCTTTATCTGCATCCAGTATAGCCACCAGCGATACTTCAGGTAGGTCAAGTCCTTCTCTAAGCAGGTTTACACCAACCAATACATCTATTTCACCAAGTCTTAATTGCCTGAGTATTTCCACTCTTTCCAGAGTATCCACGTCGCTATGTATGTATTTGCTTTTTATGTCAATACGTTGTAAGTATTTGTCCATTTCTTCTGCCATACGTTTGGTAAGTGTGGTTACCAATACCCTATCTCCATCACTTACTCTTCTATCAATTTCATCTAATAAATCATCAATTTGATTTATTGATGGCCTCACTTCAATGGGTGGATCCAGCAAACCGGTCGGCCTTACAACCTGCTCCACTACTACACCGCCGGTTTGTTCTAGTTCATAACTATCCGGCGTGGCACTTACATAAATAATCTGGTTCATCATATTTTCAAATTCATGAAAGTTTAATGGCCTATTATCTAAAGCTGATGGTAAGCGAAAACCAAAATCTACCAGAACCATTTTTCTGCTTCTGTCACCACCATACATGCCGGCTACTTGCGGTATGGTCTGATGACTTTCATCTATAACACATAAAAAATCTTTAGGAAAATAATCCAATAAACAAAACGGCCGAGTACCCTGCATACGTCTATCAAAAAAACGGCTGTAATTCTCAATGCCATTACAATATCCAAGTTCCCTTATCATTTCAAGGTCATATTCAACACGCTCTTTTATCCGTTGTGCTTCTATATATTTTCCGGATTGTTTGTAATACTCATGCTGAAGCATCATTTCATCCTGTATTTCATACATGATTTGCTGAAGCATGTCTTTTTGCGCTATGTATAAGTTGGCAGGAAATATGGCAGCATCTGAAATGGAGGCTATTTTTTTATTCGTAGCCACATCAATGCTATCAATGCTTTCTATTTCATCACCAAAAAAGGTAATGCGATAACCGTAGTCAACGTAAGGAAGGTTGATATCAACCGTATCTCCTTTTACCCTAAATGTTCCTCTTTTAAAATCAGTCTGAGTGCGGTTGTATAAATTGTTGACTAAGTTGTGCAAGAAGCCCTGTCTGCTTAGATTCTGACCTTTCTGTATCCTGATTACACTGTTTGCAAATTCTGTTGGATTTCCTATTCCATAAATACAACTTACACTGGCCACTACTATGATATCTCTTCTGCCACTAAGTAATTCTGCTGTAGCTTGCAGTCTGAGTTTATCTAGTTCTTCATTGATGCTTAAATCTTTTTCAATATAAGTATCACTCACCGGCATATAAGCTTCCGGTTGATAATAATCGTAATAACTAACAAAATAACCTACTGCGTTATTTGGAAAGAATTGCTTGAATTCTCCGTAGAGTTGAGCTACAAGGGTTTTGTTATGTGTAATGACTAATGTGGGTTTCTGCACCTGCTGTATTACATTGGCAATGGTAAAAGTTTTACCGCTACCCGTTACACCAAGCAAAGTCTGATGTTTCTCCTGCTGTTGGATACCTTCCACAAGCTGTCTAATGGCTTCTGGTTGATCACCCGCAGGGGAATAAGCGCTTTTCAAGTCGAACTGCATGGGTGCAAGTTACCAATTATGAGGAAGCATAAGTTGAGAGATTTTTTGATCATATTTTCTCCAACTGAAATAAATTAAGTCTAATCTGTTAATTCTATAATCGCCTTTTGAAAATACATTGCAATTAAAAGAAAATACTACACCTCAACCTTGCATTGAATGGAACACCAGGGGTAAAATTTACTGCATTTACTGGCTCTATTTCATTGCGAAGCTTCGATTCAGTTTCAAACTGTGCTTCCCTCCACTTTGTATTGAACACATTCTCTACTACCACACCTATTTCATATTTTTTTCTTGTATAATTAATGGCTAAGTCATTTACAAAATAGCCTTGTGCAGTAAGAGAATTATCTGTATTGGCTGACCTATCTTTTAGGTATCTATATATCAATGATCCATTAATCGGACTTTTACCTTTATAAATAACACCACCCACACTACTCCATGTAGGAGCTAATGGAATAAAATCATTCCCTTTTTCATCATCAATGCTTCTACCATGTGCATAATTTACATTGCTATACAAAAACCAAGCATTTGATACTTGAACTCTGGCACTTATATCTATTCCTTTTCGTTCTGTACGTCCACTCGGTTCTACTTCTGCGGCATCGCCCACATATACAAATTCCTGCTGCAAATAAAGATACCATACTGCTGTATTTATGATGATGCCAGGAGTTGGTTTAATTATAAATCCAAGATCAGTACCATAAGCCGCAGGCAATATTTCACGACCCTGTTGTGGTACCACTACCCGGGTATCATTGCTATGAAAACCTCTTCCCGTTTTCAAGTACAATTGGGCTGTTTTATTGAGGGTATATTGAATATTTAATTTTGGACTTACAATTGATTTATTGGCTGTTTGTTTCAAGCTATTTTGTTGGAGTTTGTCTGTGTATTGAAAATTAAAACCATCAAACCTTGCACCTATGTTGATTTGCCACTTTTCATTACTAAAAGTTTCTCCTGCAAATGCATAAAAATTTGTTTCATTGATATCACCAAAAGATAGTCTATCTTTTATTGTTGTGAAGTCTTTGGTATTATTCAGTTGTGAATTATTTACAACATCATATCTAACACCAATACCCGCTTCCGTGCGCCAAACCCAATTGCCTATTTGATGCTCATTATTTAGTACACTATTATAGCCCATCAGGTTTCTTTTTTCTACCTGATTTATCTGGTCGCCATTTAAGGCATCCACTAAATAGAAAGTAAAGTTTGAAAATAAATTAAAATTATATCGGCTAAAATGAAGCTGATTTGTCCAATAAGTGGATGCACCCAACCTTGACCTTAACATAGCATTGATATTCCATCTGCCTGTAGCACCTTTTTCCTTATCAATAGTGCCCCACCTCGTTATGGTACCATCATCAATAGCACGCTGTGGCACTTGTCCACTTGCAAACCAATTACTTTCAAACCAGCCTGCGGAAAGGGTGAGTTGGTGATTGGCATTAAGATTTGCATTGAATTTTGAAAATATATTTTTTCTTTTAAATGCTTGCGGCAAATCAAATGGCCCATCACTATATAGAAATTCTCCTGCCGTAAACCAATGCTGTCCTTTAGTAGCTGCATTTTTTGAGAGATGATTAATCATACCCACAGTTCTAAAAGTATTTAACATGCCACCTTCTACTTTAATACTGTTTTCTTCCAATGCATTTAACGTATTCACTTTCACATATCCCGATGTATTGAGGTTGCCAACTGAGGTATAGTAAGGACCGGAACCATAGTCAATCGTGCCAACAGTTTCAGGGATAATAAAATGCATATCATTATAACCTTGTCCATGTGCATGGCTCACCATGTTGATTGGAATACCATCCACATTAACGGCTATATCAGTACCATGATCATTGTCAAAACCCCTTAAAAAAATTTGCTCTGCTTTACCGCCTCCCTGATGCTGTGCGGTAAACAAACCGGGCACTGTTCTCAAAAAATTCTGAGCACTATTTACAGGCCGCAACTTTAAATCTATTTTGCTGATTGTGCCGGATTGATTTAAACTATGACTACTTACAACCACCTCTTGTAAACTAACGATGCCAGGAGTAAGCATTACTTCTGTATTAACTTTTACTTGCTCAAATTTTGTTTGTATAGAATTGTAGCCGATACAGGATATAAGTATAAAACCAGTATCTGAGGTGATTGGAATACTGACTTCTCCACTGGAATTGGTTAAATAACTAGCTTTTTGAGGTAGAATAACCAATGCATTTTCTACACCATAATGTGTGCCCGCATCTATAATTTTTATTCTAATATTTTGTTGTGCATCAGCAAGTAAAAAAAAGAGACTAGCAATTGAGAAAAGTAATATTTTCTTCATTCAGTACAATTTGAATAAAAATATACGCAAAATAAAATGTGATGGATTCATGGATAAAAATTATTCTTGCATCAGAAAAATATTTATGCAATACTGGTTAGTAAAAAGTGAGCCTTATAAATATAGCTGGCAGCAGTTTTTAATAGATAAAGAAACCTATTGGGATGGGGTAAGAAATTATGCTGCAAGGATTCATTTAAGGACTATGAAAAAAGGGGACTTGGTATTTTATTATCATAGCAATGAGGGGCTTGAAATAGTTGGTATTGCAAAAGTTACTAAAGAGGCTTATCAAGATCCTACAACTGATGATGATGCATGGGTAGCGGTAAATTTAAAACCGGTATCAACTTTAAAAAAACCTGTCACACTTGCCACCATAAAAGCCACAACTGCTTTGCAAAATATGGCATTGATAAAACTCAGCCGACTCAGCGTGCAGCCGGTAACGAAAGAAGAATGGGATGTTGTGGTTCAAATGGGGCAGTGAGGGGAGGAGATGTAAAAAGAACTACTTTTTAATTGTCGTTTTCCATCATATCAGTATTTAACTATCACCATCTTTCTATACCTATCATCAATTTACTATTATTGCAGCCAATAAAAGAATACATGTTTCCAAACTTATATTACGCCTTTAAAGAACTTTTTGGGATTGAATTGGAGGGTCTAAAAATTGTAAACAGCTTTGGTTTTTTTGTGGCTATTGCATTTCTCATTGCAGCATGGCTGCTTGCTAAAGAACTCCGGAGAAAACAAGCACTTGGTCAATTTGTATATACGGAGGAAAAAATAATGGTTGGTAAACCTGCCTCCATTGTTGATCTCCTTACTAATTTTATTTTAGGTTTTATTTTCGGATATAAATTACTAGGCGTTTTTTTGGAAGAGGGTGCATTGGCAGATCCACAAGTATATATTTTTTCATCGCAGGGTAGTTTGCCTGCGGGTTTGCTTTCGGGATTATTTTTTGTTGTATTGAAATGGTGGGAAAAGAATAAAAATAAATTAGATAAACCAGAAGAGCGTACCATCAGAATTTGGCCCAGCGATCGGGTTGCAGACATTACAGTTATAGCTGCTATTTCCGGATTTGCCGGCGCAAAAATTTTTGACAATTTAGAAAATTGGGATCGATTCATACAAGATCCTATAGGCAATCTTATTTCTCCCAGTGGGCTTACTTATTACGGTGGCCTTATATTGGCCATCATTGTACTTTGGTATTATTTCTCGAAAAATAAAATCAGGTTTATTGATATGGCTGATTCTGCGGCTGCGCCATTAATGTTATCTTATGGATTGGGCCGTATAGGCTGCCAAGTAAGTGGCGATGGAGATTGGGGCATTATCAATAGTGCATATATCAGTAATGCAGCCGGAGAGTTAATACCCGCAGATGGTATGAATGCCGTAAATAATGCTATTCAATCCAATGCAAGTTTTTATACCCGGGAGTTTGGCAGTGTGGAAGCAGTATCTCACAAGGCTGTGCATGCATTCATGGGTTTACCAGACTGGCTTTTTGCATATACCTATCCGCACAATGTAAATGAAAGTGGTATTCCAATAATGGGCTGCACTTGGGATGATTATTGCAACCATTTGCCACTACCCGTATTTCCTACACCACTCTATGAAATTGTAATGGCAATCCTACTTTTTGGACTTTTGTGGGCTATACGTAAGAAAATTAAAACACCCGGAAGGTTATTTGCAGTCTATCTTTTCGTGAATGGTATAGAGCGATTCTTGATTGAACAAATCAGGGTAAATACTCATTATGATTTCTGGGGTATGCAGCCTACACAAGCTGAAATTATTGCATTGCTACTCATACTTACCGGCTTATTGCTTTGGTGGCGGGCACCAAAAATTTGGAAACCTATACTGCGCAGTTAGGCTTTCAGTTTATAATAATCCCACATTAGCTTATAGGATTCTTCTTTTAGCTTTTTTGCATCTTTACCATTTACTTCAATGGGAGGTAGTATATCCATTTTCAATGGCTGAGGCATGAGATAAAAAAACCTTTTTCTGGGTAATGCTTTACGTGTATTGAAGAGGACTACAGGAAGAATTGGCTTTCCCGTATCTGCGGCTAATTTAAAAGCACCATCATAAAAATTTTTTAATGGATCTGCTGTATTGTTTCTCGTTCCTTCGGGATAAATAAGCATGTCCAAACCCATATCCAATACATCTCTCATTTTTTGATAGCTGGCTCTGCGGCTGGTATCATTGTTACGATCTACCAATACACTTCCAAAACTATAAATCCATCCAAATAAAGGTATATAACTCATGCTTTTTTTGGCAATGGTTTTATTTGCCCTTGGCATAAATGGTGTGGTTATGGGTATATCCAGCAAACTATTATGGTTGCAAATGATGATATATGCCGGGTGATTTTCGAAATATTGCTTACCAGTTATTTTTATGGGGCATCCAATACAAAATAAAAAAAAGGCCATCCATACTCTTGAAACCTGTCTATGCCATTGTGCTTTTTGTGGTTCTCGTAAAAGAAAACAAGGCATATAAAATACAATGGCAACACACATGGTAGGAAAAAAAACTACCAATGCCCAAAAGCACCACACACGGCCAGCCACAGCCTTTAAAAATGTCATGTTGAAATGAAATTTAATTGGAAGAGTAGATAGCGTTACTGTTCAAAAAAGATGATTGTACCACCTACCCATTCTTTATCTTTATTGTATCGTACACCAATCATTTTTCCTTTACTTAATCTGCCCAGATTGTGTGTAGCTACAGGTCTTGCAGCCCCATCTTTCCAAAAATAAAATATACGTATTTCTGCTTTCGCAGGAATGTCTGGAGTTTCTATCACATCCGCATATTTTACTTTTTTTTGAAGTATCCAATTTTGTGGATCTTTTACTTGATCTATATCCTCTTTTGTAACGTCAATAATAACGCCCTGCCCTGCAAATGAAAACAATGGTTTGAGTACATATTGACTCAAATCAGTAGGTATCTCCTTTAACTGATTGAGAAAATTTGTTTCCGGCACATATTGATGTTTGATAAATGGCAAAGTAAATTTACTGATTCTATAAAACCAGTTTGGATGTGGTGCCCATTCTACATCCAGATCATTGAATAGAATTTTTCCTTTTTCCTGAATGGCTGCTGTTTGTTGCTGAAGGTCATCAAAAATGAGTCTATTGTAAATTCGCTTTACAGGTTTTTTTTCTCCATCCTTGATATAAAAAAGATTTCTGCCTTCTTGCACTAACTCAGTAAGACATACGATGGGTATGCCAATTGCTTTTTCTGTGGCATAAAAATCAACTCTTGTTTTTTGTTGATGCGGCAGCACTTCCAATAAAATAACCTCTTCCGGTTGATGATTTCCTATAATTACTTCCTTTAATAATTGGAGATAAGTTTCCTTATTAAATCCACTCAGATAGCTACTGTAGTTATCAGGGATGTCAAAATATTGTCTTGTTATATCTGCATAATATGCCTGATACGCAAACAGGGTAGGAAAGCCCTGCATTTCAATCAACTGTGGCTCCAATTCATTATCTTCATTGATACAAACGCCAAAATCGAATGCTATAAAATGGGAATGGGATTCATTTCCCGGCACACGCAGCCCCTCCGGAATAGCACTGTCGGTAATGGATTTGAAATCTGGCTGTACAATTACATCCACAATTTCCTCACAGGCATCTATCATCTTTTTTGTGAACGCTTTATCACAAAAAATGGGTGTTTCTGCTATTCTGAAATCGAGCTGTCCGGGATGCAAATTTTCTGTAGCTGTTACAAATGCTTTGTATGCCTCCGGTGTAAAAGCTTTGTTGTACGCTTTGCGCAATGCTAGAACCATGTTTGCTATATCTTTTAAAGCCACAATATTAATAGTCTCTCATAAAACTTTACAAAAAATCTTAGAGCCAAAGCGGAATGATTCAAAATCGGCAATCCATTGCCCGACAGGGCATAAATTTTTTTAAAGAAATAAGGTTGTTATAAAATGACTCAAATTTTTTTTTACGACCTCAATACTTAGGTTTGCGCAGCATAAAAAAATCTTTATGAATTGGAAACGCATTGCACCACACCTTTTGGCTGTTGGAGTTTTTTTAATCATTACGGTTATGTATTGCCGCCCTGCATTGGAGGGTAAGGTATTGCAACAAAGTGATGTGCTAAACTGGAAAGGCATGGCACAAGGCAGTTTCGAATACAAAGAAAAAAATGGACATTTCCCTTTATGGACAAATACCCTGTTTGGTGGTATGCCTACATATCAAGTGGCTATAGACCCGCCAAACCCGGTGAGTCTGATGTACATACATAAAATAATTACACTTTTTCTGCCCAGCCCATTCTGCTTTTTCTTTTTGATGTGTATATCCTTCTATTTTCTTAGTCAGGTATTGCGGCTGGATTATAGGTTGGGCATACTGGCGGCATTAGGATATGCCTTTGCTTCTTACACACCCATCATTGTAAGCGTGGGTCATGAAACCAAGGCATTGGCCATGGGCTATGTGCCTGCATTGCTTGGAGGTATATTTTTAATTTTTCAAAAAAGATATTATGTGGGTGCGGCATTTACCGCACTGTTTGCAGGGTTGATGATTGCTATGAATCATCCGCAAATCAGTTATTATTTTTTATTGGCAATAGCAGTAATGTGTATTACTTATGCAGTGTATTGGATCAAAGAAAAAGATTTTGCACACTTATTAAAATCTTTTGGAATACTTGCTGTATGTGCACTGTTGGGATTAATGGCCAATATGGTTGTTTTAGCAACAACCTATGACTATTCAAAAGCCACAGCCAGAAATGGTACACTGCAATTAGATAGTACAGGTACCAAGCAAGTGGAATCAAATGGTTTGGATATTGATTATGCTTTTACATGGAGTTATGGTGTGGCTGAAACCATGAGTTTGTTGGTACCCAATGTATATGCTGGTGCCAGTAGTGGTCAGGAGCTTACAGGAGAAAGCAATTTGAGTAAATATGTACAGAGCAAAGGTGCTGATGCGGCACAAGCGGAAAGCTTTGCTAAGGGTTTTCCAATGTATTGGGGACCTCAAACTTTGGGCACATCGGGCCCGGTTTATCTCGGTGCGGTAATGTGTCTTATTTTTATTTTGGGTTTAATTTATTTGAAGGGTGCAGACAAATGGTGGATTGCTATTGCCTGTGTAATGGGCATATTGATGAGTTGGGGTAAAAACTTTGCAGGCTTTAATGAATTCCTGTTTAATAACCTGCCCATGTATAATAAATTTCGTGCACCAAGTATGGCACTCGTTATTCCACAGCTTTTATTTCCATTGCTTAGTATGTTGGCTTTGCAAAAATTATTCTTTGGTAAAGGGGATAAGATCGTTATTTCAAAAGCTATACGCAATACGGGTTTTGTGATGTTAGGTTTGATACTGCTGGCCGCCGCCATGTACTCTACATTTAGCTACAGAACAGTTACTGATGACAATTTGATAGCACAACTCAAACAATATTATGGGCCTGATGAATCAACAGGAATTTATAATGCATTGATAGCGGATAGGCAGTCATTATTTGGCAGTGACTTACTCAGAAGTATCGTTTTTGCGGGTATGGCTTTTGGTTTACTTTGGTTTTGGATGAAGGAAAAATTGCAACTGAAATATGTGTTGCCTGCCTTGGTTTTATTGAGTAGCATTGATGTAATTGTAGAAGGACGCAGATATTTAAACAATGATAATTTTCAGACCAAAGATGATCAAAGTGCCAGCTATTTTTCGCCTACGCCAGTGGATGAACAAATATTGGCAGATACAGGATATTATAGGGTTTTAAACTTAACAAGAGATGTGTTTAATGATGCCATTACATCTTACTTTCATAATTCAGTTGGGGGTTATCATCCTGCAAAACTTGCCATTGCAGAAGATGTATTGAGTTTTCATTTGCGTAAGCAACCCATGAATTTGCATGTACTCGATATGCTAAATACGAAGTATGTGATTGTGCCGGATGATAAAGGTCAACCCATGGTGCAAATGAACCCCGGCGCAGTGGGTGCATGCTGGTTTGTACAACATGTACAATTTGAAAAAGATGCGGTATCGGCCATAAAAGCATTGGATAATTTCAATCCAAGAGATACTGCAATTGTGGAAGCAGCATACAAGAGCTCAGTACCTTTTTTACCGGCATACGATAGCACCGCATCTATTCGTTTGGTTGAAAATAATAATGATGTCATTACATATAAAAGCAGTAGTACCGCAAATCAGTTTGCGGTGTTTAGCGAAATATTTTATGACCGTGGATGGAAAGCTACTATAGATGGTAAAGAAGTTCCTATTGTGAAGACCAACTATGAACTGAGAGGTCTTGCTATACCTGCTGGCAGCCACACCATTGTATTTGATTTTAAACCTTCAAGCTACTATGATAGTGTAAAAATTGCTATTGCAGCAAGTGCGATAGTATGGCTATTGATTTTGTTTGTTATTTTCAGATATGTAAAAAGAAAAGGTAAAGAGGGCTGGGATTAGTCAGCATTTCAAATTATAAATTGACCATTGTAGCAGCAAAACTGCGTGCCTCAAAATCACTTTGAGAGTAGTCTTCTAATGTGGGTTTTTCAATAAATGTTATCTTGCTCATTGTACGCTCTACAATTTCAGTAATATCCAAGAATCCTACTCGGTTTCTTAAAAATGCAAATACTGCAATCTCATTGGCTGCGTTTAATATGCAAGGTAAATTTCCACCTTTGTTTAATGCATCCATAGCCAAACTAAGGTTTCTAAATGTCCTCAAATCGGGCTCTTCAAAACTTAAATTTGACACTTTTTTAAAATCATATCTCGGAAAACTATTGGCAATTCTTTTCGGATATGCAAGGGCATATTGGATGGGGAGTTTCATATCCGGCAAACCCATCTGTGCTTTTATGCTTCCATCTTCAAACTGCACCATAGAATGAATGATACTTTGCGGATGTATAATTACTTTTATCTGATCTGGCTGTAGATTAAAAAGCCATTTTGCTTCTATCATTTCTAAGCCTTTGTTCATTAAAGTAGCAGAGTCAATAGAAATTTTTGCGCCCATACTCCAGTTTGGATGTTGCAATGCATGATCTCGTTTTACATTTACTAAAAAGTTTGGCTTCTTGCCTAAAAATGGGCCACCGCTGGCTGTGAGAATAATTTTTTCAATCTTATTTTCAGCCTCGCCTGTCAGGCACTGAAAAATGGCAGAATGTTCACTATCTACTGGTATGATATCAACATTTTTTTCAGCAGCTTTATGCATTACTAAATCCCCTGCCACTACTAAGGTTTCTTTATTAGCAAGACCAATTGATTTGCCAATCTCCAACGCATTCATGGTAGGTTTTAAACCCGCATATCCTACAATGCCTGCCAGCATCATATCATAATTATCTATCAGTGCAGCTTCTGCCAGTGCATCTTCCCCAGCCATTACTTGTATAGCATAAGCTGCTAATGCAGCCTTTACTTTTTCAAATTTCTTTTCATCGCCTATTACAACAACCTTAGGTTTAAACTGAATGGCCTGCTCTATCAACTTTTCATCATTGGTATGAGCAGTAATCGTACTTACAGAAAACTTATCCTGATTTGCTGCTATTACTTCAAGAGCTTGTGTACCTATACTTCCAGTGGAACCAAATATGGCGATGCGCTTCAGCATTCAATTATTTCGTTTAGAGCGGCTAAGATAATAATGTTCGATTAATTCATTTGTTTCAACAATAAAATGACATTTATCTATTTAGTTATCAACAAATATTTTTAGCTATTAATATCCCCTTCGGGGAATGTACAATCAAGTAGAAAAAATGATTAAGCCCTACAATTTAAACTCATTTGAAAACACGATCATATACTACATGTGCCTTTTAGATATGTAACTGCCTGCCCACTCATCAATACTCTATCTTCCATCAGTTTGCATTTTAAAAACCCTCCCCTAATACTCAACTGCTTCGCCGTTAAAGAATTTTTATTGAGGATTGCTGCCCAATAAGGTACTGACAATGTATGGGCAGACCCCGTAACAGGATCTTCATCTATACCACTTTGTGGATAAAAACATCTACTCACGAAATCTGTATCCTTGCCCGGGGCCGTTACAATTACACCTCTGGCAGGTACTAATGCAAGTGTTTTGAAATCGGGATTCAAATTGGCAACTTGATACTCTGTCCCCAATACAACCATATAGTCAAAGGCTTTAAAATATACCGGAGCAGGACTTATGCCTAAGCCATCAAATAAACCGGTTGGCACATTTTCTACAGGTATGGGTGTATTAGCAGGAAAATTTAGCGTAAGCCATCCATCTTCCCCTTTTTCTACTGATAACATACCACTTTTGGAATTAAAACTAATTGTATTTTCATTAAACCCAAGTTCATTGAAATAGACATGTGCAGCTGCTAATGTGGCATGACCACATAAAGCAACTTCAATATTTGGAGTAAACCATCTAATATGGTAATTTTTGCCTTCCGGCACGACGAAAGCCGTTTCGCTTAAATTATTTTCAGCAGCCAATTGTTGCATTAGCTCATCTGGCAACCAACTTTGAAGCAGACATACAGCGGCAGGATTTCCTTTAAAAAGTTGATTTGTAAAAGCATCAACTTGGTAAATTGAAATTTTCATGATGCAAATAAAGAGTTTTAGAAGTACTGATTTAATCACCCCAAAATAAATACTATTATGATTAGCAAAA
>ERZ650309.462-NODE-462-length-20229-cov-5.519183_pt1 | contig 20229 bp, 15 predicted proteins | sample MGYA00376245_ERZ650309 | MGnify/ENA primary metagenome ERZ650309 (study PRJEB26733, sample SAMN07839294) | wastewater metagenome | biome: urban; feature: wastewater treatment plant; material: waste water | place: USA: North Carolina | collected 2016-04-26 ...
CCGTCTCCACAACGATAATTCCTTTCATTGAAAAGTGACCTGAACCGCACATTTGATCACAGCTTATTTCATACGCAAAATCAGGATTGTTTGTTCTCTTCTTCATATCTGCCGTGGTATACTTTGGCGTAAACCACATCGTAGTAGGAATACCAGGTACAGCATCCATTTTCATTCTGAAGTGTGATAAGCCCACGTCGTGGATTACATCCTGTGCACCTATAATCAGTTTTATTGGTTTACCTACAGGAATGTGCATTTCTGCAGGAACGTGTATATCATCAAAACTTTCAGGGTCATCAAAATCTACTCCAAGCGTATTTCCTACAGGGCGGTTATATTTCTTAAAATCTTTCTTTCCGAATACGCCATCTTTCCCCGGGTAACGAAATTCCCATGCAAACTGGTGGCCGGTAACTTCTACCATGATGGCATCTTTGGGTGCATCGCCTGTCATTTTAAACCAAAACTTCAAACCAAATACAACCAATACTGTGAGGAATATCGCCGGAACTGTCGTCCACAATAATTCGAGTTTATTGTATTTATATTCAGACCAGTTATTAATGGCATCATCATAAAAACGACTACCCGGATTTCCGGATTGCCCACCGGGATAGATACCATAAGCATTTACTTGATCTGTAAGTTCTACCACCATACGCCAACTTGGCCCATGCGTGTCATAAAACGCATTTATAATATCGTTTCCGCCACCACTATTTATATGTAATTTACTAAGCGCAGGAATTTTCAAAAGATGGGATACACGGCCATCTTTAAACTTGCCCCAAGCCAATCCATTACTTGCAGAAGCTTCTTTTAAAATATCTACTGTATGTTTAAATGCTGTCAAAATCACATCTCCGGTATTTTCTTTATCTATGGTTGTAATATTATCTGCAAATACATAATTACTATCGGTTATTCCTTTAATTAATGTTGTTTCCTCTGGCCAGGGCATGGGCATTTTTGTATTATCCAACTCATCACTATACGTGGCCTTCATGACTTCTTGCATGAGTATAAAAAATATGGTGGCACCTTCACTGGATGCATCATTGACCATATTCCAAGCTGAAAGTTTTTCTAAAAATGATTTTTCATTAGCAGTAAGATTTTCTGACAGTATATAACGCATAAAGAGTGGTAATGCTTTTTCAGCCATTAGATTATAATTACTTGTTTGTAATTGCTGCATATTCTCCACGCTAATATTATTGCTATTATTGCTTAATATTCTATTTATCAAGCGCCCCCTAAAATTAGAAAACGTACCATTCAGGTAATAGGGATAAAGATCCGGTGAATAAGGATGTTGGTTGGCACTACTTACAAAACCCCTTGCAGGATTTTGCAATAAAATATTCATTGTATCGGGTATTTCATATTGCCAGGCATAAGTACTATCTGTACCCGGCATTAAAAACTCTCCTTGCCTAAACCATTTTGCTGGAAAATCTCCTTGCTCACAGATAGCAATATCGCCGGCTTTACTGGCAAAAACCATATTTTGACTTGGACAGGAATAAGTGCTGATGGCATCTTTATAATCTGTTAGATTTTTTGCATAATTCAATTTAAAAAAAGTGAGTAGTTCATTGCTTTTATCATGCGCTTTCCATCTACAGGCATAATTTTTTCCACTATGCATTTTATCAGGATAGCTGTTGTCATACATTACCGGACCAAATACGGTTAAGGGTATACGTTCTGTAATTTCTCCTTTACCTTTTATATTAATTTTTTCATTGCGCCATATAGTAGGCACCCATGCTCCATTATACAAGTACTCATTTCGGCTGGTGTCTTTAAATGTGATTTCATAATAATCTCTCACATCCCTTTCGGCATTTGTAAACCCCCAAGCACATTGATCGTTAAATCCTATAATAATGCATGGAGAGCCCGGAAAACCCACGCCATAAGCATTATAATCGGGAGTTTGTACCTGCATTTCATACCACAAAGCTGGAAGATTTAAACCCAAATGTGGATCATTACAAAGTATTGGACGACCACTCTGTGTTTTACTACCTGCCACAGCCCAGTTATTGCTGCCATTTCGCTTGTTTGGCTTTATTCCTTCCGGAGCTACAGGGGCCACAAACTTTAAATATGTACTATCCATACCCTGTGGTATTACAGTTTTAGATTTTATTGATGGATATCCATAAGCATCAGGAACGATGGGTTGCAAGCTGTCTATTGAATTTGGAAACAGCATAGCATACTGCAATTGTGTAAGCACTGAGCGAGCATTGGTACGTTCGAAATCTTCTTCATAGCCTGCAAGGTCATAAGACATATACTTTAGAAGTAAACAGGATTTTAGCAGGCTCCATTTTTCCGGAGCATAATCCAACAATTTATATTCCAAAGGATAAGTGGCCGGTGTAAGTTGTTCTATCCATGCATTAGCACCTGCTACATAGGCATCGCAGGCTGATTTTAACTTAGGGTCTTCTGCTATAGCTTCTTCAGATTTTTCTGCAGCCCATACCATACCTAATCTTCGAAAATAACGGTCTATTTTTAAAAAATTTGTCCCATTGCTGCTATCGCCCATTATTTCGCTAAGCCTGCCTCCTGCTGCCATTACCTGAAACTCCATTTGCCAAAGTCTGTATCTGGCATGCAGATAACCCTGTATAAAGTAGGCATCATTGGTATTTTCAGCATAGATATGCGGCACCATACGTTCATCAAAATAGACAGATGATTTTCCCGCTAATTCCGGAAAACGAATGGCTTCATTCAATGGCTTATCCCCTTCTGCACTTTGCCAAAATCCCTGCTGAGGGCTTAGGAAATAGCCAAGTCGTGGAGTTTTACTTCCATTTACGGCAAGAGGTGTATTGAAAACATAAATAAGGCCAATAGTTGTGGCCAAAGCAATCGTAAAATAAAATATACGCATACAGGTTTCTGATGTGGCCGGAAAGATAAAGGGATAAGGTGAAGTTGTAATGGAAAAATTTTTTAATCAATACATATATTTAAAATGACAAGTATTCAAATAAAAGATTTACAATGATTCACTATTCGAAGTTAAAATACCAATTAAAATCATCAGTAGAAAATATTTATTCCAAACTTTCAATATATACTGAAAGTTTTATTAGTTTTGCATCAATAACAGTATAATGAAAATAATAATAGCGGGTGCCGGGTTTGCAGGATTACAATTGGCTAGGGCACTCAACAATAAAAGTGGGATTGATATATTACTCATTGATAAAAATAATTATCATCAATTTCAGCCCCTTTTCTATCAAGTGGCCACAGCAGGATTAGATGCAAGCAATATATCTTTTCCGCTTCGCAAAATTTTTCAACATAGCCGAAATGTGCGCATACATATTGGAGAAATAAAAATTATAGATAGTAGGCAAAAGACTGTTTCTACCACACATTGCCAATTTCAATATGACGTATTGGTGTTGGCACAAGGAGCTACAACCAATTTTTTTAATAATGAGCAAATTGAATCGAATGCATTTGCCATGAAAACAACAGTTGAAGCCTTGCAATTAAGACATAGACTGATAGAAAATTTTGAACTTGCAGCACAAGAAACAGATCCAGAAAAGAGAAAGGCTTTACTTACGATTGTTATAGCCGGTGCAGGGCCTACCGGTGTAGAAGTGAGTGGTGCTTTGGCAGAAATGAAGTCTAATGTGTTACAAAAAGATTATCCGGAAATTGATTTCTCCGAAATGCAAATTCATTTAGTAGAAGGCAGTAACCGCACCCTGGCAAACATGAGTAAACAAAGCAGTGCACAAAGCAAAAAATATTTGGAAGCATTGGGCGTGCATGTCTGGCTCAACTGTTTTGTCAGTACTTTTCAGGACAATGTGGTGTCCCTTTCTAACAATGAAAAAATAAATGCTGCTATGTTGATTTGGGCAGCAGGCATAAAAGGCAATGTGATTGAGGGTTTGCAGATAAAAGACTATGTGAAAGGCAATAGAATCATTGTAAACAGGTATAATCAATTAGCAAACGATTCATCAATTTATGCTTTGGGAGATGTGGCTTATATGGAAACTCCATTATTTCCTAAAGGCTGTCCACAAGTAGCAAATGTAGCCATAAGTCAGGCAAAATTATTGGCAAAAAATATGCTTCAAGTACAAGCCGGCAAGTCAAACTTAAAGATGTTTGAATACAATGACAAAGGAAGTATGGCCACTGTTGGAAGACATCTGGCTGTTGTAGATATACCTGTATTGAAGCTTCATTTTGGGGGTTTATTTGCATGGTTAATTTGGATGGGCTTACACCTCTTGCTGATACTTGGCGTAAAAAACCGGATACAAGTGCTCATCAATTGGATGTATAAATATTTCACTTATGATCAAAGCCTGCGACTACTATTCATCAATACCTATAGAAAACTTAAAAACTAAATTATGCGTACCCAAATAATTGATTCTATAAGAAAATGGATTCTATTTTTTATGATAGCACTTGCAGTAAGCGGTATTACGGCATTTCCTGTGCATAAGGAATTACACTGGATCATCAATTCTGGACTTGCGGTACCAGGCACAGCTATCGGCAACTGGCTCTTGGAGGTATGGAGAGGTGTTGATGCTGCTCAACAGGATTTTCCATTTTTATTTTATGGATTTGACTGGTTGGCATTTGCACATATCATGATTGCCCTACTGTTCATTGGTGTATATAAAAATCCTGTGCAGAATAAATGGATCATTGATTGGGCAATGCTTTGCTGTGTATGCATTTGGCCACTTGCCTTTATATGTGGAAGCATAAGAGGCATACCTTTATTGCATATTCTTGTTGACTGTAGTTTTGGTGTAGTGGGCCTTTTACCATTATGGATTGTAAAAAAGAAAATTTCAAAATTAGAATCAATATAGACATTGAAGATTTTAAAAATATGAAATTTTTAAGGTATCACAACTATTCAAAACAAACGACCGCATAATGAAAAATAGAGGCCTTTTTGAAATTATTAATTACTTCATTTCTATTGTTTGGATTGTAAACGGATTATACTGCAAAATTTTAAATTTTGTGCCAAGACATCAACAAATTGTTGAAAGAATTCTAGGCAAAAATTATTCAAGAGAAATTACAATACTAATTGGCATTTCAGAGATTGTAATGGCAATTTGGATTCTTTGTGGATTTCAACGCCAGATAAATGTAGTTACACAAATTATTATAATATTCTCCATGAATTTGCTTGAATTTATTTTAGCCTCAGATCTATTGCTTTGGGGAAAATTCAATGCAGCTTTTGCCTCTGTTTTCATTTTGATTATTTACTTTAATGCATTTCGTGTACCGCAAAGACAAAATTGAATGATGTTATCAATACTTAAAAACCATCCTTTTGGTGTAGAAGCATTTTTTAAAAGTTCACTGGTGCTCACATTTGCTACACCGCAGCAAAATTTGCAGCACTTTATTCCTGAATGTTTAAGTTTAGATTGCTATCAAGATAAATGGGCGTTCTTAGCTGTGGCTATGGTGGAAACACAAAATTTGAGGCCCAAAGGATTTCCTATATGTATGGGTAATGATTTCTTTTTGATTGGTTACAGGGTTTTTGTAAGATATACAACATCTGCGGGCAAAAATCTTCGAGGACTTTATATTTTAAAATCAGAAACAGATAAAAAGAAAATGGAACTATTGGGCAATATTTTTACACATTACAATTATACAACAACAGATATAGAAAGGATTGAAAATGAAAATACAAACAGGATATCATCGGTAAAATCAAAATTTGATGTGAGCATTTATACTCATGGCCAAGATATTCATTTACCTACCTGCTCTCCTTTTCCAACCTGGAAAGAAGCAAGAAAATATGCAGGCCCACTGCCATTTACATTTTCTTATAACAAAAAATCCAAAGAGGTGTTGATCATTGAGGGAGTCCGGCAAAACTGGGTGCCCACACCAGTAGCTGTTATCGAGTATAGTTTTAATTTTATCAATCAACTCAACTTAAACAACTTGGTTTTAGCCAATGCGTTTGAAATTCAGAACATCCCTTATTCTTGGGAAAAAGGCAAAATTGACAAATGGAAATAAGAAGAAAGCGATTTCAGGGTGTACTAAATATCCTGAGTTTTAACAGACATTTTTATATTTATGGATGCACAATTTTAGGGTTAATTATTGCCAGTAGGTATGTTTTAGATTGGCCTGCTTTCCTATATTATATCGTAATTGTATCTTTTTTATATGGACTAACAATGCCACTTATTGTATCAGCTTATGTATATGATTTTTCAGGTTTTTATAATTTCACGTGGTTAAGGTCATACTCAATTGAAGATGCAACCTACAAAACGAATATAAACATTAATGCTGGATTTGATGAAACCAGCTACATCCTACAAAACTTGTTCCCACTCTCAAAACTACAAGTGTATGATTTTTATAATCCGGTTTTACATACCGAACCCGCCATTGTTAGAGCTAGAAAAGTAAGCTTTACTTACCCCAGCACAACTTGTATAGAAACCAATTCACTCCCAATGAATAATGATTCTGTAGATCATATTTTTTTAATCTCGTCTATTCATGAAATACGAAACTACGATGAAAAGGTGCTTCTCCTAAAAGAATGTAAAAGAATTTGTAAACCCGGAGGAAAAATCATCATGGTAGAGCATCTAAGAGATCTACCAAATTTCATGGCCTTTACCATAGGCTTCACACATTTTTTCTCAAAGACAATCTGGCTTGAAGCCTTTAAGGATGCAGGTTTTAAGTCAGGTATTGAAAAAAAATTCACTCCATTCATGTCAATATTTTATTACCAACTCTAATGGAAATTCATCTAAAAGTAATCGGTTATTTATTGGTATTGTTGGCCATAATACATCTCTGTTTTCCAAAATATTTTCGTTGGAAAGAAGAACTAAAAAAACTAAATCTTATCAATAATCAAATGATGAAAGTGCATACATTTTTTATTGCACTCACTGTTCTACTGATGGGCTTACTCTGTATCACATCATCAAAAGAATTGATAGAGACAAATTTTGGAAATAGAATTTCCTTCGGCTTAGGCGTATTTTGGTTGGCCAGATTGATTGTCCAATTTTTTTGCTATTCATCAGCACTATGGAGGGGTAAAATATTTGAAACAATAATCCATGTTTTGTTTTCTTTACTCTGGATTTATTTGACGGTAATATTTTTTCTGGTTGCTATAAATTGATAAATGCACAGTGCTTTTCAACCTCCTTTTACAAAATAAAAATAATCAGCACAGCTATTTTATTTGCATAAAAAAACTGCTCCAATCAGGAGCAGCTTTCATTTATAAAATATCTTAATTTTTATTTCATTTTGGCCATTAACTCATCTGCCATACGCACATAATCATCATTTTTTGCAGTAGTCGCCAATTCTTTACATTTTAAAGCAGCAGCTTTTGCATCTGCTTTATTGCCTTTTTCTTTTAAGATTTTTGCCTTTAACAAGTACATCCAAAATGCATCAGGACGAGCATCAATGGCTTTGTTTACATACTCCAATGCTTTATCATTATTTTTTTCCCACTCAAAGTAAAAATTAGCGGCTTGAAAATATGGTGGCTTGTCACCTTTGAGTGCAGTTTCTATTTGATCTTTCAAACGACTCCTTATATTAGTTGCAATTGGTACTACCACTACAGTCTTGCCCCATATCAAATGTAGTTCACAACTTTCTGGTTTGATATTGCTAAACTGCATAGTAAAATTCTCAACTGGTGGCACATTTAAAGTAAAAGATGATACCGTAAAACGCACCACATCTTCTTCCTGTTTGTAACCATCTGTACCCCAATTTTCAATACCCTTATTCAATATGATGGTCCAATCTTTTTTTCCGGGTATGGTATAAAGAACGTACGTACCACTATCAATTTTTTTATCCCCCAAAACTATATTGTCAGTAATCTTCAAACGAGTAGCAGCATTGGCACCTGTACGCCATATTTCGCCAATCGGAGCTAATTCAGATTTATCACCAAAATATGTACGATCCTTCAATGAAGGGCGACTATAGGTGAGCTCTAATTTTCCCATACCAAAGTCCTGATGAATGCTTTGTGTTGGGCTCGGAGCCGGCATATTAACTTGCGCTCCTATTCTTGATATTGCAGCAATGCAAGCAATAGAGAGTAAAAACTTTTTCATTTTTAAAAATTATTTTTGCAAACATAGTTTAACCCATTGCAATTCAAAAATCTTTAACATGAAAATAATTATCTGGGAATTGTAGTTCTCACCTTTCTTCTTTTTTCAGGCTTTGTCCATCTTGGTCCGGTTTCTATGATTCTTTTAACCACATCCGCTTTTTCTGAACCTCCCGCAGATAGTATCTGCACATTTGATGGGTTGCCATCCTTGTCTAAAGCAAACTCAATGGTCATTTCTTCACCGGGTATTTCACTATAATATTCCAAGCTATCCATACCTAATTTAATGCGCACATATTCATGAAATGATTCCCAGCCGCCAACAGGTTGTAGAGCAGCTTCTGGTTTGTTGCTTGTGTAGTTTAAAGTTTTTTTATCTCTGGATATTCCGAGTGAAGTTACAACAACCTCACTAAGTGTGGAGGCATTAGGAGTTAATACAAATTTATTTTGAGATGCTTGATTACTCAATTTTACTTGAGCCGTCAAATATCCTACAGCAGCCACAGTAGCATCTTTAGAGCTATCTTTTGTAACCAATGAAAACCTACCCTGCATATCTGTTATGCCTACATTTTTTTTATCTGCCGATATCACAGATACATTAGCTATTGGTTTACCGGCTTCATCAGTTACAATGCCTTGCAGCGTAGTGTTTACATTAGTAATTTTTCTTGAACTCAAATAACCATCAGTACCCACTTGTACACCCGCCACTTTACCAGTTAGCTGTTCTTCAATTGTATTGGAGGGCATTAAAGAAATGATACTATCTGAATTGCTTACCATTTCTTTTGATTTGTAGGGGCGGTTTGTGGCTATATCTGCATTAGCCTCATCATTGCTTTTTGAGGCAGATATATCAGTATCATTTGCAGTAATTATTGCTGCATCAGCTTCCATTTGTTGAGGCGAAAAATTAGGCTGCGCATTTTGCTGCTCTTTAAAATTTAATGCACCAATATCATTGTTTTTAATAGAATTTTTTTCTGTTGCCTGCGGCAATGATAATTCGGTATCAGATAATTTTTTTTTCGCCTCCGGCAATGTGGACTCAGGCATTGCATCTTGCTGTACTGTCACATCATGCTGCTGTGTTACTGCTTCATTTTTTCCCGGCCTAAAGTTTTGATATCCAAGAATACCAACGCCAGTAATAAGAATGAATAAAGCTGCAATGCGCATCCAGCTCCTTCTTTTTAATATGGGTACAATAGGTGCTACATCTCTTGCTTGCAAAATAGTGTTTGTTATTTCCTGCTCATGAGTGCCATAACTTGTTGTACCGTGGATTTCAAAACCTTCAAGAGCATCAGATAAAAAAGGATCCTGCAAGGCAGCACGCTCCAATTCATACTTTTCAGCAGGGTTCATAGCTCCATTAAGATATCGTTTAATATCTTCAAAACCATATTGCTTATGCGCTGGATGATTCATCATTTTTTCTCCATGCAAATTTTTAAATTCCTTCTTCCATTCTGTATAAGACTGCGCACTTTGCCCCAATCTTCTTCCATCAGTTCAGCAATTTCTTGATAACATTTATTTTCATAATAAAAAAGTTCGATGGTTCTTTTCTGAGCAAATGGCAATGCAGACAAACAGGCTTCCATTTTCTTAAAATCATTTTCTTTTTCTAATATATCATCCAGATGCGAAGTATTTTCTAAATGCATAAATGTAGGTGCTAATTCCACAGTAATATTTTTCTTTTCTTTCCGTAGTCGCATCAGACAGTGATTTTTTGTCAACACATACAGCCAGGATTTGAATTGTTGAATATCGTGTTTCAGTGCCTTGTCTATCAACTCCTGATAAATATCAATTACTGCGTCTTTAGCTGCTTCAGCATCACTTAAATAATTAAGCGAAGCGCCATAAACCAAATCTGTATATCGCATATATAAAGTGGCAAGCACATCCTGCTTTGCCGTTTGCTTATAACGCATCAGCAGTACCTCATCATCTTCATGAGATACCTGTTGTATATTTTTTAATATGACCAATTATGGTTCTTTATACTGCATTGAATCAACTGCGAAATAAATTTAATTATTACATCTTATGCAATTTTTTTTCCTGTTGCATCTTAGATGCAGTAACTATTTATAAGACCAACGAATAAATAATAATTATATGATACAAAATAACCATCATTTTTCAATGCAGCTACATCCACCCTAATCGGATTATGCTTACTGTACATATCAACTTATTTTTTAAATCATAAATTTTAAAATGATGAAAACAATAACAGCTTCTATAATTATTGCTGCCACTGTATTGTTGGTAGCATTTACACACACTTACACTATAACAGGAACAATTAAGGATGAGAAGGGCAACGCAATTCCATTTGTAGCTGTCTCATTAAAGGGAACAAAAACCTCAACCACCACTGATGCAAATGGATGTTTTTCCATTATGAGCTCAAACATAAAAGGTACACTCATATTTTCCGCTGTTGGCTATACACAAAAAGAAATGAAATTTGCGGGTATCACCAATGCACTGCAAGTTACTTTGAAAGAAAGTAAAAATGAACTCAATGAAGTTGTTGTTACCTCTGCTATTGGCCAGCAAAGAAACTCCCGGAAATTTGGATATACCACTTCTGATATGGCCTTAGAAGGCAAGGTTTCCGGCTTGTACATTCCAGAGAGTAATGCTTTTAAATTAAAGGAACCCGAAGCTGATTTCCTCTACCCTATTGAAGAAGATTTTGAATATAACAGAGAAGCGTATGCTAAAATCACAGACAATCCTTTTGTAGCTGTAAATCAAAATCCTCTCTCCACTTTTTCTATAGATGTAGATGGAGCCGCATATAGTAATGTGCGTCGTTTTATACATGAAAAAACATTACCTCCTGCTGGTGCTGTAAGAATTGAAGAGCTTATAAATTATTTTTCATATAACTACGATCAACCAAAAAATGACAACCCCTTTGCAGTGCATACAGAACTGATAAATTGTCCATGGAATAGAAAGCATCAGCTGGCATTAATAGCATTACAGGGCAAAAAAATAGAAGAAGAAACATTACCTGCATCCAATCTTATTTTTTTAATAGATGTAAGTGGTAGCATGATGGATGAAAATAAGCTGCCATTAGTAAAAGCATCGTTACAAATGCTTACAGATAAACTTCGTCCGCAAGATAAAGTAGCATTAGTAACCTATGCAGGTGCTGCCGGTTTGGTATTAAATGCCACGAGTGGCCATGAAAAAGAAAAAATTAAGGAGGCTATCGATGCATTAGAAGCTGGTGGCTCTACAGCAGGTGGAGCGGGTATTAAGCTTGCTTATAGTGTAGCAAGTAAAAACTTTATAGAAGGGGGCAATAACCGAATAATTCTTTGTACAGACGGAGATTTCAATGTTGGCGAAAGCAGTGATGATGCTATGGAGCGATTGATAGAAAAAGAGCGAAATAGTGGTATATTTCTTTCTGTACTTGGATTTGGGATGGGCAATTATCAGGATACAAAAATGCAACTATTGGCAGATAAAGGCAATGGCAATCATGCATATATTGATGGAATAAGCGAGGCCAAAAAAGTATTTATACATGAATTTGGTGGCACCCTGTTTACAATTGCAAAAGATGTAAAATTACAAGTAGAATTTAACCCGGCTATCGTAAAAGGCTACCGGCTCATTGGTTATGAAAACCGGATACTGGCAAAAGAAGATTTTAATAATGATGCAAAAGATGCCGGCGAGTTGGGTAGTGGACATACAGTGACAGCGCTATATGAAATTATACCCTCAGGAAGTAAAGAATCCATTGATAGTACTGATGTATTACGCTATCAAAAAATTGATAACACTATACAATCATCATCCTTTAATAAGGAATATATGTTTGTAAAACTACGCTATAAAAAACCCGATGGCCATCAAAGTATTTTACTAACACAAGAAGTAAAAAATGAAGTATCTGAAATTAGTAAAAGCAGCATCAACATTCGTTTTGCGGCATCGGTAGCCGCATTTGGATTAGCACTCCGCAATTCACCTTTTAAAGGTAATGCCGGTTTTGATATGGCATATAACTTAGCTCAAAATGCATTGGGAGCAGATGTAGAAGGATACCGATTAGAGTATTTACAATTACTGCGTGATGCCACCATATTAGAACAGAAAACAATGACCAAAAGTGAAAGTAAATGAAACCCTGTTTATAAAAATCAGGTTCTATTTTTGAATACTTCGAGAAAAATTTTTGACTTAAATTTTTATATTAACTTTTTTATGATAGATTTTAATGCAAGATAGTTAAGTGGATTAGGGTAATTTTTTTTCTGCTGAATAGTGAACTAGTGCAAAGGCAACAATTGTTCTTAAAAGATCATGGGTAAAGCGTTTCAGCTTTGTAAAATATTTTAGCTGCAAAAGCTGGGTTTAATATAATTACTAGAGTAAACTGCACAGTATGGGTCAAAAAAAAGGCTACCTAAAGGTAGCCTATAATAACTAAAGTTTTATATTATTTCAAAGTCAGAAACTCGGATGTTATCCTATCTTTTCTGGATGAACTCTTATAACCTGTTTTCAGGAAAAATTGTTTTAAAACGGGATCATAAGATTTTTCATATACAACAAATGAGTTTAATGGTATTTGCTTTCTCATTGTTTCATTTGGTGTAACACTTATTATGCTGTCTGCATCGCAATTAAATACTATATTATAAAACCATCCTATGGAACCTAAGTCAGCATAAGCAACTTGTACTGTGTCAGCAGATATAGCGTCCGAAACGGCATCTACAGATAAAACAGACATAAATTTCTCTGAAGTTCCATCTAATGTTATAGTTGAAGAAACCACACTATCTGATGCATTTCCGGCATATTCAATACGCTTACCCCCAGGTTGGTATATTCCTGCCACGCAAACACCTAAGGTATAAAAGTATTTGGTTCCGAAATTATCACTAATATCAAGGCCCTCGGCATTAAGAATAGATAGAGGTAGCATATAGCTTACATTTGGCATTAGAGAAGTGGACTCAACAAATTTGATTGTAACTTCTGCTGTACGATCGCCAGCAGGAATTGTAACTGTTGAGTTTTCAAAAATGTATCCGTCTTCGGGATAAGTTTCGAAAGTAATACCTGTGCCCAATGCATTGTATTCGCTAAGTTTTGCAGCACTAACACCAAGTTCTACAGTTAGGTCTTCATCTCTAACATTTACTGATGCAAGATTTACATCAAATGTAAATGTTATTGTGTCACCTCCAGAAAACTTGAGGTAGCCTTCATCAAAATTTGTTTTAGTCAAACCTCCGTCCGGTATTTCAAGTATTGGTTCTAGGCTTCCAAAATCAATTGGAGCATCATCTTTTAAACAGCCACTGAAAATAGCAAGAGTTAAAAAGGAAAGTATTACAATGATTCTTTTCATAATTTTTTTTATAATTTGATAATTAAGGCATCCAGAAAATCTTAGTACTCAAAGGATTAATTGCTCCCTGTGCTTCCACATTTTGAGCGTTAAAGCTGTACTCTTGAAGGGGGTATGCAAGCCTGTAAGGAATATGATCTGTATTTGTTCCTGGATATATTGAAATGGGCAAATCTTTTGGATAACCTGTTCTTCTCCAAGTAGTATATGATTCGAAAGCGTCGTAGGTATTACCCGCAATCCATGCCTGACGATAGATTGCATCCAATTTGTCCACTGCATTTTCAAAATTTGCATAGCCAATAATTGCACCGATAGCAAGTTCAGGTGCGCCTACTAATGAAAAGCTTGAATTAATACCAGCTTCATAAGCCACTTTGGCATCACCTTCTAATAACCCTCTTTGATAAGCTTCAGCAAGTAAGAAATCAATTTGATAAGCGGGCATTAGATAGGAATCCATATCTTCATCTTTCAAAATTCCTTTACGTTCTAATCTTAAAAGGCGAGAACCACCTACTGGAGATATTTCAGTGTTTGTTTCACCAGTAAAATTATCACTCCCAAAAACCCTTCCTTTAATGGTACCGGCATTGTTTAAATCATAAATGTATGGAAGACGCCCATCAGCTTTTGAGGTGAGAAAATTTACAGCATAAGCATTTGCTCTTACATAATTTCTATTTCCATAAGACTCTCCATTTACTGCAAAACCTATATTGGCCCATCTTGGATTTTGAGACACCGTATTTCCATTGTTATACCCTGGATTTAGCTTTACATCATCCAAATAAAAACCAATTGTTTGATCAATACCACTTAGGCCCTGTGTAACTATTGTATTTAATTCTGTCTTATTGGACATGTGCATCAAAATCTTCAATTTCAGATTATTTGCAAATTTTTCCCAATTGTCCATATTTCCGGCAAATACTAAATCTTCCGTATCAGCAGGTTTTGACGCTAAAATTGCTTTCCCTGTTTCTACATCTGCAATAGCGCCATCCAATTGAACCAATAAATCTAAATAAATGGATTGGGCATCATCATATCCTGGAAATAAATCTTCCTCATAATTGCCATAATCGGAATAAATAGCATTACCATACAAGTCCACAATATGCATGAAATGGTGTGCCCACATTACTCTTGATATTGCACGGAAATTAATCAATGTCGAATCATTGGTACCCTGTGTAATCATATCTTTATAATTACGTAGTGTGATATAATTGCCCAACCAGTTTCCGGTTGCAAAATTGGTAGTTACATTATAGGTAAGTAAATTAGCATCTGCACCAAAACCAGCACTTACAGCCCAATACCCCATCCAGTAATTGGCAAAATCCTGATTGCCACCTTCCAACTGACGAGCAGAATTTACAAGAGCTGTGGGTAATAAAAATTTTGCGGGTACAGTTGAAGGACTGTTTGGATTTTCGTTGATATCGAAATACCCTTTTTTACAAGAAGTTCCTAAAGACCCTATTACGCAAATCATCAAGAGGGTATTTATAAAATTATTTTTCATTCTTTATACTTGAATAATTTAAAAATTAACTGCTATGGTTGCACCAAAAATTCTTGTTGGAGGTGCTTGAGCCAAAGTTGTACGTCCAACAGAGTTATCGGTTCCATCAGAAAACTCTGGGTCAGTCCATAAATTTGTTTTTGGTCTTAGCATCAACAAATTTCTTCCGGAAAGTGTAAAACTTGCACTCTTTATTATTTTAGTATTGGCAAACCATGAAGTTGGTAAATCATAGCTCAGAGATACTTCACGTAGCTTCCAGAAAGCAGCACTTGTTACATAATTTGAACCTGCATTATTGTAATAGAAGGCCCACCAGTTAGCATTACCTACACTAGTGGAAGTGTTGGTATTTTCCACATACTTACCATCTTTTAGAACTACGGAATTTGGCAGAACAAAAGGTTGTCTTCCATTGGATACAGTAGCAGAAGAAACGCCACTAAAATCCAATGTTGCTGCAAGCGCATTAAAAATTTTATGACCACCTCTGTACTCAGCAACTGCACTCAGTGAGAAAGACTTCCATTTTACACTTGTGGTAAGTCCGATAATATCAATGGGTACAGCACTACCGAGGCTTACAAAATCTGTCGCAAGATCAGGAAGGCCATCAACTGGATCAACAATTATTTTTCCAGATATCGAATCTCTAATCCAGTCACTAGATTTTATTGAAGGGTATGGCTCACCAACAATCGCAAACGAATTACCGTTTGAACCACCAGTTTGGATTTCTTTTGTATCTGCATTAATTTTTAATACTTTACTCTCTATATGACTCCAGTTTGCTCCCACCCTCCAAATGAGGTCTTTTCTCTTGAGCAATGCATAATTTACATCAACCTCAAAACCACGGTTTCTGGTTTCAGCAGCATTTACTAATGCACGAGAACCACCTGTACCGGTAGAAATGCTTGCAAATACAATTCCATCAGTTGTTGTACTCTGATATACTGCTCCATTTACATTCAATCTACTATTCATAAAAGACAATTCGTAACCCAGCTCAATTTCTGTTATAATTTCTGGTTTAATAGCAGGATTTGGTATTAATGTAGTTGGTACAAAACCTATAGTACTTCCGAAAGGAAATCCTGCACCGGGTACATAAGTCAATGAATTTCTATATGCGCCATTTGCAATAAACTTACTACCATTACCTAAAGCTGATGCATTACCTGTAACGGAATATGCCGCTCTTATTTTTGCAAAGTTCAACACATTATCGGACTGGATACTTGGTATTATATCTGTTAAAACAAAGGATGCTGAAGCACCATAATAGGGAATCCATCTATTTTCTTTGGATAAACGAGAATCTAAATCAACACGATAAGAACCATTGATGAAAATTTTATTATCATAGGCAATTGTGGCATCTCCAAAAACACCAAATCTTCTTGCCTGTGCGGAACTTTCACCAACAGATGGTAAACCAATTCTTGAATCAACATTATACACATTAAAATTTAAAGCATCTGCCCCTACTGATGAAGATGTGAGAGCATTGTCAATAAATGATGTACCGGCAATAAACTTGAGATTTACTTTATTGGCAATGTCTTTATCAATTGTTGTGGTAAAATCTGATGTCCAGAGAAAATTTGTGTTTTTGATATTTATATAACTGGCATTTTGATTTAGAGATACTGCCCTTACCCCAAATGGAACCGTATCAAAACCGGCACCATCCTCAGTAGCAAAAATTACAGTAGTATTTGTTTTTGCATAATCAGAATGTATCTGTTCAGCAATGGTATTTGTAAAATTTGTACCACTATATGTAGCAGCTAGACGATAATTGAAAGACAACCATTTCAAAGGCTGAAAACCAATAGATGCTGAACCCTGTAAAGAATTCACTGTTGTTTTATTTCTATCATTTTCAATAGACCAATATGGATTTTGATAATAATCGTTATAGTAATCATTAATTGAAGAAAAAGGTTTTGTTATATCACTATACCTAGTTAATGGCACATGTGCAGGTGTTTGAAATACATTATTATACACTGCATCTGTAGAAGTGGTGTTCACATTTTGGTTGGTATAAGATACAGAATAATCAGCTGTAAATTTATTCAGATTTCTTCTACCTGCAAAGCGTATTGTATTTCTTTGTAATACGTCCTTAGGCATGATACCCTTTGTATTTACATTTTGATAACTCAGCAAAAAGGAACCGTTATTATCTCCGCTGTTCAAGGATATTTGATTTTGAGTCGTTATTCCCATATCAAAGAAGTTTCTTTTTTCATTGGGTAATGCAGCATAAGGAACCAACTGAAGCGTGCCATCAGCAAGTGGCCTTCCTAAGGGTACTGTAATATTGGGATTGTATTCAGGACCATAACTTTGATTTTCAATAGGGGTATAAGCAGAATAATCATTAAAATCAATATCTTCTGCTGAGCCGGAGCCAAATCTATTTTGAAGACTTGGCATATAAGAAACCGTTTCAAACTGTGTTGTAGATGCAAAGTTGATGGTTGTGTTTCCACGAGAACCTTTCTTAGTAGTAATCACTAATACGCCATTTGAAGCATCTGAACCATAAAGCGTGGCGGCACTTGCACCTTTGAGGGTTGTGATATCAGCAATATCCTCCGGGTTTAAGGTGCTTAGGTCATTGTAGAAAATTGCTCCATCCACAATAATTAAAGCCTCATTGTTACCAGTTATTGAACGGTTTCCTCTTAAAATAATTCGAGTTGGCGCTCCCACACCATTATTTACTGTATTTATCTGCAAACCTGCTACTTTTCCAGTAAGACCGTTTTGTACGTTTACAGGTTTAGCTTGTATTAAATCTTTACTTGAAATTTTTGTGGTAGAATAACCCAGCGATTTTGCTTGCCGCTGAATACCAAATGAAGTGGTTACAACTACATCTACATTAGTATTCACAGTAGATCTTTGTAAAACTGGTGTTATATTATCATCTGCACCCACGGGTATTTCCAAATTTGTAAATCCCACTGCAGATAAAACTAAAACATCACCGGACTTAGCAGGTATTGTAAATCCCCCTGCTGCATTTCCTGCTACGGAAATTTTTGTGCCTTTTACGGTTACGGTAACAAATGGTACCGGTTCTCCGGCCTGATCTTTTACTACTCCACTAACTTTGCGGTTTTGTGACCAAGCACTCAATCCAAGCAACAGTGAAATAGTGAGAATGCTTAAAATTTTTCTCATCTTTTCTTACGTTTTTAAAAAATTTGTGTGCGAATATAAGAGGGAATGGATGAACTGTTAAATAATTCAAATACCCCTGTTAAAAAATTAATCTCATGATCAGACAAAGTGCCGAAAATGTTTGCTGCTTCAATTTAAAATGTTTTAGAGGTTAATTAATTTTTTCATTGATTACCAATGTCATAAGTACCTTTTTTTACTTTATTCTGACAAAGTATGCTAAAGTGCATGCCCGAAAAAAAGAAACCTAATAGATTGCATGGGGTATATTAAGATAGACTGAAGTGATAGGTAGAATGTTGATGTTTATGAACAACCGAAATCTCTTATAAGTTATTCTTTTCTTAAATTTTAAATTTCAGCTTATATTTTTGCAGCATGATTTTACTTGAAGGAAAAATTGCCTGTGAATCTGTAAAAAAACATCTAAAAGATAAAACAAATCTATACATATCAAAAGGGCTAAGGCGGCCACATCTTGCTGCTATTTTAGTAGGAAATGATGGTGCCAGTGAAACTTATGTAGCCAGCAAAGTAAAGAACTGTGCAGATATAGGATTTCAATCTTCATTGATCAGGTTTGACTCTAATGTATCTGAATATGAATTATTAAATGCCATTCACAAGTTGAATGCAGATGCAGATGCAGATGGTATTTTGGTACAATTACCACTGCCAAAACACATTAATGCAGAATCAATAATTGAGTCCATAGATCCCAAAAAGGATGTAGATGGATTTCATCCTTATAATGCTGGCAAACTTATGCTTGGCAACCCGTTATTTATACCCGCAACACCTTATGGCATAATGCTTTTATTGGAGCATTATAACATTGATATGAAAGGGAAACATACAGTAATCATAGGACGCAGTAATATAGTTGGCAGACCGTTAAGCATTCTGCTTAGTAGCAATATCAGATATGGAAATACCACAGTAACACTCTGTCATTCCAACACTAACAATATGGATATGATTTGCAAAGAGGCTGATATATTAGTTGCTGCACTTGGTAAGCCTGGTTTTGTTCAACCAACAATGGTAAAAGATGGCGCTGTAGTCATTGATGTGGGCATAACAAGGGTTGAAGATTCATCTGCAAAAAAGGGATTTAGGATAAAAGGTGATGTAAATTTTGAAGCGGTACAGCCACTTTGTAGTGCCATTACACCAGTGCCAGGTGGTGTGGGATTAATGACCATAGCTGGCTTATTACAAAATACCTTTAAGGCTTATGAACTTCAAATGAGCAAACTAAAAATGACCGAATGAGTATCCAGCAATACACAGATCAACTTCCGGTAATGGAATCTTTTTATACACTACAAGGTGAAGGATTTCATCAGGGCAAAGCTGCATATTTTGTAAGACTTGCAGGATGTGATGTGGGTTGTGTGTGGTGTGATGTTAAAGAAAGTTGGGATGCAGCAAAACACCCACTCGTTTTCATAGATCAAATTGTAGATGAAGCCTCAACTTTTCCCTCAAAAATTGCAGTTATTACTGGTGGCGAACCTTTGTTGCATGATTTAAACAAGCTAACAGAAAGTTTCCATGCTGCCGGCTTTCAAACCCATATTGAAACATCAGGTTCATCAACTATTTCTGGCCAATGGGACTGGATTTGTCTTTCGCCAAAAAAATTTAAAACCCCATTACCCAACATTATTGCACTGGCCAATGAACTCAAAATTGTGGTCTACAATCTTACAGATTTTGAATGGGCTTTATCTTTTATGCCATGCGTTTCATCTACCTGTAAACTCTATTTACAACCTGAATGGAGCAGGACAGAAAAAATAACTCCGCTTATAGTTGACTTTATTAAGCAAAACCCGCAGTGGGAACTTAGCCTTCAAATACATAAATATATACAGGTGCCATAATTCTTTATAA
>ERZ650309.463-NODE-463-length-20206-cov-4.866905_pt1 | contig 20206 bp, 18 predicted proteins | sample MGYA00376245_ERZ650309 | MGnify/ENA primary metagenome ERZ650309 (study PRJEB26733, sample SAMN07839294) | wastewater metagenome | biome: urban; feature: wastewater treatment plant; material: waste water | place: USA: North Carolina | collected 2016-04-26 ...
TCGCATTGCGCAATCAAACGGCGCCCACATTCTGACCAACACCAAAGTCATCGGAGCCGAAGTCAAAAACGGATTGACTCACATTCGCACCGAACGCGAAGAAGTGCAGGCGCGTGTTGTCATCAACGCCGCCGGACTGTTTTCCGACGCAGTGGCGCAAATGTTCGGCTACGACCAACACACGGTTTATCCTTGCCGAGGCGAATATGCTGAAGTCATTCCCAGCCGCAGCAATATCGTCAATGGACTGGTTTACCCGCTGCCGCTGCCGACCGGGCACGGTTTGGGAGTTCATTTCACGCGAACAACCAGCGGGACTTTGCTGGTTGGGCCAAACGCGCGTTACCGCCAAAGCAAAGATGATTACGAAAGCGACCGCACACCAATCACCGAACACTACGAATCGGCAAAGCTGATGTGCCCCAGTTTGCGGCTGGAAGATTTGCGGTTGAGTTACACAGGGCTTCGCCCTCGGCTGACACCAGAACACGTTCACACGATTGCCGATTGGGTAATTGAACATGACCCGCGCTGGCCACAGGTCATTCATTTGATTGGAATCGAATCTCCGGGGCTGACTTCCTGCCTTTCGATTGGAAAAAGTGTCGCTGAAATGGCCCGTTCGGTTTTGTGAATGCCTCAACACTCCTGATGTCTAAAACCATTCTTTATTCGCTAGCCTTCGTTGCACTCGGTCTTATTTCAGGTTCCATTGGGCCAACCCTGCCCGCGCTGGCGGCGCAAACCAATGTCGAGATGAAACAGATCAGCAACCTGTTTGTCGCTCGCGCAGCCGGAACCATGGTGGGTTCCTGGTTGATTGGACGAATGTACGACCGCGTTACGGGTCACCCGCTGCTTGCCATCTCGCTGCTGGTTTCGGCTGTCGCCATGGCGCTTTTCCCCGTTTCGGGTTTCCTGTGGTTGCTGTTGCTGTTGTCGGTTTTTATCGGATTGGCGTCGGCTTCGATCAACGTGGGCGGCAATGCCATGATCGTCATGGTTCACGGCAACAATGTGCGCCCGTTTATGAGCACCTTGCATTTCGCGTTTGGAGTCGGAGGCTTTATTGCTCCAATGTTCGTCGCCATGTTCGCTGAACACCCGCAGGGGTTGCGTTGGTCGTACTGGACGCTGGCCTTGCTGGGAGTGTTGCCAGGATTTATGGCAATGCTTTCAACCAGCCCCAAACCAAGAGCAGAACATCACGAAGAAATCGCTGCGGCAGTTCCGAGAACTCTGGTTGGGTTGCTGGTTCTGTACTTCTTTCTGGAAGTCGGCGCGGAAGCCAGCGTAATGGGTTGGGTTTTCAGCTACACAGTGAACCAAGGCATCAGCACGCATCAGGCATACAAAATCAACTCGGCATTTTGGGCGGCGTTCACCTTTGGGCGACTGGCGACGATCTGGCTTTCAACGCGCTTTGCGGCTTTGCCGCTGATTTTGTTTTTTATCGTGTTGGCAATCCTGTTTGCAGCCGCATTGCTGCTCCTGCCTTCTTCGCCCGCACTGGTCTGGACGTGCGTCATCGGCTTTGGAATTTCGATCGGTCCCGTGTTCCCCAGCACATTCGGATTCGCCCAAAGCAAACTGCATCTATCGGGCAAAGTCACAGGATTTTTCCTAGTCGGTTCCTCGGCTGGCGGAATGTTCTGGCCACGCTTGATTGGCCAGTTTTTTGAGTCCCAAGGTGCTCAAATCATGGCTTGGACCGTGGTCGGCACCTTACTCAGCGCATTGACGCTGATTCTGTGGATTGCTTCGCCCTCACATCGGGAAGAACTGCCCGAGCAGGCTCACTGATTTTGCCCTCATCGCCTAAGAGGGTAGAATCCGGGCTTGCAAATTCAATTCAACGCTGACTGTTTGCCAAGTGGGTTGCCCCCAAAACCAAGTTTGGAAATTACAGTATGGACTACTTGATGCTCAGGAATTTTGATCAGGCGGGGTATTACGAAACCCGTTTGGTCCTGATGGTCATCAGTCTGGCCGTTGCCGCGTATTTCTTTTACTACAAACAAGATCGCCGATTTCTGCTGATATTCGGAGTCGGTGTCGCGCTGAATGTGCTGGGAAAGTTTGGCGGCGTTGTGGGGGAACTCAATGCGGTTGCACCGGTCAAGGTGTTTGGCATTGCTCTGTCCACGGTTCCATCGCTGATTTGCCAGGGTCTGTTTGAAGGTGGAATCGTCGCGTTATTTGCTTTCTGGTACGCGGATTTACGGTCATCCGGGGCCAAAACGAAAGAATGGCGCCCGTTCTGGATATTGTGCGCCATCGTGGTTGCCATGTCGTTTGTTGCCGGTTTGGTTTCGCGTGGACGTCAAATTACCTGGTCACGCCCGGTGTTTGCGCCTTATCTGGTGCTGGTGGTTACGGTGATCATCTTTTTCAGTTTAATGATTGCCTGGAGAAAAGACGACATTTCTTCCCTGGCCAGCTATTTTGCTGGCTTGTTGTTGTTCGTCTTTTTGAGCTACGAGCCATTGCACGTGATGGGCGCGCGATTTATTGGCGAACCAGCCTCCCCGCAACCGGTTGCCGTCACAGGAATTGCGCAAATTCTGGTCATGTTCCTTTCCAACATCTTCGAAGGAGCCGGAGGAAAGCTGCACTACTTTATGTTGCCTTATGCCTTGGGCTGGGTGGAGTTGCGGGAACGTGAACCCGGTTCACGCGAACGGTTTTCGACACAACATCTGGCGGATTTGGCCGTGCGCGGTTACCGGAAAAAAGAAGGCACAACAGACAACAAATAAGGTTCTCCTTTTGCGCTTCATATCAATCTTTCGCCTTTCGTTTTAGACTCTCTGCACAAACTGTTTATGTTGAAACATCCGTTGGCGCGTCTGGACCGTGACGAACAGATCAGACAGCGGCTTTTGCCTTTTTGCAGGCTGAAGCCGGGCGAAGTCTGGCGAGATGACTTGCAGGGTCATCGCGTCGGATGTCTGGATGCCGCCAGTCAAAAGGATGTGCTGAAGCTTTGCGGCAAGTTGAAATCGTCGTTGGCAATTCATGATTTGCCGTACAACTTCATCGCATTTGAGCAACGGCAAGTGGATGAGTTTATTGGTTGGTGCAGAAAAGTCGTCGAACAGACGGAATCCGTTCTGGCAGGCGACAGCAGTTTGTATTTGTGGATTGGCGCTGACCAGCGGGTTGGATTTGCTCCTTTGCCGGAACTGATGTTGATGATGCGCGAAACCGGGTTTCGTTCGCGAAGTTTCATTACGTTGCGAAACCAGCGCGGGTACGGAACCCAAAAAAACTGGATGAGCCTGCGGCAGGAATTATTGTTTTATGTCAAAGGCAATCCAAAATTTACGCCGCAGTACACAGAAATCCCCAAAGCAGTAAAAGGCTATTACAAGAAAATTGGCGGCGAATTGACTGAAAATTCCGAGCGCGGCAAAGCTGATACGATTCGACCGGGCAATGTCTGGATTGACATTCAACAGGTCTTTTACCGAATGGAAGAAAACGTCAATGGTTGTTACGCACAAAAACCGCTGAAGGCCATTCAACGGATTCTTGAAGCGAGTTCGGTGTCGGGCGATGCAATTCTGGATTTCTTTGCGCATTCGGGAACGACATTGCTAGCGGCGGAAATGTCCGGACGACGATGTTTGACGATGGACATTGATCCGATCTTTTGCGAAATCTCGATTCGGCGATTGGAGCATTTTCGCCGAACAGGACGCACCGGTTGGCAAAACAGCAACCCGTTCGCACTGGAACTTGGACAGATAAACTGAAAGAAGGAGGCAAGGATGAGCGAAACAACTTTACCCATAACTCCATCTCGATCTGGAAAAATTTGGAAGCTTCTGGCAATTGCCAGTTTCATCGTGACGTTGGCTGCATTGATTTTGGCCGCGATGCTTTACACACGAAAAGGCATTGGCGATCTGTTTTGGCCCGAAGAGAAAATTATTTCAACGGCCAAAACCACGCTGCTGCGTCTGGAACGTGACGCCAATCTGGTGACGACACGAGCGTATGTGCAAGCCGTGGTTCGCCAACGCAACGATGCCTGGTACGGCAATGCTGAAGTCATTCGCATTGTTCCGGCAACAATTCATTATGCCGTCAATCTGGGTGAGATTGACCAGGGGCGCATGACCTACGACGATCAAAAACACGAACTGCGTGTTCCGCTGCCAGACGTCAAAATTCTTTCGATTGATCCGGACCTGACCAAGGCTGAAGTCATTCGCAATCTGGACTTTTTAAGGTCGGAGTCCATGACAGGCAACCAACTGGAAGATACCACCGAACAAATGGTGCGCCCGGAAATCGAAAAGCTGGGGCAATCGCCTGAAATCATCAAAACCGCAAAAGATCACGCCATTACATCTGTCAGACAGTTGCTGGAATCCGCACTGAGTTCCGTAGGGCAGCCTGTCGCGGTTCAGCCCTATTTCAAAAATGACGGGCAAGCTGCCGCACAGCCTGAAAAACAATGAACGATTCAAGAACTAACCAAGCAATGAATTCAAAACAAGCAGGGCAAGCAGGGCCAGCAGGGCCAGCAGGATGGAAATCTGATAGTGCGTTGATTGTACTGGCAGTGATGTGGGGAACTTCGCACGTCATCACAAAAGAAATTCTGGCGACGCATTCGTCTGCGTTTTACACCGCCACCCGATTTGGCCTTGCGGCCCTGTGTTTCGGCTTGGCTTTTGCGGATCACTTGCGTCGCAGCAACTGGCAGGAAATTAAACAAGGGTCAAAGCTGGGATTGCTCAGTTTCGCCGGAATTGCCTTTTACGTCGTCGGCCTCAGCTTTACGCAGGCCTCAAAAGCAGGATTTATCACTGGCCTATATCTGGTTTTTACTCCGTTGCTAAGCTACGTGTTGTTTCGCACGAAACCAACGCGAGACCATCTGACTGGTTTAGCCATTGCCATCCTGGGCTTCGCGCTGCTCTCGTTTCCGCAAGGCGGCGAAACGATCAATTGGGGAGACTTGTTTGTCCTGCTGGCTGCCATTTCCTGGGCAGCGCACATTTCGGCGACCAGCGCATTTGCCGCCACTGGAGACGTGCGGTCACTCGCTGCGTTTCAAGTCATCACTGTGGCGGTTCTGGCGACAACGGTGTTTTTTGTCCTGAAGGCTTTGGGAATGGAAACAATGCCGAATCCGGTTGATAGCCAGTTTCTGATGCAGATCGGCTACATGGCTGTGATGGTGACGTTTGTCGCCGCGCTAATGCAAACCTGGGCGCAAAGCCGGGTGAATCCGACGCACGCCGTGATTCTTTACACGCTGGAACCAGCGACGGCAGCCGTGTTTGCGTATTACAAATTCGGTGAAAAGCTGAGTTTCTGGCGCGCAATCGGAGCTGCGTTGATCGTTGTCGGCGTGATGGTTTCCCGGCTGAAAGTCGCTTCGCGGCTGACAGTCCCCAGCTCACAGTTCACAGTTCGCAGCAGCGGCAACTCTGTCAACCGCGAACTGTGAACAGCAAACCACGAAAAACTATCTTCTCCTCCCGCTGGAACCTCCAAAAATCGAACCCATTACCCCACGAAGAATCTGCCGGCCAACCGTTGTTCCCAAAGAACGTGCAGCGCTTTTAGCGAAAGCGCCCAGCATGTCGCCCGCCGCATCCATAAAAGCAGAAGATTCCTGTTTTTGCGGCGCTGCTTGTTCCTGCAATTGCTGCGCGGTTTGCTCGGCTTTTGCCTTCAGCATTTCATACGCCGATTCCCGATCCACAAAGTTTTCATAATGCCCGGCGATGATCGAACCTTGAATTACGGCTTGCCGTTCGCCCGGCTGAATTGCGCCCAGCTTGCTGTGCGGCGGAGCGATAAACGCACGGCGAACAATTCCCGGCGTTCCTTTTTCATCCAGCACCGAAACCAGCGCTTCGCCCACGCCCAGTTCCGTGATGGCGGCTTCAACGTCAATATCAGGATTTTGGCGAAACGTCGTCGCGGCGGCTTTGACGGCTTTCTGGTCGCGCGGCGTGAACGCCCGCAACGCATGCTGGACTCGATTGCCGAGCTGGCCCAACACCACATCCGGAATGTCCAGCGGGTTTTGGCTGACGAAATAAACGCCCACGCCTTTCGAGCGAATCAGGCGAACGACTTGTTCAATCTTTTGCAGCAAAGCATCCGGCGCGTCGTCAAACAGCAAGTGCGCTTCGTCAAAAAAGAAAACCATCTTGGGCTTTTCCAGATCGCCGACTTCAGGAAGGTTTTCGTATAGCTCCGACAGCATCCACAGCAAAAACGTCGCGTATAACTTTGGCGCTTGCATCAATTTATCAGCGGCCAGAATGTTGATGAACCCGTAGCCGTTGTCGCCGGTTTGCATCATGTCGTCCATGTTTAACGCCGGTTCGCCCAGAAATTTATCGCCGCCCTGTTGTTCCAATTCCAGTAATCGGCGCTGAATGGCTCCGACGCTGGCGGCGGAGACGTTGCCGTATTCGGTGGTCAGCGACTTCGCGTTTTCGGCGACGAATTGCAGCATCGAACGCAAATCTTTCAGATCGAGCAGCATGTAGCCATTGTCATCGGCGACTTTGAAAACCAGTGAAAGCACTCCGCCTTGCGTGTCGTTCAGGTTCAGAATGCGTGTCAGCAGAACTGGCCCCATCTCAGAAATTGTCGTGCGCAACGGATGCCCCTGTTCGCCAAACACGTCCCAGAACATGACCGGAAACGCCGTATACTTGAAATCGCTGAACCCGAATTGCGCTGCGCGCTCCGCAACTTTGGGATTGTCGCCTCCCGGTTGGCAGATTCCAGCCAGATCGCCTTTCACGTCGGCCATAAACACCGGGATTCCCAGTTTGGAAAACGCTTCGGCCATCACACGCAACGTCACGCTTTTCCCTGTTCCGGTAGCGCCCGCAATCAGTCCATGCCGGTTTGCCATTTTCGGCAGCAGATAAATTTCTTCGCTGTCTTTCGCGATTACAATTGGGTCAGCCATGTTTGCTCCCATCCTTTTTGAAAGTTTGAATTCGGATTTGATGCTTTGAAATGCTGGCGAAGTATCTTATGACCGGATTGATGTTTCAACTTTGAACCAGCTCCATACACCCCAAACCATCAGAAACCTTTTCAGACTTTTTCCCGTCATTGCTTATCTCAATCAGGCCAACGTCTCGCTGCCCAAGTCAGACTGGAAGGGTATTCGATGTAAATGCCCACCGGGGAAATCTCTAAAACGTACCAAGAAATTGGATAATCAGGTTATCTACCAAGGTTGATCCTTGCCTTCCAATGGGGGATGACCTGCCGGAAGTTCCCTACCGGATGTATTTCAAGATTCAAGATTGAAGAGGTTGTATCAATGCTGTTTTCCAGAGCTTTACCGGCAACGAAGCCATCGTTGTCTGCATTTTTCATTGAACGCAAAGTTTATGCGCTGTGGTTTTTAGGAATATTTCTGATTTACCTGTCGTTTTCGCCTCTGGCCATCGCCGGAATGGGGTACATGGGCGAAAACTTGGCGGCAGCGGAACAAATCACATCCCACTTGCTGGCATGGATTCAAGGCGGCGATATTTCAACACCAATCAATTGGCCGAGACACGGCGCTGTCGAAATGATCTTCGAAGTTCCCTTCTTGCTGCTTCAACGAGCGTTGCTGGGGGAAGGTCCCTTTTGGGCAGATCGCGTGATGGCCTTGAAACCTGTTCTATTCACGTCTCTGATCATCACAATCATTTTTGACTGGTGCAGGCGTCTAATCGGCAATTTAAAAACTTCGATCGCTTTAGCTTTGGCGGCAGGCTTTGCCACAATGCTGTGGCCATACGCATATATCGGGCTGGAAAACACCCAATCGCTGTTTTTGTTACTGGCTGGATTCGTGGCGTTGAATTACGAAAAAGGCCCCACCTGGTTTCGTACTCTGGCGTTGGGAATCGCCGCGGGCGTAGCGAGCAGCACCAAATCCAATGGATTCTTTCTCTTGCCTGCAATTGGTTTTCTGATCCTCAGTTTTTTTTGGCGTGATTGGGGAAATTATTCAGCGATTTGGACCGCGTTGAAAACCGAATGGCGCAAAGTCGTCTGCCTGGTTTCGATTCTTATAGCGTTTTACTGGCTGGGAAGTTATACCCGTTCAGTATATTGGGAACAGCACGGTTCCTTGTTCGGCTATGTTTTTAGCAACGTGTTGATTGATTCACCGCTGACGTTTCTGATGAATTTGTGGTCGCAGTTCTTCTCGCTGAACAAAGGTCTGATTTTTTTCGCTCCGCTTTCCGTGCTGGGATTGCTTACCATCCCCAAAGCATATCGCGTCGCTCCTCAGTTGGTGATTTTTTCATTGCTGGTGCTTATGGGGTCAGCCTGCAGCCTGTCGCTGCTGGTTCCCTGGGAAGATGAAGTCTGGGGACCGCGTTACCTGCACACGGCTGTAGCTCCCTTGATTTTATGTTTGGCGGCTTCGTTGCGCATCAGGCCCTGGCAATGGAGATGGAAAACGCTACTCGTCACCGCAGCGGCGTTCGGCTTGGCGGTTTCGGCGCTCGGCAGTGTTTTTTATTATGGTGAGCTCCACAAAGCCGCCACCAATAGTGGAACCGCCACACTGGAAAACTTCCTCAATGACCCTCGGTTCAATCATCCACGCTTCAATCTGAAACTGCTCCAAAGCCGAATCTTTTCCAAAGATGAACAATGGCCCACTGCTGAACGCTGGTGGTTTGATAAACCGCCCGATGCGCCCGCGCAGCCAACAGTGAATTTGCAGGACTATGCCCAACCGCAACCCTTGATGCTGAATTCTTCCGAAGCCAAACGGCTGGCATTTTGTTTGAGAGGCGCATTCGTGCTGGGGGGTGTTCTACTCGCTTCGGCCTTTGTTGCTGGTTGCAAACGAAGAGATTGACAACTTCTCTCAATCAGGAAAAATGGTTGTGGCTGCATATTTGGGATAATGCCTGACATAATCAGTTTGTAACTTTTTTAAAAGGTAAAAACACCATGCCAATCCAACGGGTCGCGTTTTATTTACAAGACGCGCGTTCCCTGCAAGACGGAATCAGGTATGCACAATAGCCGAACGTAAGGGGTTTGAAGCCGTCTGGCAGGCCGAAAGCCGTCTGGCAGGCCGAAAGCCGTCTGGCAGGCCGAAAGCCGTCTGGTACGGGATGCGCCTTGCCGATGACGGCATTTGCCTTGAAGATTATACAAAGCAAAAAAGGCGGGATTAATGATCAACGCAGATAGCATTCTGACGACATTGAAAAAGCTTAAACCCGTTATTGCCACTCGCTACAAGGCGAAGGAAATCGGTTTGTTCGGTTCTTTCGCACGGGGAGAGCAAACCGCAAACAGTGATATAGACCTACTGGTGGAGTTTGAAGAAGGCGCAGACTTGTTTGATCTGGTTGGGCTGGCGAACTATCTGGAAGAAGCGTTGCAACAAAAAGTGGACGTAGTTCCCAAACGCGCACTGCGAGAAGAATTGCGAGAGTCCGTGTTACGAGAGGTCGTGGCTGTATGAGAGACCACGCACTTTATTTGAAAGACATTCTGATGGCGATAGACAAGATCGAAGAGTTCGTCGCCGGAATGGACCTGGAAGCGTTTCAAGCTGACGACAAAACCAGCAGCGCGGTATTGCGCAAATTTGAAATCATTGGCGAAGCCGCCAAACAAATCCCGGATGAGATGCGTCATCAAAATCCGGCGGTTCCCTGGAAAGAGATGTCAGGGATGCGCGACAAATTGATCCATTCCTATTTTGGAGTGGACTACCCTCTGGTCTGGGAAACGGTAAAGAAGCGGCTTCCCCAAGTCGCAGCAGAGATTCGGAACATTCTGCAGGATGCTGGATAAGGGAGAGAAGACACATGCCAACCGAACGAGTTGCACTCTATCTGCAAGATGCGCATTCCTTACAAGATGGAATCAAGTACGCCCAGTACGCCGAAAGCAAAGGCTTTGAAGCAGTCTGGCAGGCGGAAAGCCGCCTTGTGCGCGATGCGATTGTGCCAATGGCGGCGTTTGCCGCGACGACTGAACGCATCAAGATCGGCGCGGGCGTGATCAACAATTGGACCCGCAACATCGGCTTGCTGGCAGCAACTTGGTTGACACTGGATGATCTGGCTCCCAATCGAATGATTTGCGGCATCGGTGCTTGGTGGGATCCGCTGGCGAAAAACGTCGGCATCGAACGGCGCAAGCCTTTATTGGCGATGCGCGAAACAGTCGAAGTGCTGCGCCGATTGCTGCGGATGGAAAACGTCACCTTTCACGGCGAATTTCACAACGTCACCGGCATTGAACTCGACGTAGTGCATGGACGCCGCGAACCGCGCAATGTGCCGATTTACATTGGCGCAACCGGCGACAAGATGATGGAACTGACCGGCGAAATCGCAGACGGCGTGCTGTTGAATTATTGCGTGCCGCCGGAATACAACGACCGCGCGCTGGAATTGCTGGAAGCGGGGGCGAAAAAAGCCGGGCGCAGCCTGGATGAAATTGATCGCCCGCAATTGGTCGTTTGTTCCGTAGATCACGACCGCAAGAAAGCCATCGAAGCGGCGAAGGTGTTGTTGACGCAGTATCTGGCGCAACAACCGCATATCGCCAAAGCGTCGGGTGTCAGTGAAGACATCGTCAAACAGGTGCAATCCATCCTGACCTGGCCCGCGACCATCGAACAGATTCACGAAGCAATGCAGTTTGTGCCGGATGAATTCGTCTTGAAGATTTCCGCCACCGGCACGCCCGACGAAGTGCGCGCCAAAGTCGAAGAATACAAACGGCGCGGTTGCACCTGTCCGGTGCTGTATCCGATGAGCGATCCATATTTGATGATAGATACGTTTGCGCAGGCTTAAGCATTTTCCATTTGTCATTTGACAGTTGTCATTTTCCATCGTGCTTTTCAGCGAAATGACAAATGCCAAATCTCAAATGACAAATGGAAAATGAAACGAACTATGAATTGAAGGAGAACCAGAATGTCCAGAATTGTCAGATGCGGCTTGATTCAGGCCACGAACGCGGAGCCAGCGGAAAGCTCCATCGAAAAAATCAAACAGGCGATGATTGATAAACACATCGCGATGATTGCCGACGCCGCCAAACAAGGCGTCCAGATCATTTGTTTGCAGGAATTGTTTTATGGCCCGTATTTCTGCGCCGAACAGAATCCGCATTGGTACGGGTTGGTCGAACGCATTCCCGATGGACCAACGACCAAATTGATGCAGGAAATTGCCAAACAACATCAGATGGTGATTGTCGCGCCGATTTATGAAGAAGAGATGGCTGGCGTCTATTACAACACCGCCGCCGTGATTGACGCCGACGGCACGTATCTGGGCAAATATCGCAAGACGCACATTCCGCACTGCCTGCCCGGATTCTGGGAAAAGTTCTATTTCACGCCGGGCAATCTGGGATTTCCGACCTTTGAAACGAAATACGCGCGCATCGGCGTGTACATCTGCTACGACCGGCATTTTCCCGAAGGGGCGCGGGCGTTGGGATTGAATGGCGCGGAAATCGTCTTCATTCCTTCGGCCACAACCAAAGGCCACGCAGATTATTTGTGGGAATTAGAACAGCGCGGCCACGCTGTAGCCAATGGCTATTTCGTTGGCACGATCAATCGAGTCGGCACCGAAGCGCCCTGGAACATCGGCGAGTTTTTTGGGTCGTCGTATTTCTGCAATCCCGATGGCCGCATTCTGGCCAAAGGCAGCGAAGACAAAGATGAGTTGATCGTGGCTGATCTGGACCTGGATGAAATTCGCGAAGTGCGCACGCATTGGCAGTTTTACCGCGACCGGCGACCGGAAATGTACGGCGCGCTGGCCGGGATGGACGGCGTGAAAGGGTGAATTCATCATTACGGTAAAAGGTCGTGGCTTTGCCTTTTCATTTTCCATTTGTCATTTCGGATTTGTCATTTGTCATCGCAGGCGTCTTTGCGTCACCACAATGACAAATGACAACTGTCAAATGACAAATGGAAAATGAAGCTGCTTGCGCCTGCAAAACGACGGAGCTTTCAACCATGAAAACGCCTGACTTGATTCTGAAAAACGGGAGTATCGCCGACGGCACTGGGCGCGGGCTGTATCCGGCGGACGTGGCGATTTGCCGGAATTATATTCTGGCGATTGACGCGCCGGGGTCGCTTCACGCAATGGAAGAGCTGGATTGCAAAGGACTGGTCATCGCGCCCGGCTTCATTGACACGCACAGCCATTCGGATTTGCGCGTGCTGATGGAACCAGAACTGCCGATGAAAGTCCGCCAAGGCATTACGCTGGAAGTCTTCGGGCAGGATGGCATTTCCGTTGCGCCAATTCGCTCGGCGGATCAACCGGCGGTGGCGCGTTCGCTGGCCGGACTGGATGGCGATTTGGGCCGCGCGTGGGATTGGCAATCGGTGGAGGAATATCTGTCGGCGATTGAGCGCGCGCGACCGGCGATTGATTGCGCGTACCTGATTCCGCACGGTGCCGTGCGGCTGGCCGTGATGGGAATGGAAGACCGCAAGGCTCGCCCCGAAGAAATCGCCGCGATGCAGGATTTGATTCGCCAATCCATGCGCGAGGGCGCATTGGGACTTTCGACGGGACTGATTTACCCGCCGTGCTGTTTTGCTGACACCAGCGAACTCATCGAACTCTGCCGCGCCGTGGTGGAATTCGACGGTATTTTCGTGTCGCACATGCGCAGCGAAAGCGATTACATCGAAGACGCCATCATGGAAATGATCGAAGTCGGCAAACAGTCCGGCGTCCGCGTTCACATTTCCCATTTCAAGATCGCGGGTCGCGAAAACTGGGCGCGGATTGACGGCGTGCTGGCGATGATTGCCGAAGCCCAAGCCGAAGGCGTACGCGTGACGGCGGATCAGTATCCCTACATTGCCGGGTCAACAATGCTCGGCGCGATTCTGCCGCCGTGGGCACACGCGGGCGGCGTAGAAGAAACTTTGAAGCGGCTGGCTAGCACGGAAGAGCGCGGCAAGATGCGCGCGGCGATGCTCGACCGTTCCCCTTCACATTGGGATAATTTCTGGAAATGGTCCGGCCCCGAAGGCATCGTCATTCCCGACATCCCTTCCGGCAATCATCCTGAATACCTTGGCAAAAATCTGGCTGAGGCCGCTTGCCTGACAAAACAAACAGATCAAATCAGTGAAGCCGACGCCGTCGAATTTGCATTTGATTTGTTGCTGGCGGAAAGGATGGGCGTCGGGATGATTTCCTTCAGCCAATCAGAAGACGTTGTGCGCAAGATCATGCGTGAACCCTACGTCAACGTTTGCACGGACGGCCTGCTTGGCGGCAAACCGCATCCGCGCGCTTATGGCACGTATCCGCGCATTCTGGGCCGGTACGTGCGCGAACAGAACCTGCTTTCGCTGCCAGAAGCCGTACGCAAGATGTGCGGCTTAGCGGCAGAAACCTTCCAGCTTCGCGGGTACGGAAAAATCGAAGACGGCGCCAAAGCAAACCTCGTCGCGTTCAACCCCCATCACGTGATTGATTGCGCGACGTTCGAAGATTCCAGACAATTCCCTAAAGGCATTGAACACGTCATCGTCGAAGGCACACCAGCGATTCGATACGGCGAATCGTATATGCCCGGACACGGCAAAGCTGTGCGCCGCACAGAAATTGAGCTATGACCGACCACTCCAAATCCACCAACGATTCCACGGCAACCAAACGAAGTATTTTCAGCGCACTGGCAATTGATCTGACGCCGTTGCGCGCATCGCGGGATTTTCGGCTGCTCTTCCTTGGACAATTTGTCTCTGCGTTTGGTTCGTCCATCAGCTACGTCGTTTTGCCATGGCAAATGTATCAACTGACGAAATCCAATTTCGCGGTCGGCATGTTGGGCCTGGCAGAATTTCTGCCAATGTTCGTGATGGCGTTTGTTGGCGGAGCTTTGGCGGATTTCATTGATCGTCGGCGGCTGATTGTCATCGCCGAATTCGGCTTGACGATTTGTTGCGGCGTGTTGGTGGCGAATGCGCTGTTGCCGCAACCTCGCGCCTGGGTTTTGTTTTTGGTGGCCGCGTTGTTTGCCGCGTTGAACGGAGTGCATCGCCCGGCGCTGGAAGCATTGACGCCGCGTTTGGTCGCGCCGGAACTGATGCCTGCGGTTGCGGCTTTGGGCATGTTCCGGTTTAGTTTCAGCTTCATCGTCGGCCCGGCGCTGGCTGGTTTGATTGCCGCAAGTTTCGGCGCAGCCGTCGCTTTTGCGATTGACGCGACGACGTTCATCGTTTCCATCGTCGCCTTGTTGCTGATTCGCCGCGTGGCTATGCCCGCCAGACTCGATAACGAAGAACGTCCGAATCTGCAATCCGTCATCGAAGGGCTGAAATATGCGCGCGGCCGGCAAGAACTGTTGGGAACATACTTGATTGACATCAACGCGATGTTTTTCGGCATGCCCATCGCGCTATTCCCGGCCATCGCGGAAAGTTTCGGTGGAGCTTCGGTCGGATTGTTTTACGCCATGCCCGCGGTTGGTTCGCTGTTCATTTCGTTGACTTCTGGTTGGACGGGCAAAATCAATCGCCACGGATTGGCAGTGACCATCGCTGCGACCATTTGGGGAATCGCCATTATTGTTTTTGGCTTGGTCAGCAATTTGTGGCTGGCGCTGTTCTTTCTGGCGCTAGCCGGAGCGGCGGACGCGGTCAGCGGCGTGTTTCGAATGACCATCTGGAACCAAACCATTCCCGATCACATGCGTGGACGCTTGGCTGGCATTGAAATGATCAGCTACCTGACCGGGCCGTATCTGGGCAACGCTGAAGCCGGTTTGGTCGCCAGCCGGTTTGGCCTGCGCTTTTCTGTCGTTTCAGGCGGAGTGATGTGCGTGCTGGGCTGCGGCGCGCTGGCGCTGCTGTTGCCGAAATTCCTCCGCTACGACGGGCGCGAAGGCTTAGCGAAAAAGCTGGCTGAAGATGAAGCGCGAACCACTCAATTGACCCCGCAAGCTCTGCCGTAATCGCCTGTTTTCCCGCCAGTGAACCAAACGTATAATGCCTAACGACCGCAAAGTTCCAAGATCAAACAACAGCACTGGCAAAGCCATACAAAGCGAAAGCAGGTGAAATAACGATGAGCACAATTTGTCCGAACTACATTGCAGGCGATCTGGCAGTTGCCAACGCCACAAGCTTCACACCGGTTTATAACCCTTCGCGTGGAGAAGTGATTGCTCAAGCGCCGGACAGTGATCCGGCAACGGTGAATCAGGCGGTGCAGGCTGCCAAAGCGGCTTTCCCCGACTGGGCAGACACGCCCGTGGTTGAACGCGCGCGCGTCATGTTCCGTTTCGCGCATTTGCTGGAACAACACTTTGAAGAACTGGCTCGACTGGTAACGCGCGAGCACGGCAAGACTCACGAAGAAGCCAAAGGCGACATTCGGCGCGGTATTGAAATGGTGGAACTGGCTTGCCACGCGCCAACTCTCTTGATGGGACAATCGCTGGATCAAGTCGCGCGCGGAATTGATGGCCGCGTCGAACGTCATCCGCTGGGCGTGTGCGTCGGCATCACACCGTTCAACTTTCCGGCAATGGTTCCGCTGTGGATGTTTCCGGTGGCGATTGTTTGCGGCAACACATTCATCCTGAAGCCTTCACCAAAAGTCCCGCTGACTCCGATGCGGCTGGCCGAATTGCTGACCGAAGCCGGGTTGCCCAAAGGCGTGTTCAACGTCGTTCACGGCGGCAATCAAACGGTTGACACACTGCTCAAACATCCAGACGTCGCGGCGATCAGCTTTGTTGGTTCGACGACCGTCGCCAAATACATTTACGAAACCGGCACGGCGCACGGCAAACGCGTTCAAGCCGCAGGCGGAGCCAAAAATTACATGCTGGTGATGCCCGACGCCGATTTCGACGCGGCGACGAACCAGATTATGGGCGCGGCGTTTGGATGCAGCGGCCAACGTTGCATGGCGGGCAGCATCGCTGTCGCTGTCGGCAAAGCAGGTGATCCTTTGCTGGAACGATTGCACGATTCGGCCACCAAAATGAAAGTCGGCCCAACGGACAGCTCAACCGCGGTGGATATGGGGCCGGTGATTGACCCTGTGGCACACGATCGCATTCGCAGTTACATCGAACTGGGATTGAAAGAAGGCGCAAAGCTGAACACGGACGGTCGTGGCGTTCGGCCGACCGAAGCCAGCGAAGGATTTTTCGTCGGGCCGACGATTTTCGACCACGTCGCGCCGCAAATGCAGATTGTTCGTGATGAGATTTTCGGGCCGGTGCTTTCGGTGATGCGTATGGAAGATTTGAACGAAGCCATTGCCCAGGCCAATCAATCGCAATACGGCAACGGCGCAGTGATTTTCACACGCGACGGCGGTGCGGCCCGAACCTTTGCCCGATATGCCAACTGCGGAATGATCGGCGTCAACGTAGGCGTTCCGGCTCCGATGGCGATCTTCCCGTTCACCGGTTGGAACCAATCGTTCTTTGGCGATTTGCACATTCAAGGAACCGAAGGCTTTCACTTTTACACACACAACAAAGTCGTGTTAAGCCGTTGGGACGGACCCGGAAAACGAGTGCTTGGCTGGTAGATAACTACTGTGTCGGTAGCCCGCGCGTAAGCAAGGGCTTACTTCACGAATTCCAAGCCCTTCCTGACGGTCGGGCTACTGACACGAAAGCTCGATGAAAATAATTCCTCTTGGCACAAGTTCCGGCAAACCCACACTGCGGCGAAACGTCAGCGCGCTGGCCGTCGTCGGCGAAGGCGAATGGTGGTTGTTCGATTGCGGTGAAGGCACCCAAATGCAAATCGCGCGCGCCGGACTGTCGCCGCAAAAGCTGGTCGGCATTTTCATCTCACACCTGCACGGAGATCATTTCAATGGTTTGCCGGGTTTGTTGTCTTCGATGGCATTGGACAACCGCGAAAAAGAATTGACGCTGGTGTGTCCAACCGGAGTCGGCGAATATCTGGCCCTGACCGCGCGACTGAAAATCTGTTTCGTCAACTTCCCGCTCAACCTGGTCGAATTCAACGAACGCTCTTTCGCCGACAAAGCCGAAAAGCTGGTTTATGAATCGCCGCGTTTCACGGTGGTTACACGCCCGCTGGATCACAGAATTTTCGCACTGGGGTTCAGGCTGGAAGAAAAAATCAAACCCGGCCGCTTCAATCTGGAACGAGCGCGCGAACTGGGCGTTCCCGCCGGGCCGCTGTATTCGCGCTTACAATCCGGCAAACCGGTCACGCTGGCTGATGGTCGAGTAATTGATCCGTCCGAAGTTTTAGGCGAACCGCGACCGGGCAAGGTCGTCAGTTATTGCCTGGACACGCGGCCTTGCCCAAACGCCGTCAAGCTTGCAGCAAATGCCGACTGGCTGATTCACGAAGCTACGTACACCGACGACCACATTGAAGAGTCTCACCATTTCGGCCATTCAACCGCCATTCAAGCCGCCGAAATTGCCGCCGAAGCGCAAGCCAAACAATTGTTGCTGACACACTTCAGTTCGCGTTACACCGACGTGCGTCCATTGGTTGACCAAGCGCGCACGGTTTTCCCCAACTCGTTCGCTGCCGAAGACCTGACCGAGTTTGAAGTGTGAAGGCTCAAATCGCTCCGATTCTTCGGCTCTCTTTCCCAAATCGCATATTACCGCCTCTGTACAGAATTTCCCGGCTGTGTCTATAATCCCGACCGTCGTACCCACGGCAGCCCTGCCGTGACAAATTCAAGAAAAGCAGGAACGCGGATTTGCATCAGTTGCCCCGGAAGCAACGCGACTTGACTGCTTGCAGACTGGTCAGCCCGGACCAGTCTTTTCCGGCGCTAAATGGTTACCGATGCGCAAATAATCCAAGTCGATCCATTTTTTGACTTTGAGACATGTACAACCTTTGTTGACGTGTCGGGTGATTCAGGTGAAACAACCTTTCGGACAATTCAGAGGTGCCAATTGACTAAAGTTCTGATCGTAGACGATATGGAAGGAGTGCGCCGCGGGCTGGTTTATGCCCTGGAAGACGATTATTCCATCTGCCAGGCTGCCAATGGGTTGGAAGCAATTTCCGTTGCCCAGACGGAACAGCCAGACATCATCGTCATGGATTTGGACATGCCGGTCATGGATGGCGTCGAAGCTACGCGGCAAATCAAATCGCACCCACAATTGTCCCGCATCAAAGTGCTAGCCGTCAGCGGCCAACACAACAGCGAAAAATCGCGATTGATTCAGGATAACGCCGACGCTTTCATCGAAAAACCGTTTGAGATTTCCGCTTTGGTCGAAGCCGTGCGCTTGTTGGCACTTAAATAACGACTGTGGTTTACCCGTTTGAGCGGCTGTGGACGGTTCGCTCGATTCATCCCTCCTTTCTGAGCCAGAATCAGCTATGGACAAATTCAAAATCATCGGTGGAAGAGCTTTGCGCGGCACAGTGGCAGTCAGCGGAGCCAAAAATTCTGCGCTGCCCTGCCTGGCTGCCACGTTGTTGACGCCTGAAACCGTGACGTTGCGCAATGTGCCATACGTCCGCGACCTGATCACCATGCGACGGTTGTTGGAAGATTTGGGCGCGACGGTGTTGGTTCCGGAACTCCGCACGCATCGCATCAACGCAGGAACCGTCGAACATTACGAAGCGCCGTATGAACTGGTGAAAACCATGCGCGCTTCAGTGTTGGCCCTGGGGCCGCTGGTCGCACGGTTTGGCGAAGCCCGCGTCAGCTTGCCGGGCGGTTGCGCCATTGGGTCTCGCCCAATTGATTTGCATTTGCTGGCACTGGAAAAGCTCGGAGCCAAGGTCGAAATGCAAAATGGCGTGATTGTCGCTACCGCCGACCGGTTGAAAGGAGCCGACATCGCGTTTGAAATCGTCACCGTCACCGGAACCGAAAACCTGTTGATGGCTGCGGCTTTGGCCGAAGGCACGACGCGAATTTTCAACGCTGCTTGCGAACCTGAAGTGACAGACCTGGCGGAGTTACTGGTCAAGATGGGAGCCAAGATCCAGGGCATCAATTCGCCAACGCTGACCATCACCGGAGTTGACGCGCTGGGCGGAGCCGACCACACCATCATCCCTGACCGCATTGAAGCCGGCACATTCATCGTCGCCGCTGCCATCACGGGCGGAGAACTGGAAATCACCCATTGCGAACCAACTCACCTGATGGCCGTGATTGAAAAGCTGCGTTCGGTTGGCGTCGAAATCGAACAAACCAATGACACCACTCTGCGCGTATCGGTGAGCAGCAAGCTGACCGCCAAAGACGTGACCACGGCGGTTCATCCCGGTTTCCCGACCGATATGCAGGCGCAGTACATGGCTCTGATGACGCAAGCCGAAGGCGACGCCGTCGTCAGCGAAATGATTTTCGAAAACCGGTTTATGCACGCCAGCGAATTGCAGCGGCTGGGCGCGCGCATCCGCGTTCACGGCCATTCAGCGTACGTTCACGGCCCAACTCTCCTGACCGGAGCGCAATTGATCGCGTCGGATTTACGCGCTTCGGCTTCGCTGGTTTTGGCAGGATTGGCGGCGACGGGAGAAACCTGGATTGACCGCGTTTACCACATTGATCGTGGCTACGAGAAAATCGAAGAAAAGCTGCGCGCAGTCGGCGCCGAGATTGAACGAGTCAAGTCTTAGATCGGAGCAAGAATGAAAATCAGAAAAACGAGCCTGCTCGCGCCAGTGTTTTTGTTGATTGCACTAACCACGACTAACGGCCAAGCGCAAAAACAGCCGAACGCTGCAACTTCTGCTCCCAAAATCGGCGTTATCAAAAAGCCTTTGACCGACGGTTGCAGCTGCACGCTCCAATTGCCCGAAGATTATCGCAAGCGTAATGAGCGAGCAGTTTTTCTGCATGACTTTAGTGACATCATACAGATGAACATTGACGGCAAAGATGTGCGCTTGAAATTGGTCCGTGAGTCTCCGCAACCCAAAAAGGAAAAGGTCGGCAACCACAGAAAAGAGGTCTACAGTGCTGGCAAAGACAGAGTTGAAATTGAATACGTAACGACAAAAGTCTGCCCGCCGAAAGATGAAAGCTGTGAAGTGACTTGGTACTCGGCAACCATCACAGTCATTCGCGGCAAAGAGTCTCAGCAAATCAAAGCATTGGGAACTTGTGGCTGTTGAAGACCTTCTGCCGAAAAGATCGGAAGAGCGTCGTGTAGGGAAAGAGTGTCTTCGCCTGTGTAG
>ERZ650309.464-NODE-464-length-20198-cov-4.797746_pt1 | contig 20198 bp, 10 predicted proteins | sample MGYA00376245_ERZ650309 | MGnify/ENA primary metagenome ERZ650309 (study PRJEB26733, sample SAMN07839294) | wastewater metagenome | biome: urban; feature: wastewater treatment plant; material: waste water | place: USA: North Carolina | collected 2016-04-26 ...
GTTTCGCGCCCTCAATGCTGATTCGATAGACGAACACTATTACCGTCCACCGAAATGGTTTCTGGATAACGCCAACCGATACAACAATTACCCTCGCACAGGGCCAAAAGTTTTTGCCGGGGAATATGCCGCGCATGTTTCGGTCAAAGGGCGTCCCGACCGTCCCAACAATTGGGAAGCTGCGTTGGCCGAAGCGGCGTTTTTAACCGGACTGGATCGCAATGCCGATGTTGTGACGATGGCTTCGTATGCGCCGCTGTTCGCGCACGTTGATGCCTGGCAGTGGTCGCCGAACTTAATCTGGTTCGACAACCTGCGCAGTTTCGGCACGCCCAGCTATTACGTCCAAAAGCTATTCAGCCAGCATAGTGGTACAGATATTTTACCGATTACGCTGAACGGCTCCGCTTTGAACGGGCAACAGCAGATTTATGCCTCCGCTTTACGAAATATGAAGACCGGCGAAGTGATTCTGAAACTCGTCAATACCTCTACAGCGTCTATGGTCATGAAGATCAATCTGGCCGGAGTTGGCCGGATTTCCAAATCCGCACAATCGTTCGTGCTGGCGAGCGAGGACCTGAAAACAGAAAACAATCTGGATGCACCCAAACGGTTGGCACCGGTCGAAGCGAAGGTTTCGATCAAGGCGGCAGAATTCGATCACACATTGCCGCCGCAATCCCTGACAGTGCTCCGCGTAGCGTATGCGAAATAGCCCTTGAAGCTGATTCGCATTCGCCCCCCAGCAAATTAACCATCACTAGAGAGGATTAGACTCAATGTTTACAAGACGAGAATTCGGCAAGCTGACGATAGCGAGCTTGCCGCTGACGCTTGCATTTGCCCAAAGCAAAGCTGGCGGAGTGCGCATTGGCGTGCAATCGTACAGTTTCCGCAATCTGGAACTGGACGCCGCCATCGCCGCGATGAAGGACATCGGCATCGCTGAATGCGAATTGTTTTCCGGTCACGTTGAACCGCGTATGGGACCTCCTCCGGGAGCGGGTGGCGGACAGCGTCCTCCGCAAGCTGGACCTGGCGGCCCGCCTCCGGGACAAGGCCAGGGACCGACGCCGGAACAGCGCGAAGCAATGAAAAAACGCGCCGAAGAAATTCGCAAATGGCGCTTGTCGGTTTCGATGGATCATTTCAAAGACATTCGCAAAAAATTCGACGCGGCAGGCGTCAAACTGCAAGCCTATAACTTAAGCTTCAACGACAATTTCAGCGACGAAGAAATTGATCGCGGCTTTGAAATGGCCAAGGCGCTCGGCGTCAAACTGATCACCGCTTCTTCGACCTTGAAAGCCGCCAAACGCGTGGCGCCGTTTGCCGACAAACACAAAATCACGGTTGCCATGCACGGACATTCCAATCTGACCGATCCGAATGAATTCGCCAAACCGGAAAGTTTTGAAGCCGCGTTGGCAATGTCCAAATACTTCGCGATCAATTTGGATGTCGGGCATTTCTTTGCGGCGGGGTTTGATCCGATTGATTACATTCAAAAACACCACGCGCACATCACTAACTTGCACCTCAAGGATCGCAAGAAAGACAACGGCCCGAACACTCCGTGGGGCGAAGGCGACACGCCGATCAAAGCCGTGTTGCAATTGCTGAAAACCAAAAAGTACGACATTCCGGCTAACATCGAATACGAATATCGCGGCGCGGACGCGGTGGCCGAAGTGCGGAAGTGTTTCCAATTCATCAAGAGCGCTCTGGCATAGCGTTTAGGCAAATTAACGGTCTGAAGCATGTAGTCCCGCTTTTAGGCGGAAGCGCTCGAATGCCTACGCATTCCGGCTAAAGCCGGCACTACGAACAGGAGTAAATATGTCGAAAGAGAAAATCACTAGACGGAAATTTGTTGCGGGAGCGACGCTGGCAGTGGCCAGTCCGATGATCGTTCCGCGTCACGTGTTGGGCGGCGTCGGGTTTACAGCGCCCAGCGATACAGTGAACTTCGCGCTGATCGGTTGCGGCGGACAAGGCAAGACGGATTCTGGCGAACTTGTTGCGGGCGGCCAAAATATGGTTGCGATGTGCGATGTGGACTACGGATACGTTGACCGCGCAGTCGCCGACCTCACCAGAGATCGCGGCCCCAGAGCCGGAGCCGGACGCCCTGGCGCTCCGCCAATGAGCGAAGAGCAGCAAAAGCGCATGCAGCAGCAAATGGAAGAACGCCGGGCGCAGGCCGTCAAGCTGCAGGAAGCTTACAAAACGGCGAAACGCCACGCTGATTTCCGCAAGATGCTTGAAACGCAGAAAGACATTGACGCCATCGTCGTCGCCACGCCCGACCATTTGCATGCGACCATCGCCAAGACCGCCATGGAATTGGGCAAGCATGCGTATGTCGAGAAACCATTGACCTGGTCCATCCACGAAGCTCGCGTGCTGCGTGAAACCGCCGCGCGCACAAAAGCCGTGACTCAAATGGGCAATATGGGCCATTCCAGCGAAGGCGCGGCTCTGGTCAATGAATGGGTCCAGGCAGGTGTGATTGGGCCGGTCAAGGAAGTCCATGTGTGGACAAACCGGCCGTTGGGATACTGGCCGCAGGCCGTTCCGCGCCCGGTTAAACAGGCGCCGGATGCGGCAGCAGGCGCCGCACTTTCCGGCAGGGACTGGAACGCTCGCCTGGTGAATCAAACGCTGGCGACGGCCATGGAAGGCAATTATCCGAAGCCGGAAGGACTGAACTGGGATCTGTTCCTCGGCCCCGGACCGGAAGTGGATTACCACCCGATCTATCATCCGTTCAACTGGCGCGGCTGGTTGGATTGGGGCACCGGCGCTGTCGGCGACATGGGAGCGCACCTGATTGACCATCCCTACTGGGCATTGGGATTGACCTACCCGATCAGCGTTGAAGCGACCTTTACCCCGTTCGGCGTTGACCTGAAAAATAAACCTGTCAGCTATCCAATGGGATCACACATCGTTTACCACTTCGGCGCGCGCGGCAACCAGCCGCCGGTGACGCTGACCTGGTATGACGGCGGCCTGATGCCTGGACGCCCGGAAGCTCTGCCCGACGACGTGCAATTGGATGGTGGCGGCGGCGCAATCTTCATCGGCGAAAAAGGCATTCTGGTGCATGGCACGTATGCGGCCAATCCGAAGCTGTACCCGCAATCACTGATGGAAGCCGCGGCCAAAGTGCCGAAAACCTATTTCCGCGTGGAAAAGAGTGGCAATGGTCCCTTTGCCGAAGCCAAACATCGCATGAACTGGATCAATGCGATCAAGGGCAAAGAGAAGGCGACCTCTCCGTTCGAGTATGCTTCGCGCCTGACCGAAACCATGCTGCTGGGTGTGGTGGCCTTGAAGGTCGGCCAGAGCAAGAAGATTTACTACGACGGGGAAAAAGGAGTCATCACCAATAACTCCGACGCGAACCAGTACTTGCAACGCGAATATCGCAAGGGCTGGACGCTGTAACTAACGTCGGAAACTCAACACAAAGGGTCAAAGGAACAAAGAGACAAAGGCGTTGCTTGCTGTAGTTTTTCTTTGACCCTTTGACCCTTTGATTCTTTGTGTTGAAAAACGCTCAGTCATTCGGGCAAATGCGAATACCCAGATTTTCGAACTTGATCGTTGGCGTGATGGCCGCATTCTGTTGGCTGGTCGTAACGAATGCACAGACTGCGCCTGATTTGCGGCTGTGGTTTGACGCGCCCGCAACGAATTTCACGCAATCCTTGCCGCTCGGCAACGGACGCTTGGGCGCGATGGTGTTTGGCGGCGTGGGCGAAGAGCGCATCGTGCTCAATGAAAGCTCGCTGTGGTCAGGCGGGCCCCAGGACGCCGACCGGCCCGACGCCGCGCAATATCTTCCCGAAATCAAACGGCTGCTTCTGGCCGGAAAAAACGACGAAGCCGAAAAACTGGTTTACGCGCATTTCACCTGCCAGGGCAAAGGTTCCAACCGCGCGCGTGGCAAAGACGAACCGTATGGTTCCTATCAAGTGTTGGGCAATTTGCGGCTGAGCTTTTCGGCGGCGGAATCCAATAACTACAAGCGCGAACTCAATCTGGACGGCGCGACCGCGCGCGTCAGCTACGAACAAAACGGCTTCAACTTCACCCGCGAAATTTTCGTCAGTGCGCCAGACGAAGCAATTGTCATTCGGCTGCGCGCCGACAAACCGGGCGCGTTGAATTTCAAGACTCAGCTTGATCGGCCCGAACGCTTTACGACAGTTGCTGATGGAAGTGACGGCTTGCTGATGAGCGGCCAACTCAACAACGGCACGGACGGCCAGGGGATGAAATACGCCGCACGGTTGCGCGTCCTGACCCAAAGCGGCCAACGCAAAGTTGACGGCAACGTGGTGCGCGTCAGCAATGCCAATGAAGCCTTGATCGTTATCACTGCCGCCACCAACTTTCGCGGTTTCGCCGGACGCCAGACGACAGATGAACTGGCGGCTTCGGCCAGCGATTTGAAAAAAGCCTGTGCGAAATCTTTTCAAACGCTGCGCACGGCGCACGTCGCCGACTATCAAAAGTATTTCAACCGCGTGCGGCTGGCATTGCCGGTAAATTCCGAAACAGCAGCGCTGACGACGCCTGCGCGGTTGCGGGCGGTCGCCAATGGAGCGAACGATCCGTCCCTGATGGCGCTCTATTTCCAGTTCGGCCGTTACCTGCTGATTTCGTCTTCGCGTCCCGGCGGCTTGCCTGCGAACTTGCAAGGCATTTGGGCTGAAGAAGTTCAAGCGCCGTGGAATGCAGATTGGCATTTGAACATTAACGTCCAGATGAATTACTGGCTGGCCGAAAACACCAACCTGAGCGAATTGCACGAACCGCTGTTTGCGCTGATCGCTTCATTGCAACAGCCCGGCGAGCGCACGGCCAAGCTGTATTACAACGCGCGCGGCTGGGTCGCGCACGTCATCACGAATCTGTGGGGCTTTACTGCGCCGGGCGAAGGCGCGAATTGGGGTTCGACTTCGACGGGCGCGGCGTGGTTGTGCCAGCACCTTTGGGATCATTACCTGTTCACGCGTGACAAGGAATTTTTGAAACGTGCCTATCCGGTGATGAAAGGCTCCGCGCGGTTTTACGCCGACATGCTGACCGAAGAGCCACAGCACAAATGGTTGGTCACGGCGCTCGGCAATTCGCCGGAAAACGGCTTTCGGATGGCAAACGGCCAAACAGCACATGTCGCGATGGGGCCGACGATTGATCAACAACTGTTGCGGTATTTGTTCGACGCCTGCATCGAAGCTTCCACATTGCTCAACACCGATGCCGAATTCCGCAAAGAACTTCATGACAAACGCGCTCGACTTGCCCCGACACGCATCGGTTCAGATGGTCGCCTGATGGAATGGCTGGAAGAATACGCCGAACCCGAACCTACGCACCGGCACGTTTCGCATTTATGGGGCTTGTACCCGGGCGCGGAAATCACGCCGGAAGAAACTGCGCCGCTGGCCGATGCTGCGCGCAAAACGCTGGAAAGACGCGGCGACATTTCCACTGGCTGGTCGTTGGCGCACAAATTGAATTTCTGGGCGCGACTGGGCGATGGCAATCGTTGTAACAAACTGTTGACCTTGCTGCTAACACCGATTGGCTTTCGCAAGGATGTCGAAGGCGTACAGTTTCAGGGTGGCAGTTACGACAATCTGTTTGACGCGCATCCGCCGTTTCAGATTGATGGCAATTTTGGCGCAGCGGCAGGCATCGCCGAAATGCTGGTGCAAAGCCACAACGGCACAATTCGCCTGTTGCCTGCGCTGCCCGACGCCTGGCGCGATGGCAGCGTAACCGGCTTGCGCGCGCGCGGCGGGTTTGAAGTGGATGTTGCCTGGAAAGATGGCAAACTCAGTTCGGCAACCATTCGCTCTTTGCTGGGCGAACCGATCACGGTTCGTTACGGACAGAAAGAGGCGAGCCTGAAAACGATCAAAGGCAAAGGCTATCGGTTTAACGCGGAGTTGAGCCGTAATTCATGAGATTCAGGTTTGGTCACGCGGATTCAGCCCGCGAAGGTGGGCGGCAACATAAAACCTGGAGTGAAGGCGCAGCCGCAACCCCTGGTAAGCGTTGATCAAACCCAAACTCATCAAACCCGAACAAACACCGATTCCACCTAACGCGCCGAAAGTCGTGCCGCAAGGCGGAACACCGCAGACAACTACGTAAAGGAACGATTCATTGCTTCTCCATTCTTGCAACTTCAGACACTGGCTTAGCGCGGTTTTGCTTTGCGCCTTTGCATGCGTGATTGCGTTCGGGCAAACGACTTATGATGTCAGAGCTTTTGGCGCAAAAGGCGACGGCGTGACGCTCGACACCGACGCCATCAATAAAGCCATCGAAGCGGCGGCGGCCAAAGGCGGCGGCACGGTGTATTTTCCGGCAGGCACTTACCTGAGTTTTTCGATTCGGCTGAAAAGCAACATCACGCTGTATTTGGATGCAGGCGCGACCTTGCTGGCGGCAGACCCCGCGACGAACAACGGCAAGTACGATCTGCCGGAGCCGAATGAATGGGATCAGTATCAGGACTTCGGCCATAGCCATTGGCAGAACAGTTTGATCTGGGGCATCGGCCTGGAAAACATTTCCATCCTCGGCCCCGGCAAGATTGATGGCACCAAAGGATTGACGCGGCGCGGCCCCGGCCCACGAGCTGAAGCGCGACCCGGCGATAGCCCGAACAGTTTGGGTGGTGGGCGTCCCGGCAATCGTCCGCAAACGCCGCGGGGCGAAGGCGCGCAACGCAACCAGAACAATTCGATGGATGGGCAGGGCAACAAAGCCATCGGCTTGAAGCTTTGCCGCAACGTCACGCTGCGCGACATCACGATTCAAAACGGCGGCCATTTCGCCATTCTCGCCACCGGCGTAGACAATCTGACGCTCGACAATCTCAAACTCGATACCAACCGCGATGCCTTTGACATTGATAGCTGCCGTTACGTGCGCATCTCGAATTGCATCGTCAACACTCCGAACGACGACGCGATTGTGTTGAAGAGTTCGTTTGCGTTGGGCTTCGCGCGCGCCGTCGAACACGTGACGATTACAAATTGTCAGGTGATGGGTTACGACTTGGGCAGCTTTCTGGATGGCACCTTCAAGCGCACACAGCAACAAGCGCCCGACCGCGATGGCGTGACGGGCCGCATCAAGTTCGGCACCGAATCCAACGGCGGATTTAAGAACATCACAATTTCGAATTGCACGTTTGATCGTTCGCGCGGCTTGGCGCTGGAAACCGTAGACGGTGGACTGATCGAAGACATCACGATCAACAACATCACGATGCGCGATGTGACGACCGCGCCGATTTTCCTGCGGCTGGGCAACCGTATGCGCGGCCCCAAAGACACGCCCGTCGGCGCAATTCGCCGCGTCAATATCAGCAATGTCGTCGTGTCGGATGCTGAATCGAAATTTGCCTCGCTGATTGTTGGCTTACCCGGTCATCCGATTGAAGACGTGCGCCTGAGCAATATCCGCATCGTTTATCGCGGCGGCGGAACCAAAGAAGACGCCGCCATCGAACCGCCTGAGCGTGAGAACAATTACCCCGAACCGAGTATGTTCGGGACGATTCCGGCTTATGGTTTTTACGCGCGTCACGTGCAGGGCCTGGAAATGCACGATGTCGAAGTGAGCTTTGCCAAAGCCGACACTCGCCCGGCGATTATGTTGGATGACGTCAACGGCGTGGACTTGCGCGGCATCAAGGCGCAACGCGGCGCGGATGCGCCGCTGCTGGTGCTGAAAAACGTAACGGATTTCAGCTTGCTCCACAGCAAAGGCCTGCCGGATACGAAGCTCGAACGTGTTGAGCTAAAGAAGTATTGAAAAGATGAACTTGAACCAAATCCGCAATGCATTGCTTTTCCCGGTCACGATAGCCGCTTTGTTGACGGCCCAGGCTTTTGCACAACGCCAGATGGAAAAACTCGGGCGCGGCGTCGTTGCCGTGCGCCAAACCGAAAACAAGGTTTGGATAGGCTGGCGGTTGTTAGGAACGGATGCTGACAATATCGCATTCAATCTTTACCGCAGCGCGGACGGCGGCAAAGCCATAAAACTGAATCCGCAGCCGATGACCGCCGCGACCAATTGGGTGGACGACAAAGCCGATTTGACGAAAGCCAACGGCTATTTCGTGCGCCCAGTGCTGAACCGCAAAGAGCAAGCGGCGAGTGTGACGTTCACGCTGCCGGCCAATGCGCCTGTTCGACAATACCTGTCCATTCCGCTGCAAACGCCTGCGGGCTATGCCCCGAATGACGCTTCGGTCGGCGATCTGGACGGCGATGGCGAATATGAAATCGTGCTGCATCAAGCGGGGCGAGGCCGCGATAATTCGCAAGCGGGCTTGACCGATCCGCCGATTCTGCAAGCGTACAAGCTGGATGGAACTTTGCTGTGGACGATCAATCTGGGCAAGAACATCCGTGAAGGCGCGCATTACACGCAGTTCATGGTCTACGATTTGGATGGCGACGGACGCGCCGAAATCGCCTGCAAAACTGCCGACGGTACCGTGGACGGCAAAGGCAAAGTGATCGGTGACGCCAACGCTGATTGGCGCAATCCCGAAGGCACGTTTTTGACTTCGTTGGATCGGAACGGCAACGAACGCAAACAGAACGTCACCGGCTACGTGTTGAAAGGGCCGGAATATCTGACGATCTTTGACGGGTTGACAGGGGCGGCGCTGGCGACGACGGATTTCATTCCGCCGCGTCATCCGTCAAAGCAAAACCCGACGACGGAAGAATTGAAAGCCATTTGGGGCGATGGATACGGTAATCGCGTAGACCGCTTTCTCGCCGCTATCGCATATCTCGACGGAAAGCAGCCGAGCCTGGTGATGTGTCGCGGTTATTACACGCGTTCGGTCGTGACGGCGTGGAACTGGCGCAGCGGCAAATTGAGCAAAGTTTGGACCTTCGATAGCGACACGCCGGGCAATAAGGCGTTTGCCGGACAAGGGAATCACAATCTCAGCGTGGGCGATGTGGATGGCGACGGCAAAGACGAAATCGTTTATGGCGCGATGGTGATTGATGACAACGGCAAAGGGCTGTATTCAACCGGACTCGGCCACGGAGATGCGTTGCATCTGGATGATCTCGATCCGACGCGGCCCGGGCTGGAAGTGTTCGATATTCAGGAACGCTTTGACGACGCGGGCGCGCATTTTCGCGACGCTCGGACAGGCGAGATTTTGTGGAAGAAAGCTTCGATCAAAGCAGGCGCGGATGGCGAAGGGCCCGGACGCGGCTTGGCGTTGGATATTGATCCGCGCTATCCGGGTAGTGAATGCTGGGTCAAGGGCGCAGGAATCACAGGATTGTTCAGCGCCAAAGGCGAAAAGATCGCCGACCGCGAACCGCGTTCATGTAATTTCGGCGTCTGGTGGGATGGTGACGTGCTGCGCGAATTGCTGGATCGCAACGTCATCACCAAATGGAATTGGCTGACGGGAACCGAAACGACTTTGCTAACGGCCGAAGGCTGTATGTCGAACAACGGTACGAAAGCGACGCCCACATTGAGCGCCGACTTGTTTGGTGATTGGCGCGAAGAAATCATCTGGCGCACAACCGACAACAAGGAACTGCGGATTTACACGACGACAATTCCCACGCCGCATCGGTTTTATACCTTGATGCACGACCCGCAATACCGATTGAGCATTGCGTGGCAAAACGTGGCGTACAACCAACCGCCGCACACAGGCTTTCACTTGGGCGAAGGCATGAAAACCCCTCCGCGTCCGCAAATTACGACTCGGCGCTGAAACTTCGAGGCTGATGATGAAAATGAAACTTTGTTTTCTATTGTTGTTGCTTGCAGCTCCGCTGATGGCCCAACAACCCGCGCTGACCGAACCGCCGCTGGAATGGATTGAGCCGGAAACCGGGCATCGCGTGATTCGTCTGTCGCGCGAACCCGGCACGGCCAGTTTGTACTTTCATCAAAACGCTTACACCGCCAGCGGCGACAAATTGGTGGTCACGACGCCCAAAGGCATTGCCACGATTGAACTGAAAACCGGCAAGCTTGAACAAATTGTCGAAGGCCGCGCGGGAAGTCTGGTCGTCGGTCGTAAAACGCGCCAGGTCTTTTACATCAAAGACGGCGCAGTGATGGCGACGCACCTGGATACGAAAGCGACGCGCCAAATCGTCAAACGGGAAGAATTGCGCACCGGTTCCGGATTGGCCGTCAACTCGGACGAAACTCTGCTCGGCGGCAGTTATGTTGAAAACGATGCGCTGGCTGGTTTTCAAGCTCCGGCCAGCACGCAACCGGCACAGCGTTTGGACAGTTATCCCGGCAAAGGCGAAATGATGGAGCGGCGTTTGGCTGCAAAACTGCCAATGGCGCTGTATACGATCAACATCAAGTCCGGCGAAGTGAAACCCTTTTATCACGCGACCGATTGGCTGAATCACGTTCAGTTTTCGCCGACCGATCCGACATTGATGATGTTTTGCCACGAAGGTCCCTGGCACAAAGTGGATCGCATCTGGACAATTCGCACCGATGGTTCTGGCAAAAAGCTGATGCACAAACGCACGATGGACATGGAAATTGCCGGGCACGAATTTTTCAGTGCCGACGGCAAAACGGTTTGGTACGACCTGCAAACACCGAAAAGCAAAGCGTTCTGGCTGGCTGGCGTCGAAATCGCCACGGGCAAAACGACGCGTTACCCAGTGCCGCGCGACCAATGGTCTGTGCATTTCAATATCGCGCCCAACGGCAAACTCTTTGCCGGCGATGGCGGCGGGCCGAACAGCGTGGCTGCGCCGGGCAACGGCCAGTGGATTTATCTGTTCACGCCAGGCAACGGCCCGGATGGTGTGAAGCTGCAAGCCGAAAAGCTGGTTAACCTGGCCAAGCACAATTATCAACTCGAACCGAACGTCACGTTTACGCCAGATATGAAGTGGATTGTTTTTCGCTCCAACATGCACGGGCCGACTCACGTGTATGCGGTGGAAGTGACAAAGAAGAAATCATTGACGACAAATTGACACCGACTGACCTTTTACAGGCTGCTGCTGGAATGAACCGTATGAAACTAAGACTCGCATTCACGCTGTTCGTGTTGATGCTGCCATTGGCTGTGCCGCGCACCATCTTTGTGGCTCAAACCGCTCAACAAGTTCCCACTCAAACCAATCAACCAACCGGTTCCCGCAAACCGGTGCTGTACCTGATCGGCGATTCGACGGTGAATAATTCGACGCGCGGTCAATTGGGATGGGGCGCAGCGCTGCCGGAATTTTTCGACCCGAGCAAACTCAGCATTGATAACCGCGGGCGCGGCGGACGCAGCAGCCGCACCTTTTTGACTGAAGGACTGTGGCAGGAAGTCTTCGACAAATTGCAGCCGGGCGATTTCGTCTTGATGCAGTTCGGCCACAACGACGGCGGAGCCATCAACGACGATTTTCGCGCACGCGGTTCGATTCGTGGCGTTGGCGACGAAGCGCAGGAAATTGACAATCTGCTGACCAAAAAACACGAAGTCGTTCACAGCTACGGTTGGTATTTGCGCCAGTTCATCGCGGGTGCCAAAGAAAAAGGCGCGACGCCCATCGTGCTGTCGCCGGTTCCGCGCAACAACTGGAAAAACGGCAAGGTTGCGCGCGCCAGCAATGATTACGGCAAGTGGGCCAAAGAAGTGGCCACTCAAAGCGGAGTGCAGTTTATTGATCTGAACGACATCACCGCCAGGCATTACGAAACGCTCAACCCCGAACGCGTCAAAGCTGAATACTTCACCGACGCCGATAACACGCACACGTCGCCTGTCGGAGCCGTGCGCAATGCCGCTTCAGTTGTTGAAGGCATTCAGGTGTTGGCAGATAGCAAGTTGAAAAGCTGTTTGCTGGCGCAGCCTGTGGCGGAATCCATCATTGCCGCGAACGCCGCGATGCAACGTCGCGTTGATGCTCTGCCGGGAAGTCTGGCCGAATTGCAGCGGCAATTTCAAAACCCGCCCGCCGACACGCGAATCATGATGCGCTGGTGGTGGTTTGGCCCTGCAGTGACCAAAGCCGGCATTGAACGTGAATTGCGCCAGATGAAAGACGCAGGTGTTGGCGGCGTGGAAATTCAACCCGTGTATCCGCTGGCGCTGGATGACGAAAGCACAGGGCTGAAGAATCTGCGCTTTCTGTCGCCGGAGTTTTTGGATGCGTTGCAGTTTGCCAACCAGAAAGCCCGCGAGCTTGGGTTGCGCGTGGATTTGACCGTGGGCAGCGGTTGGCCGTATGGCGGGCCGACAGTTCCGATTACACAAGCCGCCAGCCGGTTGCGCGTCGAGCGCGTGAAATTTCAGGCGCAGCAAAAAAGCGCGCCGCTGCCCAAACTGGCAGAGTGGGAACAGTTGCTGGCAATCTTTCAGGGACAGAAAGAACTGACTTCAATCCAAAACGGTGTGGTTGAATTGCCGGATAGCAGGGAATCCGGTGAGCTGCTGTGTTTCATCGCCAGCCGCACTCGCCAACAGGTCAAACGCGCTTCGTTCGGTGCTGAAGGCTATGTGATGGATCATTACGACCGGTCGGCGTTGGACAATTACCTGCAAAAAGTGGGCGAGCCATTGTTGCAGGCGTTCGGAAATCAGCCGCCGTACGCGATCTTTTGCGACAGCCTGGAAGTGTTCAGTTCTGATTGGACGCCGGACTTTCTTGCGGAGTTTCAAAAGCGGCGCGGTTACGATTTGAAACCCTTGCTGCCAGCATTGGTGCGCGACATTGGTCCGCAAACCACCAGCATCCGCCACGACTGGGGGCAGACGCTAACTGAATTGCTCAACGAACGATTCATGGCTCCGATGCAAGCCTGGGCCAAAAAACACAACACTCGCTTTCGCATTCAAGGCTATGGCATTCCGCCCGCAACCATCGGCAGCAACGCCACCGTTGATTTGACCGAAGGCGAAGGGCCGCACTGGAAAATCCTGCGCGCTTCGCGTTGGGCGTCGTCGGCGAATCATGTGTATGGACGCAACATCACGTCCTCCGAAACCTGGACCTGGCTGCATTCGCCATCGTTCCGCGCCACGCCGCTGGATACCAAAGCCGAAGCCGATCTGCATTTCTTGCAAGGCATCAATCAACTGATCGGCCACGGTTGGCCGTACACGCCCGAAGGGATGGAATATCCGGGAGCGCGCTTGTATGCAGCGGCAGTGTTCAACGACAAGAATCCGTGGTTTATCGCCATGCCCGATCTGGCGAAGTATCTGCAACGCGTCAGCTTTGCCATGCGACAGGGGCAACCTGCCAACGATGTGGCGTTTTATTTGCCGAACAGTGACGCCTGGGCCAGTTTCGTCAATCCCAAAGTTCATTACATGATCGAAGCCTTGAAAGATCGCATTGGCGAAGACGCGATCGCGCAAGTGCTGGAAGCGGGCTTCAATCTGGATTTTTTTGACGATGATGTGCTGAAGCAAATCGGCAAGGTCGAAGCGGGCGCGCTAAGCCTGGGCGCGAACAAATACAAAGCCATCGTGTTGCCGAACGTTGAACGCATGCCGCTGGCAACGCTGCAAAAGCTGGAAACTTTTGCGCGGCAAGGCGGCATCATCATCGCTGCGCGGCGCAAACCGGCGAGCTTGCCAGGGTACAAACTCAGTGATGCCGATCGCGCGCAATTCAATGAACTGGTGCAAAAATTGTTTGACGGCGCAAAGCCTCTGGCGCATTTCGTCGCCGATGACAAACAGCTTGGCAACAAGCTGGCCGCTCTTGCGCAACCGGATGTGAAGTTATCGCCCGCAGTTCCCGACCTGGGCTTTATTCATCGCCACACGCCCGAAGCCGACATTTATTTTCTGGTGAATTCGACCAACGAACGCCAGCGCGTCAATGCGACATTCCGCGTCACGTCTGCGCAAGCGGCAACGTGGAATCCATTTGACGGCAGCATCACTGCCGTCAAAACCCAATTTGATGCCGAAGGCGCGCATGCCGCTCTGGAATTTGAACCGTACGAATCGAAACTGCTGATGTTCAGCAAACGCGTCTTGCCGCTTGCGGCTGATACGCAAGCAACGAATCTGCCCGCACCGCTGGATCTTTCCGGAAACTGGCGCGTGACGATTGGAGCCGCCGGACAGCCGCAAAATTTCGCGCAATTGCATTCGTGGACAGCAGATGAAGCGACGCGCTTTTATTCCGGTACGGCGACGTATGAAAAAGAACTCAATGTTCCCGCCAACTGGTTACAGCCGGGCAGGAATGCTCGACTGGATTTTGGCGCATGGCAATCCGTACCAGTGACACCGCGCAAAAACGGCATGCGCGCCTGGTTGGATGCGCCGATTCGCGATGCGGCGGTGGTGTACGTCAACGGCCAGCGAGCCGGTTCGGTGTGGTGCCCCCCATATTCGATTGATGTGACCAAGCTGCTGAAACCCGGCGCGAATAGTTTGCGCATTGTCGTTGGCAACACCGCAATCAATTATCTGGCTGGCCATAAACAGCCCGATTACAAGCTGCTGAATCAACGCTACGGCGAACGATTTCAGCCGCAAGATATGGAAAATTTGCAACCACTGCCGTCTGGTTTGTTGGGGACGGTGCGCTTGATCGCTCAGTAACCGCTCAGGTTACCGAATGCTTTTTGCCCTGAATGGCCTGAAAAGATAATGGAGCAAACGGAAATAACCGAATAAACAGAAAAAGAAAACTTCCGTTTATTCCGTTAGTTCCGTCGGTTCTGTATCTCTTTGCCGGCACTCTGAACAATTACTTTCTTGAAACCAATATTCTTGAAAAAAGTGAAATCATCATAAAACTGGAGTCAAATGAGTAAGCAGGATTCATACAAATTCGTGAAATACCTTTGGCAAGATGCTGAAGCGGAAAAATTGTCGGGCGTAGACCGGTTGGTGTATCGCTCCAATCGTTTAGGCGATGACCTGACGTTGACCAATACTGGCGGCGGCAATACATCGTCAAAACTGCCAGAAACTGACCCGCTGACAGGCGAATCAGTCGAAGTGTTATGGATCAAAGGTTCTGGCGGCGATTTGCGCACGGCCAAACGCGATGGCTTTGCGTCGTTGTATCTGGACAAGATTCGGGCGATGAAGCCGCTGTATCTGAACGCCCCTGATCGCGGAGCAAAAAGCGAGATCGAAGACGCCATGCATCCGATGTACAGCCATTGCGTGTTCAATCTGAACCCGCGCGCCTGTTCGATTGATACGCCCTTGCACACTTTGGTGCCATATCAGCACGTTGATCATCTGCATCCGAACGCCGTCATCGCCATCGCCGCTTCCGTCAATCAGGAAAGATTGACCAGGGAAATTTATGGAGACGACGTAATTTATGTCCCGTGGCAACGGCCCGGCTTCGACATTGGGTTGAAGATCGAACAACTGATCAAAGATCACCCGCAGGCCAAAGGCGTCGTGCTGGGCCATCACGGCATGTCTTCGTGGAGCAACAACGACAAGACCTGTTACGAAACCGCGCTGGAAACCATTGATCGCGCCGCGCAGTACATCGAAGCCCACGACAAAGGCGCACATACTTTTGGCGGGCCGAAATATCAGCCTTTGGACGAGGCATCACGTGCGAGCCTGACCGCCCAATTAATCCCATGGCTGCGCGGGCAGGTTTCTGTCTACAAACGATTCGTTGGCACAGTGCAGGCGGATGAAAAGATGCTGCGCTTTGTGAATAGTGTGGATGGGCCGCGTTTGGCTGAACTTGGAACTTCGTGCCCGGATCATTTCCTGCGCACAAAGATCAAGCCGTTGTTTGTGGATTGGAATCCGGCGACGGGCGATCTGGAAGCATTGAAAGCAGCAATCTCTGCGGGCCTGGTGCAATACCGGCTTGATTACGCTGAATACTACAACCGCTGCAAACATGTTGATTCGCCCGCGATGCGTGATCCAAACCCGACCGTCGTTTTGATTCCGGGCCTAGGGATGATTGCCTGGGGCAAAAACAAAAGCGAGTCTCGCGTCACTGCGGAGTTCTACAACTGCGCGATTGAAGTCATGCGCGGGGCCGAAGCCATTGACCAATACGAAGCAATGGATCAGCAGGAGGCGTTTGACATTGAATACTGGTTGCTCGAAGAAGCGAAGCTGAGACGGATGCCGCCCGAAAAAGAGCTTGATCGCCAGATCATTGTTGTCATCGGCGCGGGCGCGGGTATCGGCAAAGCGACGGCTCATCGGCTGGTCAAAGAAGGCGCGCACATTGTTTGCGTAGACCTGGATGAAGCTTCCGCCCAACAGACCGCGCAAGAGATTATCGCCAAATACGGCGCGGGCATTGGAGTCGGAGGCACAGGGATCAGCGATTGCGGCCCGGCAATCGGATTGGCCTGCGACATCACTAACCGTGCCAGCGTGGCGCAGATGTTCCAGCGTGTGATGCTGGCATATGGCGGAATTGATGCTGTTGTCGTTACCGCAGGCATCTTCGTGCCACCTGACAAAGCCGGTTATATCGAAGACCGTCTGTGGGAAAAGACTTTCGCCATCAACGTGACGGGCGCATACATCGTCACCGATGAAGCGAACAAAATCTTCAAACAACAGGGGCTGTCCGGCAACGTTGTGCTGACAACCAGCGCCAACGCCGTCGTCGCCAAAAAGGGAAGCCTGGCCTATGACACCAGCAAAGCGGCGGCCAATCACCTGGTGCGAGAACTGGCGGTGGAACTGGCTCCGCTGGTTCGCGTGAACGCCGTCGCGCCTGCGACCGTTGTCAAAGGCAGCACAATGTTTCCGCGCGATCGCGTCATCGCATCGCTGACCAAATACGCGATTGGTTTCAGTGAAGACGAAGAGACGGAAGCATTGCGCGAAAAGCTGGCAGGCTTTTACGCCAAACGTTCGCTGACGCAATCGCCGATTGAACCCGAAGATCAGGCCGAAGCCGTTTTTCTGCTGGTATCGCAGCGATTGTCGAAGACTACTGGACATGTAATTCCGGTGGATGGCGGCTTGCAGGACGGGTTCTTGCGATAAACACAAGCGTTTCCCACGAAGCCACACGAAAAGGACACGAAGAAAACCATCACCGGTTCCATCTTCGTGAGTCTTCGTGTGGCTTCGTGGGAAAACAAAGGAGCAATTATGGCAACAAATTTTGAGATCAGTGACGGTTTCATCGCCGAACAGAACCAGAAAGCGCAGGCATGGCTGGAAGAAGATTACGAACATCTGGGCAAACAATTGCAACGGCGTGGCGTGGAAATTGAAGACCTGACAGCCCGCGCGCAATCGTTTCAGGTGGCTGTGCCTTCGTGGGGCGTGGGCACGGGCGGGACACGGTTTGCGCGCTTTCCCGGCGCGGGCGAACCGCGCGGCATTTACGAAAAGCTGGAAGATTGCGCGGCGATTTTTCAATTGGTGCGCGCAACGCCCGCCGTCTCGCTGCATATTCCCTGGGACAAACCGCAAGATGCCGCCGATCTGCGAGCGTTTGCCAGTGCGCGCGGGCTGCATTTTGACGCGATGAATTCCAACACCTTTCAGGATCAGGCCGGGCAGTCACTGTCTTATAAATTCGGCAGTCTGACGCATCCTGACCGCGCCGTTCGCGAACTGGCGATTGAACACAACATCGAATGCATCGAAATTGGCAAAACGCTCGGTTCCAAAGCGCACACCGTCTGGATCGGCGATGGCGGCAACTTTCCTGGGCAGCAGCATTTCAGAAAAACCCTGGACCGTTATCTGGAAAGCATGCGTGAAGTCTATGCCGCATTGCCTGACGATTGGCGTGTGTTTATTGAACACAAACTTTACGAACCGGCCTTTTATTCAACGGTCATCAACGATTGGGGCGTGAATTATTACTGTGCGACTCAACTGGGACCGAAAGCGCAATGTCTGGTCGATCTGGGTCATCACGCGCCCAACGTTAATATTGAAATGATCGTTGCCCGCCTGATTCAATTCGGCAAACTGGCTGGCTTTCATTTCAATGACAGCAAATATGGCGACGACGATCTGGACGCAGGTTCAATCAAACCTTTCCAGCTTTTTTTGATTTTCAATGAACTGGTGGATGCGGAACTGGAAGGTGTGCCGGACTTTCATCCTGCGTATATGCTGGACCAATCGCATAACGTCACAGACCCGATTGAATCCCTGATGTTGAGCGCTGTGGAATTACAGCGGGCATACGTTCAGGCGCATTTGGTGGATCGCTCCGCGCTGACTGATGCGCAGGAACGCGGCGATGCCATTCGCGCGCTGGCTGCGCTCAAACAGGCGTTTACTGCGGACGTCGCGCCGATCATTGCGATGGCTCGGCAGCGAGCGGGCGGCTCGATTGATCCGTTGGCGACCTATCGTGCCAGTGGGTATCGCCTGCGCAAAGCCGAAGAGCGCCCGGCTTCCTTAAGCATGTCAGCGGGGATTGTCTGAGATGAGCGAAGCGCTTTATATCGCGGTGGATTTGGGCGCGGGCAGCGGGCGAGTCTTTCTGGCCGGTGTCGCGCCCGGTGAATTGTTGTTGGAAGAAGTCCGCCGCTTTCATTACCCGCCGCGAAAATTGGATGGGCATTTGCGATGGAATGCGGCGCACATCCTCGCTGAAATCAAAGCCGGATTACGTGAAGCGGGAGAACGTGCGCGCAAGCTCAATCGGCTAGTTCACAGCATTGGCGTAGACAGTTGGGCTGTGGATTATGGATTGATTGACGCCAGCGGCAGCCTTGTCGAAGACCCGATTTGTTACCGCGACGAGCGAACGGCGAACGCGATGGCGCAGGTGTTCGTTCAACTTTCGCGTGAGCAACTCTATGCTCGCACAGGCATTCAGTTTCTCAACTTCAATACGATCTTTCAGCTTTTCGCGCACCGGCAAGCTGAACTTCCGGCAAATGCCGCGAAGATGCTGTTGATGCCCGACCTGATGAACTTTCTGTTGACGGGAAAAGCCGTCACCGAATACACGAACGCGACCACGACTCAGCTGATCAACGCAGCCACCGGTTCGTGGGATCAACACCTGATTGCCCAGCTTCAATTGCCAGCCAACTTGTTTACGGAAATTGTTCCGGCGGGCACGGAACTCGGCAAGCCCAAATCGGGATTGGCTGATGAATTGAACTTAAACAGCGTGCGTGTCATTGCTCCGGCGACGCACGATACGGGCAGCGCCGTGGCGGGAGCTCCGTTGCAAGAGGGCTGGGCGTACATCTCGTCTGGCACCTGGTCACTGGTCGGTGTGGAGTTGGAGCAGCCTTTCATCAATGCCGAAGTTGCGCGCGAAAACTTTACCAACGAAGGCGGCGCGTTCGGCACGATTCGGTTTTTGAAAAACGTGATGGGATTGTGGGTGCTGGAATCCTGTCGCCGCGAATGGCAAGAGCAGGGCTTGGCTGTGGATTACGACGTGCTGCTTCGCGAAGTCGAAACACGCAATGATTTTCCTGCGCTGCTGTTCCCAGACGATTCGCGCTTGTTCAATCCGTTAAGCATGCGTCAGGCGATTGCTGAACAACTTGCTGAAACCGGTCAAACAGTCAGCGACGAGCCTGTCGCAATGACGAAAGCGATTCTGGATTCGTTAGCGCTGCGTTATGCTTCGGTTCTGCGAACAATTGAGCGATTGACCGGGAAGCCGATCAGCGGAATTCAGATTGTTGGCGGCGGTTCGCAAAACGCTTATTTGAATCAGGCGACGGCAAACGCCACCGGCAACCCTGTTCTGGCCGGACCTGTGGAAGCAACCGTCATTGGTAACGTGTTGGTGCAAGCGGTCGCGGCTGGCCGGTTTGCGACGCTGACCGAAGCCCGGCAACACGCGGCGGCAAACGTGAAGCTGCGACGGTTTGATCCGCAACCGTCTACCGCTTGGAAAAATGCCGCGTTGCGGTTCGCGGAACTCGAAGCGCGTTTCTGAGCGATCTCGCCGTCGAAGAGTGTAACCGCAACCGAAGTTGCAAAGTCTTCACAAACGCACACCTGCAAATCTGAGAAACTGATTGTGAAACGACGGGCACGTCTACTTACGTTGCCGATTGCGCCACTCAGGTGGAGCGCGCAGTGGCACGCAGAACGGAGAAATCACTGATGACAAAACTTGTCACTCTCAAATTCGGCTTGCTGTTGGCGCTGTTGTTGCCGACGTTCGCTTTGGCGCAAGCACCCGCTGCTCAACAAACAGTTAAACAACCAG
>ERZ650309.465-NODE-465-length-20189-cov-6.181484_pt1 | contig 20189 bp, 19 predicted proteins | sample MGYA00376245_ERZ650309 | MGnify/ENA primary metagenome ERZ650309 (study PRJEB26733, sample SAMN07839294) | wastewater metagenome | biome: urban; feature: wastewater treatment plant; material: waste water | place: USA: North Carolina | collected 2016-04-26 ...
CTCGAGGGCGAGGTGGTCGAGGACAACATGCGCTACCAGCCGTTCAGCGAGGACAAGTTCATCGACGACCTCGCCACCTCGCGCGCCGTCATCTGGGCGAAGTCGCGCCGCTTGAGAGCCTCGCTGTCGGAGGCCGTCGCTTCGGGCCCGTACTTCAAGGTCATGATCCAGAACCTGCTGCCTCCGCAGTTCATGCAGCCGTTCGTGGATGCCGCCTTCAAGAAGCGTGGCCTGAACCCCCAGGACTTCTGGCGCAGCACCGGTCTGCCCGAGGCAAAGTGGCCCGATCCCAACGGGACTCGCTTCGCCAACGGTGCGCCGCCGCCGGGGCCGACGCTGCTCGAAGGCACTCCGGAGCACCCCGGTCCCGCGGTGCCTCCCGGCTCGCCCTGCTCGTACACCCCGGGTGCCGGGGCCGACCCGAGCCCGGCCGACCCGCTGCCCTGCTCGCACCTGACCACCGGTCCGTTCGGTGGTCCCGGCTACGCCGCACCGGATGCCGTCACCTCGGCGCCCAACCCGGCCGGTGTGCCGACCGGGCCGGGCGTGCCGTCGGCGGCCCTGCCGGGCCAGCTCTCGCCGGAGATGCCGGGTACGCCGGTGCCGCTGCCGCCTGCACCTCCGGGTGCCCGGACCGTCCCGGTTCCGCCGGCGTCGGATCCGAGTGACTTCGCTCCGGGCTTCGCCCCACTTCCGGCGCCGGTGAATGCGCCGCCGGCGCCGCCGGGACCGGGCCCGAACGCCGCACCGGCGGGCTCCGCTCCGCTGCCGGGTAACCCACCGTTCCTCCCGCCAGGGTCGCAAGGATAGGGCCGCCACGATGTCGACTGTTTTCAACATCCGAAACATCAAGAAGCCGCAGATGTCCCGCGGGACGCTGATCGGCGGCGCTCTTGCCCTCGTTGTGCTGCTGGTGGCCGGCTACTTCGGCAACATGCTGTACAAGAAGATGACCACCACCACGGTCACCGCGTACTTCCCCGAGGTCCTCGCGCTGTATCCCGGCGACAAGGTCCAGATCATGGGCGTCGAGGTCGGCGCCATCGACGCGATCGACACCTCGGGCGAGAAGATGAAGGTGGTCTTCCACTACAACAGCAAGTACAAGGTGCCGGAGAACGCCTCGGCATCGGTGCTGAACCCGAGCCTGGTCGCCTCGCGCGTCATCCAGCTGTCGCCGCCGTACACCGGCGGTCCGGTCATGGCCGAGGGCGCGGTCATCCCGATCGAGCGCACGCAGATCCCGATCGAGTACGACGAGCTGCGTAACCAGCTCACGCGCATCCTCGCCGAACTGGGTCCGACCAAGGAACAGCCCAAGGGTCCGTTCGGCGACATCATCGATTCGTTCGCCGACGGCTTCCAAGGCAAGGGCGACCAGATCAACAAGACCCTCAAGGGTCTGTCCGACGCGGTCAGCACGCTGAACCAGGGTCGCGGCGACTTCGTCCAGGTGATCAAGAGCCTGGCGGTGTTCGTCAATGCGCTGCACAAGAGCGATCAGCAGTTCGTGGCGCTCAACAACGACCTCGCGTCGTTCACAGGCAAGTTCACGAATACCGACCAGGAACTGGCGAACGCGCTGCAGGACCTCAACAAGGTCATGACCACCACCCGCAGCTTCCTGGACAAGAACGGCAGCCTGCTGGCCCACGACATCAACGACGTCTCCGAGGCGACGACGGCCATCATGCAGCCGGCTCCTCGCGACGGTCTGGAGCGGGCACTGCACGCCTACCCGAACTTCCTGGCCAACCTGGAGAACATCTATTCGCCGGCCACCGGCGGTCTGATCGCCTCCGGTGTGCTGCCCGGTCTGACCAACTTCTCGAACCCGCTGCAGTTCATCTGCAGCTCGATCCAGGCCGGCAGCCGGTTGGGTTACCAGGATTCAGCTGAGCTGTGCGCGCAGTACCTGGCTCCGGTCATGGACGCGATCAAGTTCAACTACCTGCCGTTCGGCATCAACATGGCGACCACCGCCATGACGCTGCCGAAGCTGGTCACCTACTCCGATCCGCGGCTGCAGCCGCCGGGTGGCTTCAAGGACACCACCGTGCCGGGCATCTTCTCGCCCGATACACCGTGGTCCCACGGCCAGCACGAGGCTGGCTGGATCACCGCTCCCGGTATGCAGGGCGTCAAGGTGAGTCCGTCGACCCAGGATCTGCTGACGCCGGAGTCGCTCAGCGAGCTCATGGGCGGCCCCGACGCGCCGCTGCCGACCGGTGGCACCAACATGGCCGGACCGCCGGATGCGTACAACGAGCACAGCCCGTTGCCGCCGCCGTGGTATCCGCAGCCGGGGCCGGTTTCCCCGCCGCGGCCGGGTAACGACCCGAGCCCGATGAGTGCCATGCCCGCAGGCGCGCCCGCGGCACCGGCAGCACCTGCAGCTGGACCCGCACTGCCCGCTGAAGTGGGAGGCCAATGATGTCGGGATCGATGGGGCCGGAGCCCCGGCCATCGGCACCGCCGAAGCCCCGCCGATGGGCGCGTAACGCCCGCCGCGCCGGTGCGCTGGCGGCCGCGACGCTGATCCTCAGCTCGTGTGGCTGGCGCGGTATCGCGAACGTGCCACTGCCGGGTGGTCCCGGCACGGTGGACGGTCATTCGACGATCTACATCCAGATGTCGGATACGTTGGGGCTCAACGCCAACAGCCGCGTTCGGGTGGCCGATGTGTTCGTCGGGCGGGTGCGCGCGATCGAGCTGCGGAACTGGGTTCCCACGCTGACGGTGGACCTGAACCCCGGAATTCAATTGCCGCGCAACGTGTTCGCCAGGGTCGGCCAGACCAGCCTGCTCGGTTCGCAGCACGTCGAGTTGGACGAGCCTGCCAACCCGTCGCCGCAGCCGCTGCGCAACGGCGACACCATCACCTTGGAGAACTCCAAGCCCTTCCCGACCATCGAGACGACGCTCGCGGGCATCTCGGGGATTCTGACCGGTGGCGGCGTGCCGAACATCGAGAAGATCCAGTCCGAGGTCTACAACATCCTCAACGGGCGTGCCGACCAGATCCGCGAGTTCCTGAACCGGCTGGACACCTTCACCGACCAGCTGAACCAGCAGCGTGAAGACATCACGCGGGCGATCAAGTCCTCCGACGAGTTGTTGTCGGTGGTCGCCAAGCGCAACGACACGCTGGACCGCGTGCTGACCGAGGTCCCGCCGCTGGTCGAGCACTTCAACAAGACCCAGGATCTGTTCTCGAACGCGGTGCTCGCACTCGGCCGGCTGTCGAAGGCCGCCGACACCACACTGTCGGGCAGCAACGCGAACATCCACACCAACCTGGTCACGTTGCAGCGGGCGCTCAAGCAGATCGCCAAGACGTCACCGAACCTGGTGCCGGCCATGAAGCTGTTGCTCACGCTGCCGTTCCCGATCGACAACATCCCGAAGGTCATCCGCGGCGACTACATGAACCTCTCGCTGCACCTCGACCTGACGCTCAGTGCGCTCGACAACGGCGTTCTGACGGGAACCGGTCTGTCCGGTATGGCACGAGCGCTGGAGCAGTCGTGGGGCCGTGACCCGGCGACGATGATCCCGGACGTCAGGTTCACGCCGAACCCGGCAACGGCGCCCGGTGGTCCGCGAGTGGAAAGGGGGGAGTAGTCGATGCTTACTCGGTTTCTGAAGATGCAGTTGGTGATCTTCAGTCTTCTGACGGTGGCAGCGCTGGTCGGCCTGTCCCTGATCTACCTGCAGTTGCCGACGTACCTCGGGGTGGGCATGTACCGGCTGTACGCCGACCTGCCCAACTCGGGTGGTCTGTACAAGACCGCCAACGTCACCTACCACGGCACCACCGTCGGTAAGGTCCTCGCGGTCGAGCCGACGTCAACCGGTGCCCGGGTGACGATGGACATCAACAACGACCAGAAGGTCCCTGTCGACGCCGTCGCCAATGTGCACTCGGTATCGGCCGTCGGTGAGCAGTTCATCGACCTGGTCTCCGAGACCAGCAATGGCCAGTACTTCAGCGCGGGCCAGACGATCACCAAGGGCAGTGTGCCCAAGGAGGTCGGTCCGGCTCTGGACGCGGCCGAGAGCGGTCTGAAGGCGCTGCCGAAGGAAAAGATCGGACTGCTGCTCGACGAGACGGCGAAAGCCGTTGGCGGACTTGGTCCGTCACTGCAGCACCTGGTCGATGGCACTCAGGCGCTAGCCGGTGACTTCAAGGCAAACATCGGTTCGGTCAACGACATCGTCGAGAACTCCGCGCCGATCCTCGACAGCCAGGTGCAGTCGGGTGACGCCATCTCCCGGTGGTCGCGGAACCTGAATCTGCTGGCCGGACAGGCTGCGCAGCAGGACGCCGCGTTGCGTGGCGCGATCGTGCAGGGCGCGCCCACCGCGGACCAGTTGAACGAGGTGTTCGGGCAGGTCCGCGATGCGCTGCCGCAATCGCTGGCGAATGTCGAGATCGTTCTCGACATGCTCAAGCGCTACCACAAGGGTCTGGAACAGATGTTGGTCGTGCTGCCGATGGCAGGCCCGATCGTCGACTCGCTGACCGCGGTCTACACCAACGAGCTGCCGATCAACCTCGCGCTCGGAATCAACCAGCCGCCGCCGTGCCTCACCGGCTTCCTGCCGGCAGGCAAATGGCGGGCACCGGCCGACATCTCGACGGCGCCGCTGGAATCAGGCCTGTACTGCAAGATCCCGAAGGACGCCCAGAACACCGTCCGTGGTTCGCGGAACCTGCCCTGTGTGGATGTGCCGGGCAAGCGGGCAGCCAGCCCTGAGGAGTGCCGCGGCAACAAGCCGTACGAACCGTTGGGTACCAACCCGTGGTACGGCGACCCGGATCAGATCCGGAACTGCCCGGCACCGGCCGCTCGCTGTGATCAGCCCGTCGACCCGGGCCGGGTGATCCCGGCGCCGTCGGTCAACAACGGCCTGAACCCGCTGCCTGCGAGCATGCTGCCGCCTCCTGCGGTAGCTTCGGGGCCGAGCAGTGACCCGCTCACTGCGCCCGGTCAAGGTACGGTCGCGTGCAGTGGACAGCAGCCCAACCCCTGCATCTACACCCCGGGAGGACCGGGGGCGACTTACAGCCCGCAAAGCGGTCAGGTGGTCGGCCCGGACGGTGTGAAGTACGCCGTCAAGAATTCGAGTAACCCAGGAGATGACGGATGGAAGGAGATGCTGGCACCAGCCAGCTGAACCTCACCGATCAGCAAGACGTCACCTCACAGGATTTGACGGCAGAAGCGCTTTCCGAGGAGTCGATCGACGAAGCCGCGCAGGTGGCGGCTCCGTCGGATGCCGGGCGCCGGCCGACCAGAATCGGCCGAGGCATAGCCGTGGGCGTGTGTGTCGGTTTGATCGTGCTCGCTGCCGGGATCAGTGTCGGCGGCTACCTCGCATTGCGGTGGCACCAGGACAGCCAGACGATCGCTGCGAACGAGACCTCGGCATTGCGTGCGGCCAAGGACTGCGTGGCAGCAACTCAGGCGCCTGACATGAAGGCGATGATCGACGCCCAGACCAAGATCGTGAACTGCGCGACCGGCGCATTCGGTGCCCAGGCGCCGTTCATGAGCGGCATGATGGTCGACGCGTACAAGGCGGCGGACGTGGAGGTCAAGGTCTCCGATATGCGCGCTGCCGTGGAGACACACAACCCGGACGGTTCGATGGACATCCTGGTGGCGGTGCGGGTGAAGATCACCAACAGTGCCCAGACGGACAAGGAAGTCGGCTACCGCTTGCGGGCGCAGATGGCGCCGGTCGACGGCACCTACAAGGTGGCCAAGCTCGACCAGGTCGGGTCGTGACGGTGGAGTTGGGCACCGAGCCGGGCGAGGCGACGTCGGAGGACGCCGAGACCGCCACCCCATTGGCGTCGTGGTCAGCTCGCGCGGCGGCTTTTGCACTCGACGTCGTGGCGGTCGTTCTGGTGGCTGCCGTTCTGGTCATGACCGTTGCGCAGTTCGACGGCGCATGGTGGGCGTATGCCGCTGTGGTGACCGGCGCGGTGGTGGTCATTGCGGTGAACAGGTGGTGGTTCGCAGCGCAGACCGGATGGACGTTGGGGCGCAAGGTCGTCGGGATCCGGGTGGAAGCAGCCGCGGGCGACGAGCGGGTCGGGCTGGGCCGGTTGATCCTGCGCGATGGCGCGCATCTGCTTGATACGTTCGCCCTTCTGGTGGGCTGGCTCTGGCCGCTGTGGGACCCACGACACCGAACCTTCGCAGATCTGTTGTGTCGCACGGAAGTTCGTGGCGCCACAGCGCCGGATGGGTCCGCTGCCGTCAGACGCGCCGGGATCGCCTTGGTGGTAGCCACGGTGCTGGCCGTGGCCGGGACCGGTGCGGCGTTCGCGCAGTTCTGGCACAACCGCGCGATCGGCCAAGCGCGGCAACAGATTTCCGAGCAAGGTCCGCGAATCGTCGAGCAGATTCTGAGCTACCACGCCGACTCGTACAAAGACGACTTCAAGAACGCGCAGTCGTTGGTCACCGATGGTTATCGGGACCAGTTGACCAAGCAGCAGCAGGTGCTGACGTCGAAAGGTGCCCCGACGACGAATGCGTTGTGGGCGGTCAGCAGTGCGGTCCTGGAGCCGGTGACCGATCCTGACCGGGTCTCGATGCTGGTGGCGTTGCAGGGCCAGCGGGGCGCTGATGTCCAGAGCCTCAAGTTGATCACCGCCACGGTCCGCGTGCAGTTCGAGAAGTCCTCAGACGGCAAGTGGCAGCTGGGCAGTCTGCAGGTGTTGCAGAGGCCGGCAGTCGGTGCGGCACAGTCGATTCCGCAACCGCCGCCCGCGTCCAAGCCGCCTGCACCGGCACCCGCCCCGGCGCCGGCACCGAAACCGGCGCCATCCACAGGGGGTACCCGATGAGTCCGCGCCGCAAAGTCGACTCCGCTGAACGCTTCGTCGAAGGCGACTTCTTCACACCTGCTCCGGCCCGGACACGCAACCGGGGCCTGGTCCTGGTGGCGGCCATCGCGACGGTGCTGATCACCGCGGCGGTGGCGGGCAGCACGTATATGGTTGTGCGCCACGAACAGGATGTGCGACGGGCCGCGTGGTCGGCGTCGGTGCTCGGCTACGTGGAAACGTTCATGACCAAGTTCACGACACTGGATCCGTTCCATGCGAACGACTACGGCGACCGGATCATGGCCGAAGCCACCGGGGACTTCGCCAAGCAGTACAAGGCGAAGTTCGACGACATCCTGATCCAGGTGGGCCGGGCGCAACCCACCAGCGGAACCGTCGAGGCCGCCGGGGTCCAGCGCTGGAATGAAGATGGCAGCGCCGACGTGCTGATCGCCATGAAGGTCGCGACGACGACACCCGACGGCAAGTCGACCGTCGAGAGCGGAAACCGTTGGGTGGTAACGGCTTCCCAGGAAGGACAGCAGTGGAAGATCAGCAGACTGAATCAGGTGACCTGACGCCTGAGTCCGACACCGGCTCCGATGCTGACGCGCCACAGGGCAAGGCAGCGCGCCGTCGGCACCGCTTGCCACGTCATCAGACTGCGGCGGCTGCCTCGGATGAGGCCGACAGCGCTGATGTGGCAGCCGACGTGCAGACCGCTGATGCGGACGAACCGGACACCGCGGTTCCCGTCATCGCAGAATCGGATACCGCGGAAGCGGAACCCGAGCTCGCGCCACACCAACCTGTCGGCCGCAAACTGGTGGTGGCGTCGGTCGCCGCCGGCGTCCTGTTCGTCGGCGCCACCGCCTTCGGCGGTGCGATGCTGCAGCCGTATCTGGCCGACCAGGTGTTGACGCAGAACAGGTTTGACGTCGCCAAGACCGCAGCCGACGCCGTGTCGACCCTGTGGACGTACACGCCGCAGAACATGGATTCGCTCGGCGACCGGTCGCAGCGGTTCCTCAGTGGGCGGTTCGCCGAGGAGTACCGCAAGTTCGTCGATTCGATCGTGGCGACCAACAAGCAGGCCCAGGTGACCAATGAGACCAAGGTGGTCGGCGCTGCGGTCGAGACCATCGGGCCGACCGAAGCCACTGCGATCGTCTACGCGAATTCGGTCGCAACGAGCCCGCTGAGTAAGAACGTGCCGTCGCTGCGGTACCTGTCTTATCGGCTGACGTTGCAACGTCAGGGATCGGACTGGTTGGTCACCCGTATGCCAGCATTGACCCAACTGGATCTGACGCCGCAGCTCTAATCTTCGAGGCCATCAAGATCGATTTTTTGCTGGCCCGAGTTCACCGATCGTCCCGCCGAGCGGGGCGTACGGGCCGTGGGTGAACCTCGATGGCGCAGCGAATTTGAGGTATTCCACAACGATTCGTGTGCCGATCCGCGCGCTGGTGTCCATCGGCGGTCCCTCGAATGCGTACTCGGAGCGCGGGAAATGAGCTCCTGGTGCCCGGCAGTTATTTGCCGTATCTGAATTCGTATGTGGCGCCGATCAAATGGCGTCCGGCAGTCATCGTTCGACGTATTCCGCAATGTGGATCGGCTGGGCGTAATCGATGAATCGCGTATGTGTTTGGTGTTACCGTCCGAGGCAATTGACGGGTCAGGACATTACGGGGGCGTAGGGATGACCGTGAAACACCAAGCGACGGGCATGCACCTACGGAGGATGGCGCTCGCCGGTGCGGCCACTGCGACGGCCACTGTCGTCACCATGGCCGCGGTGGCGCCGGCGCCGATGACCTCACCGCCGCCGGTGCTGCGTCCCGCCGTCACGCAGACCGTCGATCTGGCGGCGTCGTACGACAGTCTGTTCCCGGCACCCGGCGTGGTGCACGACATCACCGGTGGCCTGGCCAACTCGATCTACAACTCGGGGCAGAACCTTGTCGACGCACTGCTGCCCGCGATCGTCAACGCGATAAACCTGGGAGCGCTGGGGAAGGCCACCGGGCTTGACCTGACCGGCGTCATCAAGCAGATCCCCAAGGCCCTGCTGCCGCAGATCCTCGATTCGCTTCCACTTGCCCTGGCACCGCTGCTCCATGACGCGCTTCCCGTGCTCGGGCTCGGCGATTCGCTCATCGCGCTGATGAAGGCCATCGGGGTCATGGATGCCAGCGGCAACGTCACGTTGACCAAGCTGCTGGGACTGGTCGGCTTCAAGATCGACAACCTGCTGAACTCGGGAGCCCTGTCGGTCCCCGGGGTCAAGATCATCACCGCAGGACCGGTTTTCACCCTGCTCAAGCTGCTCGGCATCGATCTGGGGTGGACACCGGGGACTGCCAATGCGGTGGCCAAGGCCGTGGAGAACACGCCGTATCTCAAAATTGGTGCGGCCGGTCTGATCGATACGGTGCTGACCGCCGCCGGCAAGGTCCTGCCTGCCCTCAACCCGGCATTCGTTGCACTCAAGAATCTGGTCAACAGCTCGGTGCTGCCGAAGCTCGACCTGATGGACATCCGGGTCCCGCTGACGATGGGCCTCGGCTTCGGCGCGTTCTCGATCGGCCAGTCCTACGACAAGATCGTCAAGAACCTGGCGAACCAACCGGACGGCGTCAACAAGAAGGGCGCCAATCTGCTCGGCAGCCTGACCATCATGCCGGAGGTCCTGCTCAACAACGTCGGTCGTGCCAATGGCGGCCTGCTGGCCCGCTTCTATCCGATCGGTGATCTGTTCGGCATCAAGACCGTCACCCCGGACGTGGCGGCCGTGCACAGTGGCACCGGGCTCGACGTGCTGGGTACCGGGCTGGCACTGGGTACGGCAAACCTGTTGCCCGTGAAGGTCGATGCCACACTGGAGTACCAGCCGTTCTCGGATCTGGCGGCCTGGCCCAACCCGTTCTCGTTGCTCAACAACCTGATCGCCGGTACCGAGCCGAGTTACCTGCTCCGCGGTATCTCCACCAGCACGCTGACCAACCAGCTCGGTACGGCGATCGGTGCCATCGCAGGTGGTATCGCGGCCGGAAAAGCGTTGGCGGCCAACATCTATCTGACCATCCCGACGGTGACTCTGCCGTTGCTGGAGCCGCTCTATCTGGTGGGTGATGCGTTGAACACCGTGACGTTCGGGACGGTGGGACAGTTCTTCACCCGCCTGGCCAATGCGTTGGCCCCGGCGATCTCCAGCCTGGTCAACCTCGGCTACACCGACGTCCAACGCAAGTCGGACGGTACGTACGTCCGCACGCTGGACGAAGCCGGACAGGTGGTTCCGTTCTTCTCGTTCCCGAAGCTCAACTGGTCCAAGGTGCCCGGCGACATCGTGAGGGACCTTGTTGCCGGGTTCGGCAAGGAGTTCTTCAGCGGCAAGCCGACGGCCGCGACGCCCAACGTCATCGACGCTGTGGTGTCGTTGCTGACCGGTGGCAAGCTGAAATTGGGGTTCAACCCGTTGGCGGGTCCGTTGGCCCTGGTCGGAAAGATTGTCTCGACGCTCGTGAAGGCCGTCACCGGCACGCCGGCCGCTTCGGTGTCGAAGGCTGCCGCGGTCGCCGCGACGGGGCCCGCGGCAGTGCCCGCGGCCAAGCCGAAACTGGTCGCACTGTCGGCCACACCGCCTGCAGCGGTTGGTGATTCGGGTAAGAAGGCAGCCAAGGCCGATGCGCCTGCCGTCAAGGCTGGCAAGCATGCGGCGCCCGCAGCCGACTCTCCCGTGCCGACTGACAAGAAGCGCGACAAGAAGTACGCTCCGTCAAAGGCGGCGTCGTCGACCGATTCCTCGGGGGGATCGGTCGACGCCACCACTTCGGGTTCGGCTAAGTCGACCGCGAAACATGCTGGCGGTAAGGATGATTCGCCAAAGCATCGCGCCGCGGCGTGACAGCTAGTTGCTGAATACGTCGGCGTGCATCTCCCACACCAGGATCTCGGCCGGCGTGGTCGCGGTGACCTGCTGCCCGCCGGACGCGGTGAACCGCACCGCATCGCCTTCGTGCAGGGTGCCTGCGCCTTCCAGAGTTACCTCGCCGCTCGCGACGAACAGGTGCAGATACTGTGCGCTCGGTAATTCGACCGCCTCGCCGGTTTGCAACCGCGCGCCGTGCAGGGCGGCATTGCGGTTACCGATGGTGATCGCCGTGTCGCCCGAATGCGCCGGCATGCCCGAGGCGATCGTGACCAGGCGACCGCGCAGCAGTTCATCATCGATCTCGAGCTGCTGGTAGCCCGGTGCGGCGCCGGATTGGTCCGGGACCACCCACATCTGTACGAAACGCACCGGCTCGCGGTGGCTCTGGGAGCCGTCGATGGTCCAGGAGTCGTTCTTCTCCGAGTGCAATATGCCCTTGCCGGCGGACATCCGCTGGGCCAGCCCGGGATAGATGACGCCAGAGTTGCCGGTGGAGTCCTGGTGGACCAGCGACCCGCGCAGCACCCACGTCACAATTTCCATGTCGCGGTGGGGGTGGGTATCAAAACCGCTGCCTGCCTTGACGATATCGTCGTTGTTGACCAGCAGCAGGCCGTGGTGGGTGTTGCCGGGGTCGTAGTGGCTGCCGAATGAGAACGAGTGGCGCGAGTCCAGCCAGGAGATCTGGGTGGCGGCTCGGTCATCGGCGCGGCGGATGTCGATGCTCTCGGTCATGTCATCACCTCTGTAGTCGCGGGCAGCCTATCGCGGCTGTCACTGGACGGGACAACATAAATGATGTGTCATATGTTCCATGTGGCTCACCGATGATCAGCAGGAACTCTGGCGTAGCTACCTGGACATGAGTGCGCGGTTGCAGACTGCGCTGAACCGGCAACTGCGGAGCCACGGTCTGTCGTTGGCGGACTACGACGTGCTGGTCGCGGTGAGCGAGCAACCAGGGTGCCGGGTCAACGATCTGGGGGAGCGGCTCGGCTGGGAGCAGAGCCGGCTGTCCCATCAGCTGCAGAGGATGCGCGGGCGCGGCCTGGTGACCCGCACTGATGCCGACGACGACAGACGGGCAGCGGCCGTCGAGCTGACCGAGGCCGGCGGCCGGGTGCTCAAGGCGGCGGCCCCGGGGCATGCCGAGTTGGTACGCACGGCGGTGTTCGGTGCCATGAGTCCGACACAGGCTCGGGCGATCCGCGGTTGGCTGTCCGATGTCCTGAGCCGGATCAGCTAACCCATTTACCCGTTGCTGGGGGCGCAGTCGCCGCTACAGTGGAGGCACAATTCAGGAGGATTCACGTGAAACATCTGGTCATCGCCGCGACGCTGAGCGGTGCCGTGTTGTCGGTGATGGTGGACGGACCGGTCGCGTCCGCCAAGAGCAAGTGCGTGCCACTGGACGGCACCAACATCGTGCAGAGTCGGACGCACAACCCCGGCGTCGGCATGAAGGTCCAGACCACCGAGTCCTACAGCTACCGCGACGGGCAGGTCGTCTACCAGTTCGATTCCACCGGTGGCCTCAAGCCTTCCAACACCCGCTTGCCCGGTGGCGATTACATCGCGCCGTACTCGGCCGCGGGTGCGCAACCGGCCGACCCGGGCCAGACCATCACCATCTTCACCCCGGGATACATCAGCACCATCACAGTCTGCAAAAGGTAGCGTCAGGGCGGCTGAGTCGGCCGTGACGGCCGGGGCCTACGCTGTCGCTCGTGGATATCAATGGAGCTAGCGCAGTCGTCACCGGCGGCGCGTCAGGAATCGGTGCGGCTGCTGCTCGTCAGCTCGCTGCAAAGGGTGCCAAGGTCGTCATCGCCGACCTCCAGGCCGAAAAGGGCGAGGCTCTCGCCAAGGAGATCGGCGGCGTCTTCGTCACCGTCGACGTCACCAACACCGACCAGATCATCGACGCAGTCAAGACGGCCGCCGACCTCGGCCCGCTGCGCGCATTGGTGAACTCCGCCGGTGTCGGCTGGGCCCAGCGGACCATCGGTAAGGACGGCGAGTTCTCCTCGGCGCACGATCTCGGTCTGTACAAGAAGGTCCTCGACATCAACCTGGTCGGCACCTTCGACTGCATCCGCATCGCGGCCACCCAGATGAGCAAGAACGAGTTCACCGACACCGGCGAGCGCGGCGCGATCGTCAACATGACCAGTGTCGCGGCGTTCGACGGCCAGATCGGCCAGGCGGCGTACTCGTCCTCCAAGGGTGGCGTCGTCGGCCTGACCCTGCCGGTCGCCCGCGACCTGTCGGCTGTCGGCATCCGCGTGTGTACCGTCGCTCCCGGTCTGATCGACACCCCGATCTACGGCGAAGGTGAGGCCTCCGAAGCGTTCAAGGCCAAGCTCGGCGAGTCCGTGCTGTTCCCGCACCGCCTCGGCAAGCCCGAAGAGCTGGCTTCCATGGTCGTCGAGTTGCTGACCAACTCGTACATGAACGCCGAGGTCGTCCGCGTCGACGGTGGCATCCGGATGCCACCGAAGTAGTCGCTGCGCGCGAACAATCCCAGAGCTGCCCCTTTTCCTGCGAAAAGGGGCAGCTTTGTCTTTGCTATGTACTCTCGGATTGCATGATGCGACGCAGCGGGTTCCGGCCGGCTTTCGCCTTTGCCGTGTTGATCACGGGATCGTTGCTGGTGAGCGGGTGCGGCTCGAGCGGGCACAGTGGTTCCGCCGGCCCCGCACCAAATGTGGCCCCAGCGCCGCTCAAGGCCGCCACCGCGCTCAAAGACGGCGTGCCCGAGGCGCCACCGCCCGCCGACCAGGCGCGTGACATCGTCAAGACCGCGTCGCTGATCATCGATACAGCCGACCCCGCAGGCGCTGCGGACAAGGCGACCGCGATCGTCGACAAGGCCGGTGGTCGCGTCGACCAGCGTTCCGATGATGCGGGCTCGACGTCGGGCCACGCGCAGGTCAGCATGACGCTGCGGGTTCCCTCTGCCGGACTCGATGCCGCGCTGGCCGCGATCAAAGGCCTGGGCACGGTCCAGACGCTGGAGGTAAAGACCGATGACGTCACGACACGTCGGGTCGACCTCGACGCCCGGATCACCGCCTTGCAGACTTCGGTGGATCGACTGCTGGGCATCATGCGCGACGCCAAGGATCCCGACGCCCTGATCAAGGCTGAGGATGCGCTGTCGCAGCGACAGGCCGACCTGCAAAGCCTGCAGGCGCAACGCAATTCACTGCGTGACCAGATCTCTTACAGCTCGGTCGATGTCCAGATGATCGCCACCGCACCCGGCGGTCCGGCGCCGAAGCGCTACGACGGATTCACCGGCCAAGTCGAACGTGGCTGGGATACGTTGTGGGCCTTTGTCTCTCAGCTGGTTCTGCTGTTCGGTTTCATGCTGCCCTGGTTGCTGCCGCTGGCGGTGCTCGGCGGGGTCGGTTACGGGCTTCTTCGGTGGGCCGGCTCGCGGCGCAGCCCGCGCGCGCAGGCGGTACAGGTTCCGCCTGAGGGCCCACCGCTGGAGTGAATCGGTCGGGGCCCGATCGCAATGTCACCCTGAGAGCGCCGATAAGCGTATATATCGATGAAGGCGCTCTCAGAGTGACATTAGGTAAAACACCACGGCCGGTCTGGCCTGAAACAGTTACCAGTCGGACTCGTCGAAGGTGACGACGCCGCGGATGTTGTTGCCGTCCAACATGTCCTGGTAGCCCTGGTTGATGTCTTCGAGCTTGTAGGTCCGGGTGATCATGTCGTCGATGTTCAGCAGGCCCGACTTGTAGAGCGCGGCCAGTCGCGGCGTCTCGATGTGCGAGCTGCCGCCACCGAAGATGTTGCCCTTCAACGTCTTCTGCAACATGGTGAACAGGAAGAGGTTCAGCTTGACATCGGCGTCCATCATCGAGCCCATGCCGGTGACCACGCAGGTGCCGGTCTTTGCGGTGAGGATCATGGCCTCTTCGATGTACTCGCCCTTCATCTCGCCGACGGCGAGGATCACCTTGTCGGCCATCAGGCCGTAGGTCAGGTCGATCATCGGGCCGATCGCTTCGGCCATCGACGGGTACACGTGCGTCGCGCCGAACTTGATGGCCTGCTCGCGCTTCCACGGGTTCGGGTCGATGGCGATGACGTGCTTGGCGCCGGAGATCACCGCGCCCTGCAGCGCGCTCATGCCGATGCCGCCGACGCCGACGATGGCGACGGACTCACCCGGCTGGACCTGCGCCACGTTAGTGGCCGAGCCGAATCCGGTCGGCACGGCGCAGCCCATGATGGCGGCCGACTCGAACGGGATGTCCTTGTCGATCTTGACCACGGAGTCCTTGTGCACCGTCATGTACGGCGCGAAGGTGCCCAGCAGGTTCATGGCCGCGACCTCTTTGCCGCGGGCGTGGATGCGGTTGGTGCCGTCGGCGATCGACTTGCCACCGAGCAGCACTGCGCCGCGGTCGCACAGCGAGCGGAAGCCCTTCATACACGGCGGACACGAGCCACATGCCGGGATGAAGGCGAGGATGACGTGGTCGCCCTCTTCGATGCCGGTGACGTTCTTGCCGACCTTGGTGACGACGCCGGCGCCTTCGTGCCCGCCGAGGCAGGGCAGCGGCATCGGGGTGGCACCGGTGGTCAGGTGATAGTCGGAGTGGCACATGCCGGCGGCATGCATGCGGATCTGTACTTCGTCGGCGACGGGGTCACCCAGGTCGATTTCCTCGACCTGGAACGGTGAATTCACTTCCCACAGCAGAGCGCCCTTGGTCTTCATGACGCAGATCATAGCCAGAAATCGAGAACACGTTTCAAAAGGGTGCTATAGCAAGTCCTCTACCTGCCAAAATGCGACGTCAGAACGTGTTGTGCAACTGGTCTGCAAACTAGGGGTGATAGTGCAGGTCAGAGGTGTGGTGCCAGCCCGAACTTCTCGAAAAGCCGCGGATCCATGAAGGCCACGACGTGGGAGATGCCTGCGGGCTTGATGTCCAGCACGTGCAACTGGAACGCCTCGTGCCGCCCGGTTTCAGGGTTGCGCATGTACAGCGCTGCCGCCGACTGACCATTGGCGGTCGTGACGACAAAGCGCATGTCACCGGGCTTTTCGGCGGGGCATTTGTAGCGCGACAGGTCACCGATGTCCTGCGGACCCGAATACCAGGTGTCGAACGGCGGCATCTCCCACACCGAATCCGCGGTGAACAGCTCGACCAGCGCATCGATGTCGTAGCTCTCGAACGCCGATATGTACCTGGCCAGCAGATCGCGTGCCTCCTCGGAATCCGGCTCCACCAGGGCGTCGTCCTGGGTGGGGCCGACGGCGTCGAGTTGGGCGCGGGCCCGCTGCAGGAGGCTGTTCACCGACGCCGTCGAGGCACCGACCGCCTCACCGACTTCCGCGGCCTTCCACTGCAGTACTTCGCGCAACACCAGCACCGCGCGTTGCCGGGGCGGCAGATGCTGCAGGGCGGCGACGAACGCCAACCGCACCGACTCACGGGCATCGACGATGTTCTGCGGGTCACCCGGTGCGTCGTGGACGTCGGGAAACGGTTCGAGCCAGGCGACGTCGAGGTTCTCCGAAATCTCGGCTCGCGGGTCGGCCGAGGGCTGCCCCAGGCCCGACGGCAACGGCCGTCGGGAGCGCCCGTCGAGCGCGGTCAGGCAGGTATTGGTGGCAATCCGATACAGCCAGGTGCGTACCGACGACTTGCCCTCGAAACCGTCGTAGGACTTCCAGGCCCGCAGGTAGGTCTCCTGGACCAGGTCTTCGGCGTCGTGCAGAGAACCGGTCATGCGGTAACAGTGCGCCAACAATTCGCGCCGATGCCGTTGGGCGTCGGCCAGAAATGCATCTCGTGCTGATGACCCCGGTGAATTTTCGGCGAGAACACTCACCTGCGCGAGCGTACGCGCGCAGTACGACAACTTGCGTCGGTTGCCAGCCCGCCGACCGGGCTAGTCTTCCTGCATGGCGACCACCCGTAGTGAACGAAGCTTCGACGGCGTCGGGGGTACCCACATCGTCTACGACGTCTGGGTACCGAACACCGATCCGACGGGCGTGGTGGTGCTGTCCCACGGGTTCGGCGAGCATGCCCGCCGCTACGACCATGTGGCGCAACGGTTCGGCGAGGCCGGGTTGATCACGTTCGCCCTCGATCACCGTGGTCACGGCCGTTCGGGCGGCAAGCGGGTGTACGTCCGGGATATCTCCGAATACACCGGCGACTTCCACCATCTGGTCGGCCTGGCGACCGCGGAATACCCGGATCTGCCGCGCATCGTGCTCGGCCACAGCATGGGTGGCGGCATCGTCTTCGCGTACGGCGTCGAGCATCCCGACGACTACAAGCTGATGGTGCTGTCCGGTCCTGCGGTCGACGCACGGTCCCAGGTGTCCACTGCCCTGGCCATCACGGCCAAGCTGCTGGGCTCGATCGCCCCGGGGTTGCAGGTCCAGGAACTACCGGCCGACGCCGTCTCTCGCGATCCCGAAGTCGTCACGGCCTACATCGCGGACCCACTGGTGCACCACGGGAAGGTGCCGGCCGGCGTCGGCAAGGCGCTGATCGGTATCGGCGAGACCATGCCGCAGCGGGCCGCGTCGATCACGGCGCCGCTGCTGGTGGTGCACGGTGAGAAGGACAGCCTGATACCGGTGGAGGGCAGCCGCAAGCTGGTCGAGTGCGTCGGCTCCTCGGATGTGGCATTGAAGGTGTACCCCGGTCTGTATCACGAGGTGTTCAACGAGCCCGAGCGTGCGGTGGTGCTGGACGACGTCGTCAGCTGGATCGAGGTTCGGTTGTGAAAGTTGCTGTCTGCCTTGTTGTTTGGCTGACAGTGCTGATGGTCTCCGCGTGCAGCTCGAACACCCCGCCCCAGAAGCTCAATTGGGTCGATGACGACGTCACGTTCGTGGCGGACGGCCTGACCATCCACGGCAGTTACCGCCATCAACCCGGTGCCAAGCCGGGACCGGCCGCGCTGCTGATCTCGGAGAGCGGGAACACCGATCGCAACGGTGACAATGCGGTCGCCGGTCCGGTCGGAAATATGCGGCAGATCGCGGAGTTCTTGTCCGGCAAGGGAATTGCCAGTCTGCGCTATGACAAGGTGGGCACCGGCAAAACCGGGCTCGGTCCGTACGCGGGGCGCCCGCACGATGTCGGGAGCGCGATCTACACGGCCGGGGCCAAAGCCGCGGTGCGCTATCTGACGGGGCTGCCGCAGACGGACACGGCGCGGGTCTCGGTCTACGGGTTGGGTGAGGGCACCGTACACGCGTTGACCCTGACCGTCGACACGTCCGCCGATGCCCCCAAGATCCACTCTCTGGTGCTGCTGCAGCCGTTGTCGGGTCGGTATCTGGACATCATCACCCGCCGGGTGCAGACGTCGGTCGATGCCGACGTGAAGGCGGGGGCCAAGACGCGGCAGCAGGCCGACGAGGTCCTCGCGGCGTGGAATGCCGCCGTGGTGTCCGCCCGCACCACCGGCGTGGTGCCGCCCAAACTGCCTGAAGGTCTTGGCGCAATCCTGAACCCGGGCAATGTCAAAGCGGTGTTGGAGACCGACGCGATCGACCCCCTCGCGCTCGCGGCCAAGGTGGCGCCGGGAACGCCGGTGCTGTTGACGTGTTCGGATTCTGATGTGCAGGCGACGTGTGCGGCGGAGAAGCCGTTGATCGCGGCGCTGGCGCACACGCAACTGACGGTGGCCGCCCTGCAGGGGGTCAGCCACGTGCTGCGGGACGATCCCACGGACAACGTCGCCAATTACGCGAAGAAGGCGCCGTTGTCGCCCCAGCTGACTCAGGCGCTGGCCGGGTTTGTCGGTCGGTAGTCGTACACTGCGGCCATGGGGGATTCGATCAACACTTTCGATGTGAAAGTACCTGCCGCACAAAGAGGTTCGTGCGATGAGTGATGACAAGATGCTGGCCCGCATCGCCGCGTTGCTGCGGCAGGCGGAGAACACCGACAACCCGCACGAGGCCGAGGCGTTCATGACGGCCGCCCAGCGGCTGGCGACCACGACGTCCATCGACCTGGCGGTGGCGCGGGCCCACTCGGCTGCGCGGACGGCGGCTCAGGCGCCGGTGCAGCGCACTATCACCATCGGCACGGCGGGCAGTAAAGGCCTGCGCACCTACGTGCAGTTGTTCGTGGTGATCGCGTTGGCCAACGACGTGAAGTGCGACATCGCATCCAATTCCACGTTCGTGTACGCGTACGGCTTCGCCGAGGATATCGACGCCACACATGCGTTGTATGCCAGCCTCGTGGTGCAGATGGTCAAGGCGTCCGACGGTTACATCGCCACCGGCCGGCACCGCCCTACCCCGACCATCACCGCGCGGCTCAATTTCCAGCTGGCGTTCGGTGCCCGGGTGGGGCAGCGGCTGTCCGATGCCCGGGAAGAGGCGCGCCAGGCGGTCGTGCAAGAGCGGGCCGATGCACCGGGAACGGCAATTGCGTTGCGTAACAAGGATCTCGAATTGGTCTCGTTCTATCGGTCGACGTCCAAGGCGCGGGGGAGTTGGCGGGCCACCAGCGCGTCGGCGGGTTATTCGTCGGACGCGCGCCGGGCCGGTGACCGGGCCGGCAAACGGGCGAGGTTGGGTGCGAGCCCCGAACTGTCCAGTGCTCGTACTGCCGTAGAGACGTGACGCGCGATACGCAACGGTCTGCGGTCTATGCCGCAGAACAATTCGTCCGGACGCTGTTCGATCGTGCGGCCGAACACGGCAATCGCTGCGTGGATTTCTTCGGCGCACAGCTGACGCTGCCGCCGGAGGCGCGGTTCGCCTCGGTCGATGCGGTCGGGCGTTATGTGTCCGACGTCCTGCGTCTCCCTGGGGTGCAGTCGCGCTGGCCCGGGGCCGGCGCGCTGGCAGTGCGGGCGCGCCGCGGGGCGACGGCTGCGCACTACGAGCGGGGTGGGGTCATCGCGGTGCCGGAGCGTGAAACAACCTGGGCACTAAGAGAATTGGTGGTTCTGCATGAGGTGGCCCATCACCTCGCCGATGTGGCGCCGCCCCACGGACCACAGTTCACCGCCACCTTCTGCGAATTGTGCGAGGTGGTGATGGGGCCGGAGGTCGGGCATGTGCTGCGGGTGGTCTATGCCAAGGAAGGCGTCCGCTGACTCCTTCTGCCACTCCCGCGAGCGCCGACCGAAAATTAGTGCGGCGGACCAAGATAGGGGAAGACCTGCAGTGTGTCGGTGTGCGGACGCAGGCCCGACGGCGGGCAGTCGCCCTTGGTCAGCGATGCCAGTCGGTAGTCGATCACATCGTCGGTGAACGTCCGTCCGTTCGGGTACTTGGCGGGTTGGGAAGGGTCGAACCTGAGCATGTCGGGCAGGATGCCCTCGGCGTCGATCGCGGCGACGGCGCGCTCCTCGGGCGAGGGCGGCGTGCTGGTCACG
>ERZ650309.468-NODE-468-length-20143-cov-4.706342_pt1 | contig 20143 bp, 14 predicted proteins | sample MGYA00376245_ERZ650309 | MGnify/ENA primary metagenome ERZ650309 (study PRJEB26733, sample SAMN07839294) | wastewater metagenome | biome: urban; feature: wastewater treatment plant; material: waste water | place: USA: North Carolina | collected 2016-04-26 ...
TGTTTCTTGACTGTATGGCCGAGGACGCTGGTAAGGGACTCGCCCCTTACTTGTTATCTCCGGCTTTCGGCGCCAATGGTGAGATGCTTAATTCCGGCAGGTAACGATAGACCGCTAATTCGCGGTGCAGCACGATGCCAGCGCGTTTGGTTGCAACCTTGTTGGCATAGCCCTCTTTTTGGAGCGCATCCGTCCATCGCTCATAATCCGCGAAGGAATCCGCCAGCGTCACCGTATGGTATTCCTCCGGGTCGCCGCCCGCGCCGACTTTGGTGACGAGGTAGGCTTTGGGAGCGGCTTTTTTGATCAGCGGCAAGGCGTCGTTTTTGACGTAGCTTTCGAAGTCCGCCGAGCGGCCCGGCGCGATGCGTTGTCGGAAAACAAAGGCCAGCTTGGGTGTTTGGTTCTGCGGCAGCGGGATACTCAGATCAGGTCGCGATTCCATCATGAAGATGTGATTGCTGGTCATCAGTTGTGCCCGCTTGGCGAAAAAGGCTTTCGCGCCCGACTCGCCGAGCGCCTTGATCACGAAGTTGGGTTCGTCAAATTGCTTGAGGCTTTCCATGGGGCGAATCGTGACGTACTCGCCAGCTTCGCCAAAGGTCGCCGTCGTGAACACGCTGACCTGTTTGTAGCCCGCTTTTTCGTAAGCGGGCAGCGTCTCTTTTTTGTAAAACTCCTGCCAAGCGTCACCCTGTCCGGGTTTGACCTGCACCACTGACACCCAATATCGCTGACGTGGAGCCTGGTCTGTCGCTACGGCGGGCGTAGCCTGATTGCTATTACTCGCCGTTGCGTTCGGCGTCGAGCAAGCAGCAGACAACAACATCGCGATCGCAATTGTGACAAGACTGAATAAACGTTTCATCTTGGTTTTCCTCTCGTTGAGAATTGGTTGGCTTCCTCTATTTGACGCGGCGAAAACGCGCTTCTCCTTTGCTTCCTACGGTCGTGGAAGAGAGGATCAATACATCTCCCTCGAAGCGAAACGCCTGGGAAAATTCTGTTCCTTCTACGGTCGGACTCGTCGCAGTCATAATTTTTCTGGTGAGCTTGTTTTCGGCAATCACGTAACTTCCATAAGTCGCAAGAACTCCTGTAAACCTATTCAATAATTCTTCTTTGGTCATTTCCGGCAGCGGCTTGTCCAGTTTCTCGCGCCCCGCAGGAAGAACAGTCTGGGAATAATGTCCATCCGCGCTAAAAATCAGAAAGGATCGGACCAATCGTTCTTCCGCTGGTTCACCAGTAGCGGTCTTTGAGGAAAAGCGTTCCCACGTACCGACAAAGGCCTTTGAGTTTGGCGCAGCGGATGTGGCGTTGTGGGCAAACACAGCAACTATGCAAATGATGGCTGCCAGGGCAACAACGACAAAAGTCTTTTTCATACTGTGAACTCCTGTTTGGGTATTTGGAAGCGCCTTGGCGTAAATGCCGAAGGGATTGGGCGTTTCCATCTGCTCGAACTTATCGAAGTAATTTCGCGTGAAACGCGAATTGGCGACGACCGAGGGCGCTGATCGAGGAATCAGCCACTTACTCTTTGTCTCTGGCCTTCGGCGGCTCTGGCCGAATGCTCAGTTCCGGCACGTACCGATAGACTGCTGTTTCCCGATGCAGTGTGATTCCAACCTCCTTGGGCGCAATTTTGCTGAAGCCTTGCTGTTGCGCGGCGGTGGCCCACTTCTGTATTTCCTCGAAAGAGTCAAACCAGGTCATCGAAAGGTATTCATTGGCATCTCCGCCGAGCGCGACTTTGCCCATCAGAAAGGCTTTGACATTGGTTTTTCCAAGTATCGGTAAAACGTCACTTTTGGCGAGGGCTTCGAACTCCGCCGTGCGCCCCAACGCCACCTTATGCCTGACCAGCAAACCCAGTTTGGGTGTGTCACCCGGCTTCGGCAGGATGCTCAGATCGGGCCGCGACTGGATCAGGTAGCCGCTTGAACTGATGATCAGCCGCCGCCACTTCGCCAGCCAGGCCCGGCGACCTTCTTCGCCAAGTGCCTTGGTTATCGTGTCGGTCTCGTCGAAGACTTTCAGATCATCCACCGGTCTGATGAAGACGTACTTCACTTCACCGAAGTTGGCGGTCGTATAAGCAGCCCACTGCTTAACGCCAGCCTTCTTATAAGCCGGTAGCGTTTCGCTTTTTGTAAAGGCGAGGTACTCGTCCGTCATCTCCGGCTTGACGATCGTTTCCCGCACCATAACGAATTGCGGCGTAACGGCAGGTTGCGCACTCTGTGTGGCAAGCGCTTGCAGTTGTGTAAACCCGGACGAAGCAAATGCAGCTGCCATCAACAGCGCACAGAGCATCAGCCAAAGTGGAGCGATCAAAGATTGTTTTTTCATGGATCGAGTTTCCTTATCGAAGTTTGTTGTTGTGAGGTTGGGAACTACTGCACTTGATCCACCAGATTCAGCATTTCTATCCGCACCTGTTTTTTCGCGGCATTGGTTTGTGCCACGACGTCTGCCACTTTCACGTTTGGCAGCGCCTTGGCGAAGACATCGGCGGGATATTGCGTTTCCAACTGTTCGAACTTGTCGAAGAAGTTGAGCGTGATGTGGCCGTACTCCCGATTAGTTCCCCCAGGATAGCGAACGGAATACAGATTCCAGGCATTAAGAATCCCGCGATTGACGCGCTCCTGATGCACGGCTTTCCAGTATTTGCGTTCAAGTTCGACATACTCACCACCTTTGCCATATTCCGCTTTGTGAAAGCCTATTTCCGCAAATTTCGGCATCTGCGCCGTGCCGGTCGGAGTGGTACTGTCCAGCAGGGTGACCATTTCCGAGCGAATCAGTTTGCTCAGCGCTCCGGTGCGCGCCACGATTTCGGCGGCGGTTGTGTTCGGAAAGACTTTGGTGAACACGCCGGGTGGATAAGGTGTTTCAACATCCGAAAACTTGTTGAACGTGGTGATGATGACGCGGTCGTATTCACGAGCGACGCCGCCCGGCAAACGGACGCTCCACGATGACCAGGATTTGATGGCTCCCATCTTGACGCGCTCGCGATGGATGGGAACCCAAACTTCCTGCTCCAGCTTTCGATAATCCGCTCCCTTGCCCGGTTCGATCTTGAAGTATTCGATCATTGCAAACCTGGGCGGAGCGTTAGTAGCGGTCTGGCTTTGCGAATAAGATCGTTGCACGAACATCGGGCTGCAAAATGCAAGCAGCAACGCCAATGCAACAAACACGGTTCTGGGTAACTGGTTCGACTTCATGAATGTCCCTCCGAGAAGTTGGTAGGAAAAATACAAACTGCTCCATGAATTTTGTGGTTTTACGGCTTTTCTATTTGGCTTTGTCTGAGGACCGTTTACACTAGCGGCCTGCAACCCCACTTGTATGACGGCCTGCGACCGTGCCTTGACGGTCTGGCAACTTTTGCTCTCACCTTAATAGAAACGAAAAGCGGAGGCCAAAAACCGCAAACTTGGTCAAAAAATTATGGAAACTTCAGCGCAATCGGTCAGTCTACTGTTGCGGCGTTGGAGCAATGGCGACAACGAAGTGCTAGACCAACTTATGCCGTTGGTTTATGGCGAACTGCGCCTGATGGCGCGCCGTTACATGGGGCAGCAACCTTCCGGCCACACGCTGCAAACGACGGCACTGATCCACGAAGCCTATCTGCGCCTGATGGGGCAGGAAGAAAAGCATTGGGAAAATCGCGCCCACTTTTTCGGAGTTGCGGCAAAGGCGATGCGTCATATCCTGGTGGATTACACGCGCACGCGGCAGGCCGCCAAACGTGGAGGCGGCGCGCGCGCAATTTCGCTGGAAGAAGCCGCGTATGTCTCTGAACAGAGAGCGGAAGAGTTGGTGGCTTTGGATGATGCACTTGAAGAACTCGCCAGGCTTTCGCCCAGACAAAGCCAGGTGGTTGAACTGCGCTACTTCGGCGGCCTGAGTGTGACGGAAACGGCAGAGGCGTTGAACGTTTCGCCAGACACCGTCACACGTGACTGGAACCAGGCTCAGGCGTGGCTGTATCGCGCCCTCAATCGCGACAAGTAATCGCAACGTCTGACATGACACCCGAACGCTACGAACAAATTGGCAACCTTTACCACGCCGCGCTGGAACGTTCCCCGGCTGACCGCGCTGCATACCTGATTGAGGCTTGCGGCGAAGACGAAGCAATGCGACGCGAAGTCGCTTCACTCATTGCCGCGCACGAACAGGCCGCCAACTTTATCGAACAACCGCCAGACGATGTCGCCGCTGGCTGGCAAGCCTCGGCGCCGCTTCCTGCCAGTAACTTCGGTCGTTATCGGGTGCTGTCGCCGCTGGGCAAAGGCGGAATGGGAGAAGTCTGGTTGGCGGAAGACACTGAACTTCAGCGACAGGTTGCGGTCAAACTGCTGCCCCCGGAATTCGCCCACGATGTCGAGCGGCTGCGACGCTTTGCGCAAGAGGCACGCACGACTTCGGCGCTCAATCATCCCAACATTCTCACGGTTCACGACATCGGCAATCACGAAGGAATTCCGTATATCGTTGCCGAATTGTTGAAAGGTGTGGAGTTGCGCGCGGCACTAAAATCCGGCGCACTGCCTGTTCGCACTGCTTTGAATTACGCACGGCAGATCGCCGCTGGACTCGCCGTGGCGCATGAAACAGGCATTATTCACCGCGACCTGAAACCGGAAAACCTGTTTGTCACCAGCGAAGGGCACGTCAAAATTCTTGATTTCGGTCTGGCGAAATTGAAACCACTGAAGTTTGCTGGCGCTGTTCAAGACCCCAATCCTGATGATCGGCAGGAAAGACTGACCGATGCCGGCGTGATTATGGGCACAGTTGACTATATGTCGCCGGAACAAGTGCGTAGCGAGGAAGTAGACCAACGTTCCGACCTATTTTCTTTCGGCTCGATTCTTTATGAAATGCTGACTGGCCACCGTGCCTTTCACCACAACTCAAAGGCCGAGACAATGGCGGCGATTCTAAAAGAAGAGCCGCCGAAGTTGGCGGAGCTGAGCGAAACGAACAAACTCATTAGTCCGCAGCTTGAAAAGATTGTGCGGCACTGTTTGGAGAAAAAGCCCGAACTCCGGTTTCAATCAGCACGTGATTTGGCTTTTGCTATTGATGCGTTGTCCTCGCCTTTAGAGATGCGATCAGAGCCAGTACCGAGGTTAAACAACGCGTCAACAGTAACTGCGAGCAAGTCTTCCTTGCTTAGAAGCGCTTGGGCGGCTTGGGTAGTAGCGGCTCTGGCAATATTGGCATTGGCTACGGCTTGGTTCTACCACACGCCTGTTGTGGAAAGCGGCAGCACATATTCTTATCTGCCGTTGCCTGAAAAAACGACTTCCCTGGATATTAGCGGTGCGACGATTTCGCCGGATGGACAGCGCGTGGTGATGATGGCAGTCACTGGCGGTGTAAACCGGTTGTGGCTTTATTCCTTTGATCGGGCAGCGCCGGAATTACTGCCGGGAACGGAAGAAGCGCAAGCTCCTTTCTGGTCACCCAATGGACGAAGCGTAGGCTTTTTCGCACAGAACAAACTAAAACGAATTGAGATTTCCGGCGGCACGCCAACGACTCTATGCGACGTTCCGCTTGGAGCTGGCGGTGCCTGGAACAACACGGGCGTCATCCTCTTTGCGCCGCAATTCAATGGAGCAGGACTCTTACAGGTATCCGAATCAGGCGGTAACCCAACACCTGTCACGAACCTGGACGCCGCGCATTTTGAAACGGGTCATAATTTTCCTTATTTCCTGCCGGACGGACGCCACTTCATCTTTTTTACCCAAGCCGGCCAACCCGATTATCGCGGCATCAAGCTTGGCTCGCTCGACAATCCGCAAACGCGCTTTCTGGTGCGCGCCGATACAAAAGCGGAATACTCTTCCGCTGGTTACCTGTTATTTATGCACAAGCGGAAGATTTGGGCGCAACCATTCGACCCTGGCAAACTCGCGCTGAGTGGAGAAGCCAAGTCAATCACAGAATCAGTGTATTACGAAGCGCCCATACGCTATGCCGACTTGTCGGTGTTTGGCGCGCGCATGCTGATTTACCGGCACGGAGGAAACCAGGCACGTCAACTCGTTTGGCTGGATCGTCAGGGAAAACAACTGTCTGCAGTTGACCCGGTAGGAGATTATCGTTCGATGGAACTTTCGGCGAACGGTGAACAAGTGTTGCTGGATAACAATGATCTGGAGCTTGAGACTTCTGACGTTTGGCAGTTCGATTTGGTGCGAAACACACGCACGCGTCTGACATTCAATTCGGGAACTGACACATATCCAATCTGGTCGCCGGATGGCAGCCAGGTTGCATTTGCTTCGAATCGTGAAGGGTTCTGGGGAATTTATCGTGTTAGCGGTAACGGGAAAGAAGAGCTATTGCTCAAGGGGGACCAAAAACTATTGCTGACCAGCGATTGGTCCAGCGATGACAGGTTCATCGTCTATCGCCAAGCTAAAGAAAAAACCGGATTGGATATTGAATTGTTGCCGCTTTTCGGCGACCGGCAGACAATCAAATATGCCGCAACGCCGTTCAATGAAAGCTATGGAGTCGTTTCGCCGGACGGACACTGGATGGCTTATCAGTCAAACGATTCGGGGCGTTACGAAATTTACGTGCAATCATTCCCGGAACCGGGGCGAAAAATCCCGGTCTCGAAAGGCGACGGCATGCTCCCGCGTTGGCGGCGTGATGGAAAAGAATTGTTCTATGTGGCGACAGACGACAAGCTTATGGCCGTGCCGGTTCAAACGGGCACTCACTTCAGCGCAGGCATCCCGGTGGCGCTGTTTGAAATCGGCAGTCTTGGCCGACGCCTTAACCGGTATGTTTACGACGTAAGCGCGGACGGCCAAAACTTTCTCGTCATCCGCCAATTGGAAGACGCCACGACCCGGCCTTTGACCATTCTGCAAAACTGGACAGCGGCATTGAAAAAATAATCGCCTGCAGTGACAAACAAAGTAATCAGCGCCACTCGCCCTGAAGCGCGAACGCCGCCCAATAATACGGTTCGCGCCAGCGGCTTTCTTTCAGCATTTCGATCTGTGCGGCGCGCAATGCGGCGGCAGGTCGCAAGTTCTCTTTCAACATCTTGCGGTAAAACCGCGCCATCAAATCCGCCGTCGCACGGTCATTGACCGACCACAAGCTGACGACGACGCGCGGCGCTCCGGCGTACATAAATCCGCGCGTCAATCCGACCAAACCTTCGCCTTTGATTTCCTTGCCAAGGCCTGTCTCGCACGCGCTCAGCACAACCAGGTCAGAATTCAGTTGCAGATTGTAAACGTCGTACGCGTATAGAAATCCGCTCTGTTGCACGCCATCTTTATTAATCAGCGAAAGCACCAACGCCGAAAACTCCGGGCGTTCGCTGTCCAGATAACCATGCGTAGCAAAATGAACATACCGATACTGGCTTAAATCTTTTGCCGTCGCCGTTGCGCGGCTGGCGTCGAAATCCAGCGCCTGTTTGCGCTCAGCTTCGGGAACCAACGCCAAAATCTGTTCCGCTTCCTGACGCGTGAACGGCAGCCGCGAAATTTTCATTTCGCCTGTTTCTTCGGCGGATTTTTCCTTCATGTGTTTCAGCGACCGCTCTTCGGCGACGGCTTGCGATTGAGACTTTTCTGCTTCCTTGGGCTGAGCCGTCGCATTGCCGACGATAGGCCTGGCCATCTTCCCGACTCGCTCGTCGTCTTTTTCAAACACGGGATCAGCCAACACCGCCAGCATTTTCGGAGCGACTTGCCGCTGGCCGGTATCTCGCCGCAATACTGCCATTGTCGAAACCGACGGCAGGTTGATGACTTCGTGATCCTGAATCAGCGGTCGGTGGTCAGTGGTTGGCAGTTGGTTGAGCTGCGTCTTCTTACCGGCCACTGGCGACCGGTTACTGGCGACGGTAAGTGCGGCAAACGGAACGTACTGCAAAGCTCCTGAAGCCACGACCACCAAACGCTTTTTGCCGAGCTGTGCAGCGACAGGTTTAATCAACGTGTTGCTCAAATAAGTTAGCGCCTGAAGGCCGCGAGCTCTTCGTTCGCTTTCAGACATTTCCACACCGTCATGTTTCAGCCTGCGTTTGGCGTTGGCCTGAGCCGGTTTGCTCAACCATTCGTAACTGTCGCGCGCGGCGGATTCGATTTTGGCGCGCGCAGGCAGCACATAACTGGTGATTTTGGTCGGCGTGACGGCCCACAAATAGCTGCGCTTTTCGCCAAGCCAGTATTCCAACAGCAACGTGTCGTTATCTAAAACCTGCTGCTGAATTTCTTTCAGGCTGAGCGGAGACGGTTGGGTCAACGCAGCATAGCGCGGACTGGCGCGGCGAATTTCGGCTCGAACGTCGTTGTACTGAGCGGTTAAGTCATCCACTTCTTTTTTTGCCGCTACGACTTGTTCAGGTGTTGGGCGGCTTGCATAAAGCCTGGCCAACGCATCCGCTTTACCGCTGAGCTGATGATGCAGGCGTTGTTCGCGTTCCAGCAGCGTGGCGTCAACCCCTTCGCGAATGCTGGCGTTCGCCTCGGCCAGAATTTCCAACAGGCTGCGCGCACGCGCGCGTTCGCTGACTTGCAAGGCTTCGCCGCTGAAACCTTTGCCGACCTGGCGGCCATTCATTCGCATCAACAGTTCGATATAAAAGTCGTAATACTTTTGCACCGTCGCAAAATACGAAGCGCGCAATTCCTGGCTGGCGACTTTGGTGCGCAACGATTCAACGATGTTCAAGGTGTCTTCAATCTGGCTGCGCGCCTGGTCCAATTCGCCGGTGTCGAGTTTGACGCGGGCAATTTCGTATTTGGCTTTGGCTTCCAGCGCAGGGTCGCTGATGGCTCGGCTCAATTCAGCGGCGCGGTTGAAGTTCTCAAACGCCTTTTGCTTTTCGCCCGAAGCGCTTTCGATCAAACCGATATTGATCAGCGTTTCTGCTTCGCCCGCGCGATTGCCGACCTCACGATGCAACGGCAACCCCTGATTCGAAAACTCCAGCGATTTATCGCGCTGATCCAGCGAGCGATACACCATTCCCGTGGCCGTCAAGGTGATGGCTTCGCCACGCTTGTCTTTCAATTGACGCCAGACGGGCAGCGCCTGAGTCAGGTAATCCAGCGCTCTCTGGGTGTCTTCCAGTTCGTAATGCAGAAAGCCGAGCAGATGCAAGGTGTCGGCTTCGGTTGTGCGATTGCCTGTGGCGCGATGAATTTCCAGCGCCTGCAAATACATATCGCGCGCTTTTTCTTTTTCGCCAAGCGACGAATACAGCGTCGCCAGGTTGGTGGAGATGATGCCTTCGACCTGTTTAGCTCCGATGGAACGCGCCAGCGTCAGCGCCTGAGCGTAATAATCCAGCGCTTTCTGTTTTTCGCCCAGCAGGTCATAGGCTTCGCCGATGTTTTGAATGGCGCTGACTTCGCCGTCCGCGCCGAGTTGAAACTGCACTTGCTCTGTCAACAAACGCGGCTCAGTCGGCGAAAAAGTGTCGAAGTGAAAGTGTTGCAACTTGGTTTTGAAATTGCTCCAACTCAAAATCAGAACGTCCCCTTCCAGCGAGATTTCGGCTTTGCCATAGCCCGCATCTTCATACGATCCAACGTAAGCCGCAAGCTCGCGCGAAGGTTTGGTGTCTTTCTTTCTGGCCGCCAATCGTGTGAGCAGAGCCTTGTTCGTTTCAGCTTCAAATTGTTTTGCGCTTTCCGCGATGGAAGCGTTCCAGTTCTTTTTTGGCAGCGCTTCCAGCAAATCTACAACCGTGTAACAAACCGCTTCGGGCATTTGCGTGCCGTTCAGGTTAGCCAGCACAGCTACGCCCAATTTCGAACTAGGAACCAGCACGATGCTGGCGCGAAATCCGTCAATCGTTCCGCCGTGCATGACCAGTTTGCGGCCACGGTAATCGTTGATGAACCAACCTAACCCATAACTCAGTTGCGAAGTTTCCGACGGCGGAAAGAACAATTGCCAGCGTCCTTCGTTGCGAATGACCATTTGCGGCGTGTGCATTTCACGCACGTTTTCGGCTGAAATCAGTCGTTTGCCGTCAACGACGCCTTCGTTCAGTTGCAACTGAATCCAGTTCGACAAATCGCGCACGCTGGCATTGATCGAACCCGCCGGAGCGACGTTGTCAATGTTCCGCCACGGCATGGTTTCAATGCCAGAGCCTTTTTTCTGGTGCGGCGTGGCGTGATCGGGAGATTTTTCGGCAACGGTTGTGCTTAAACTAGCGGACTTCATCCCCAGCGGATCAAAGATACGGCGCTGTAAAAACTCTTCCCAGCTTGAACCGGCGGCGTTGCCGACAGCCAAGCCCGCCGTCAAAAACATGATGTTCTGATATTGAAACGTCGTGCGAAAACCGTAGCTCAGCGGCACAAAGCCGATTCGGCGAACAATCTCTTCCCTGTTCCACGGCGATCCGTACCACAGCATGTCGTGACGAACCAGTCCGGTTCGATGCGTGACAATATCGCGCAATGCGACGTTGTCATTCGCCAGCGGATCGCTCAACCGAAAATAGGACACGTGCTTTCGAACCGGATCGTCCCAACTAAGCTTGCCGTCATCCGCCAGCATCGCCATTGCCGCAGTGGTAAACGCCTTGGTCGTAGAGCCAATCGCAAACACCGTATCCGGGGTGACCGCTTCCTTAGTTTTCACATCGCGCACGCCGTACCCCTTCATGAAGACGATCTGATCGCCTTTGATAACGACGATGGCTGCGCCGGGCGTTTGCCAGAACTTCATCGCATCATTCATTGCGGAATCAATTCCAGGCGTATCCCATTTTTGAGCCAGCGCAACCATCACAGTTGCACCAAGGATCAACGCGGCAACAAACAGTCGAATGGATTTTTGAAGCATCGGTCTTGTTTCACCTCACGGCTGACGTATTGAGCAACTGCAAGATCAATCGCCGGACTTCTTCCGGCCTGCGTTCCGAAGCGCCAACCAATGTGGCTTCGATCAACCCGTTCTGGTCAATGACGATGTGCGTCGGAAAAGCAGTCGCGTTAAATTGACTGGTAATCATTTGTTCGGCATTCGGAACGACCTGGTATTCAAAGGGAGTCTTTTTCAAAAATTCCCGCAACAGTTCGGTGCTGTCGAACGCCGGAGCGAGAAAGATCACTGGCTGACCGCTGAATTCCGTCACCAGTTCGTTCAGCCTGGGAATTTCTTTGCGGCAAGGGCTGCACCCGATAAACCACAAATTGATGACAACGACTTTCCCGGTCAGTGCGCTCAGATCGTATCGCCTGCCATCCAGCGCAACCAGTTTGACCATCGGCGCAATTTGTTTCCAACCGCTGCCGGATTTTTTGTCTTTGGTCGCCGCCAACAGGTAATCGTCAAATCCAGCCAGGCTTCCACGTTGAGCTTTGTAAATTGCTTTCAACCGCTCTTCGGCTTCTGTCGAACCACGTCGCCAGGCTTCAATGAACGCAGCTTCTGCAAAGGTATTTTTCCCAATGGCCTGTTGCAGATTCGCCGCCAGCAGGTACACGCCAAAATCGCGCTCGCGCGCAAAGGCTTTGGCGGTTTCCACCGCGACCAGCGCATCATTGAACCGCTGTTGGCGAAACGCCAGGTCGGCATTCATTCGATAAGCTTCCGGCAACATCGTTTCAGTTTGTTTGCCATTGATGTCACCGTACAGCCGCAATTTGCCCGCCAATAACAACTCAATTGCGCGTTCGGTCGCTGGCCCAACCCGTTCATATTTTTGATACTGGCTCAAACAAGCGACAGCCAGACTGAAATACGGCTGCGGATTTTCTGGCTCCGCTTTCGCCCACAGATCGGCAACTTTTTCGATCAGATCGAGCGGCGCCTGGCTGTCCCGATCCAGCGTTTGCAGGCTGTCACGAGCAAATTCGCCGGAAGGATTTGCCCGAATTACATCCAGCTTCAACCGCGCCATTTCTCGTTTGCCGTCGTTGCCAAAAGCGAAGTTGGCACTCTGCTCTTCATAATCCTTGATCGCCCGTCCGGTAAACGATGACGATGGAAAGGTCGCCGCCAAGCGCTGAATTGTGTTTCGGCTGTCAGGTTCGCGGCCTGTCAGCAAATATCCGAATGAAAGCGCGTATAACAGTTCGGCGCTTTCCGGCACGCGGCTCAGATGTTTCAGGTCGCCGTTAATTTCGCCAACGGCTTTTTTGGAATCTATCAGCGCCGCTGTTTCCCATTTCGCCCTATACGCCGAATAGTTGTCCGGGTACAGCCCGGTTTCCTGCTTAAAGAATTCCAGATAGCGCCCGGAAGAAATTTTGCCGACCAACGAGCCACGGGCTGGCTGCCCATCGGTTCGATAAATCATCGTGGTCGTGTACGCCCATTCATCCCAGCCGCCCGTCAAAGTAATGAAATGCACTCCGATTTCGGCGACGCCGTTTTTGACCGTTAATTCATAGCGGTGCAGCGTTCCTGTTTTTGCCATCTTCGCCGAAAGGGTTTCGGTGTGATCAGAAAACATCAGCTTGGCGCACAGATAAACTTCATCCGCAGCGGAAAACTTCGCCCCCTTCGCCGCTGAGTCATACACAATCGTTAGCCGTTGTCCCCAGCAAGGCTGTGCCGGTTCCAAGCGGGAAACTTGCGCCGCCGCTTCAACAGCGGTCACGAACCCAAGAGTGAAAAACAAACTTCCTATGAGAAACAGAATTTTCATTATTTGATCAAATGATATTTCGTTTGTCGCCGCAGCACCCATTCCATTTTCCCTGCGGCATTGAGAATGGCGTCTTCTTCCTGAGCGACGGACAATTCTGCTCCGCCCCATTCCGGCACCGCCGTGCGTGACCCAAGTTCAATGGAATGCCAGGTGTTCGGAAGCAATTTCACGTCGCCGCGACCGGGAACGCCTTCCTGGTGATCCCACAAACCGATCAGAGGCCCTGCACCGTGGCCGTGATCGCCAATGGGATGCGTATAAAACGTGCCATTGATCCGCTCAGCTTTCATCGTTGCAATCGCAGCGGCCAGCACTTCATTGCCCGTGCGGCCGGGTTTCATCGTTTCCATCAAAATATCCTGCATCCGATTGGTATTGGCCAGCGCTTTTTTGATTCCGGCAGGCGCATCGGTTTCTCCGGCGCGCAATACATACGCCATGTGCTGTGTATCCGTCGCCAAGCCCAGCGCAACAATGCCGAAATCGCAGTGCAACACATCGCCACGCTGAATCACAATCGGCGCATCTTCCGCCAGATTATTGGGAATTCCGCTCCCCTTACGCTGCACGTCCACCGTCGTTTGAAACCAGGTACCCAATCCCAGATTGTTTACCTGTTGGCGCATCCACCAGACAACATCCTGATTCGTGGTTTTGCCGGGTTTGATGACTTCGCTGGAAAAGGCGCGGCGAATGATTGAATGCACAATCTCCATCATCTGCTTGTACGTCGGCAACATTTCCGGCAATCGAATCGAGATGTATTCCAGCGGCAAATTTTCGGCGCGAATCAGTCGCTTGGAATACTCAGCGCCAAGCGATTGTTGCAGCTTTTCGTATTCTCCCGCTGACAACCCATCGGAAAAAGCGTGCGTGGAGGAAATGTTGACCGCGATGTTTTTGGGATCGCGCTGGGCAATCAGCTTCCGCAGCGTCGCCCACTGGCTTTCTCCCCACAGTTCACGGTTTTCAACTTCGGGATCGCGATAAACCTGATACACCCCGCCGTTCGATCCTCCGCCAAGCGCCAATCGTTCAATGCCTTTTTCCCCCTGATCTGTAAACACAAAAATCGTTCGCCGGCGCGCGGCAAACACCGTTGGCGAAGTCAGCGAACGATACACGGGGTCTTCGTTATATTCGCGGCAGATTACCAGCCACATTGAAATTCCGTGTTTTCGCATCAGTTCTGGCAAGATTTTTTCCAGCCGCAGCTTCAACCATTCCTGTTGAATTTCGGCCTGTTTGCGCATCGAAGGCAGTCGTTTTGGATTTTGGCCAAAGCTAAGCGATGGCAAGGTCAACAAGACGCCCAGAAAAGCGACGGTGAAAGATTTGAATCGCACGGCGGCCCCTCTTCATATTCGCGCTGGGAATTTCCCAGTGCAGTGTGGATTTTTACGGCCATTGAGCTTTTTTACTCAATAACGCTTAGACATGATTTTCAACTAACTCGTACGCATTAAGCGATTTACGAGCTTGCCCCGAAAGGAACAAAGTTTGCCAATGAATGAGCGCGCAAAAGTTTTCAGCGCATTCATTGAGGCAGCGGACATTATCGGCGCTAAATTCCGCCTGAAACGCGAGCAGTCCGTTGTGGGAAATGAAGAGAGATCGTTGCCGGATTCTGCAATGTTCTCCTTACTTCACCGCGACACTCTCTTCAGCACGCATCTGAAGTTTCAAGAGGAATTTATGTTTACCCAATCGCAATTTCATAAAGCATCGCACTTACTTTTGGCATCGGCGCTGGTCTTGCTGGCGACCTCTTTCTGCTTCGCCCAGGGATTGAACTGGGAAGGGCAAACCGGCGCGTTCATTACTCCCTTTGCGTACACCAGCCAATCTCCGGCCAATGGTGTAGGCCATCCGCAAGTGGCGTTTCACTTTTTGAATACCGGCAGCGTCATCGGCAACAACGTTCAAGCATCGGCGACCTTGGGATTTTTGGGTCGCGCCGAAATCGGTTACACACGATCCTTCAACGTCGCCGGAAGCTCAACGGCGTTTAGCCCGCTGTTTGAAGGCGGCTTCAATACTTTCCACGGCAAGCTGACGTTAGTGCCGGAAAACGCCGCCAAAACCAAATACATTCCGGCGATTGCCGCTGGATTCGTCGTTCGGTCGCAAGTCAAACACGTCGGCGGGGTGCTGGCCAACCAGGAAACCACCAATGGCGATTTCTATCTGGTGGCAACCAAGACCGTTACTCAGGTCAAAGGGCTTCCGTTCCTGCTGAATTTCGGCGTGAAAGGAACCAATGCTTCCGTGTTCGGCATTGCCGGAAACGCACCGGATTGGCAAGCCAGAGCTTTCGGCGCAGTCGCGCTGGTTTTCAAAGGCCCTGCCAAAAGCACATTGATTTTCGGTTCTGAAGCGGCGCAACAGCCGCACTTCATCAAAAATTTGCCCGGCGCGACAGTTCCCACGACAATGACTTATTTTGTGCGCATTGTTCCTATGCCGGAAAAACCATTCAATTTGGATTTCGGCATTGCCCAGGCGGTCGGCAAAATTGCTCCCGGTGTGGATCTGAAAGCCCGGTCGCAATTCGCCATGGGCGCATCGTATCGCTTTTAACTCGTTTTAGTTCCTCTCAATGCATGTCTAGGTGAAAAGCCGGGCGCGAAACGACCAACGTTTCGCGCCCGGTTTGTTTTTGAAGCAACCCAACCAATTCACTTTCCAGGCATTCGCCACTGATCATGCCCATGGGTATCCACACAAGTTAGGTAGATGATTTTCGTCCTGAAAGGACGACGGATGTTAGCCGGTGGTGAGCGGAGCGTAACCACCGGAACGACCGATTTGAGCGCCAAGCCCTGAAAGGGCGACCGACCGAAGCCGGTCTAGCGCCCTTTCAGGGCTTTGGGGGGCTTGGCCATCGTTTCCGGTGGTTTCGCAAAGCCTTCACCACCGGCTAATTTCCACTGCGCCTCCGGCGCAAAAACCTGTGTAGATACCTTTGGCTGGCAGCTTGTCGGATCTCATTTGCCGAGAATGAATTGACCCTGTCCAAACAAGCCTCTTTACATTTTTATGGCAGTGTTTTTAGATGTTCCCGCCACCACGCCTCATCAACCGCAACAGTTTGAATCGCAGAATCCGGGAACGGATGATTGCTGAAAAGTGCGAACGGCTGGCAGAGCTTCGACTTCATAAAGTTCAACATTCATTTTTGCAGGCAGAAATTTCATGGCGAAACAGAAAACGATCAAACAAGAAAAAGCTGCGTCAGCGAATGATCCGGCAGCTTCAGAATCAACGCCGAAACCCAAAAGAAGAGTCGCGCAAGATCAAACAACGGCAAATTCAACAAAATGGCTGGTCATTGGCACGGTCGCCGGTGTGGCCATCTTTTTTCTGATTTATGCGATGCGACTGGATAAAGTCGTCGGCATGTTTCAGGACGACGCCTGGTACGCGTTGCTGGGCAAAGCCATCGCCACCGGGCAAGGTTACACGCTGATCAATTCTCCAACGCCGGGCATTTCGCCGCTGTATCCGCCAGCGTATCCCTTTTTACTTTCGCTGGCATTCCGCATCTCGTCACAGTTTCCGCAGAATTTGTGGCTGCTGAAATCTATTTCCATTGTGGCCATGCTGCTGGCTGGCGCGGCCAGTTATTTTTACTTCACGCGCTATCGCAACCTGCCTAATTACCTGGCGCTGTTCATTGCCGCAATCGTGGGATTAAGCCCTGGATTGGTCTTTATGGCGACCTCCTCGCTGATGTCGGAATGCGTGTTCACGGTGGCGCAACTGGCGGCATTAATTGCGGTCGAACGCTGCGTGCAGGAAAAAGACAGCGGGCGATTTTGGCTGTACGCTCCGTTGGCTGCGGCGGCTGTTTCCTGGGCGTTTCTGACTCGTTCGATGGCGGCGGGCTTGATCCTTGCCGCGCTGCTGTATTTTCTGAAAGAACGATTATTTAAGTCCGCGGCGATATTTGCCGTCACTGTCGTGCTGCTGTCCGGTTCGTGGATGCTCTATTCCCGCGCCAAAGCGCCAACTGCGGAACAGCGAGCCGAAATCAACAGTTACATCGTTCGTCCGTACACGGAACAATTTTGGGATCGCGTCGCTGGCCACGAAGCGGCGGGCAGCATTTCACTTTCCGAATTGCCGGGAAGAGTGTGGAGCAATCTGGCAAGCATCGCTTCCAGCGATCTGGGCGGAATTGTCACGCCGTCGTTTTTCCCCTCGTTGAATCAGGGCTTGGCCGAACGCGGAGATGTGATTCAACTGCTGCTTTCGCTGTTGGTGTTTGGGCTGATCATTGGAGGATTTGTTTCTGTCGTTCGTGAACGGATGACCTTTGCCGAATTCGCGCTGCCGTTTTCATTGCTGATCATTCTGATCTGGCCGTTTCCACCGTACCGGTTTTTACTGCCGTCATTGCCACTACTGATTTTCTACGTATTACTGGGATGCAAGCTGGCGCTGAACTTCCACAGCAAAAGCGTTCAGGCAACGAATCCGCGCGAACGTTGGGTAGGAACCGCAGTGGTCGCGGGAATTTTGTTGGCGTTGAGCATTTTCGGAAACATCGCGTACCTGGTCAGGAAAAATGCAGACGTTGCGTCGCAGCGTCCCCGCTGGATGCGCGTGTTCGACAGCAACGAAGAAGTGATGAAATGGACGGCGGAAAACGTTGCGAAGACTGACGGCATTGCGACGCACAACCCGGCGCTGGTTCACCTGTACACGGGCAACAAAACAACGACGTTTGATAATCCGCGAGGGAACTGGGATCGCTGGGGCCGTTCAGGAATCCGATATCTGGTTCATATTTCGCCCGCGCGAATTCCCGATCCTGATCCAAACGAAGCCAAATACAAAATTCTGCATCGCCAGGGAGACTTGAATTTGCGGGTGACGGATTTTGGCCCGGCGGATTCAAGACTTCCCTGGGAAAGCACGCCTTCGACCAATACGAAGATAAACTGAGTTTTACAGCGATTTGCAGATGTGTGCGGCTCAGGAAGTCACCTCACCGCAGAGTCGCAGAGAACGCAAAGGAAGCGCAGAGGTATTACCAGAAGCTCTGCGTAACCTCTGTGTCGCTCTGCGTCTCTGCGGTGAAAATCGGTCGCACTCGGTTGCAACTCGCGATAAGTCTGGATGGCTATTTCATTTTCAGCACGATCAAGGTGATGTCGTCGCCTTGCGGCAGGCCGCGTGTAAAGCTGAGAACTTCGTTCAGGATGCGCTGTTTGATCTGTTCCGCGCTCAAATCGGTGCTTTGTCTCACCAACTCTTCCAGCCGTTCATCACTGAACATTTCATTGTCATTGTTGACGGCTTCGGTTACGCCGTCCGTATACATCACAACGACGTCACCGGATTTCAATCGAGTTTGCATGGGCTTGTATTCGATGAAATCGAATGCGCCCAGCAGCACAGATTTCGTCGTCAGCATTTCGGTTTCGCCTGTCGCGCGCGCCAAAATCGGTGGATTGTGACCGGCGTTGATAAACGTGAAATGGCCTTCGCGGTCCAGCACGGCGGAAAACAGGGTGATGAAACGATTGGATTCCGAACGTAATGCCAGCACTTTATTCACGCTGGTGATAACTTCAGTCAGCGGCAGATTGCTGGCGAATTGAACCTGCAACGCGCCTTGCGCCATCGCCGCCAGCAGCGCCGCCGCGACTCCCTTGCCGGAAACGTCGCCCAGCACAAACACAAAACGGTTATCTTTCAGTGGAATCAGATCGTAAAAATCGCCTCCAACGTAACGCGACGGAACGCTGCTGGCGGCGACTTCAAAATGATCCATTGCTTTGATGGCGGAAGGCGACAGCGCGACCTGAACTTCGCGCGCCATTCCCAGTTCCTGCTCCAGGTTTTTCTTTTCGGCCTCTTCGTGCATCAGCCGAACGCTTTCCAGCGATTTGGTCGCTTCAAACGCCAGCGATTCCAGCAGCTTCAAACTGGTTTGCGTCAGCAACCCGCCCGAAACGCTGTTGTCAACGTATAGCACGCCGATCACGTCGCGTTTCAGAATCGTCGTCGCGTCCATGTTTTCCGTCATCTGAAACCGGCGCAACGGAATGCAGGCGATGGAACGCAGGCTCAAATTCCGTACGCTGTCGCGCGGCAATCCGGCCATTGTCACTTTGCTGTCGTTGATAATGACGCTGCGGTTTTGTTTGAAGGATTCTTCGACCACCGAACGGCTCATTTCAAAATCGTTGCCGAGCAGAGAATTCCGATGGCGGTCGCGCGCGACTTTGAATTCCAGATTGTTGTCCGCATTCAGCAGCATCAAAAAACCGCGCTCCGCCTGGGTGATTTCAATTGCCGCATCCACAATCAAAAGCAGGACATCATCCGGTGTCATGGAAAACTTGAATGCCTGATTGACCTCAACAAACCGGGCCAGTTTTTGGAGTTCTTCGTTGGCGGAAGCTGCTGGCGTGCGATCTTTAGACGGGCGGGAAAGCGTCAGGTTTGGGCTGCTGTTGAAAATGGCCGAAGCGTTTTCGACGGAATCATCCAGAAAAATGATTTGCTGTTCGTCGTCGCCTCCAACGCGAAGCCGATCCTGATGGTGCAGCGCGCAGCGTTCAATGCGCTGATCGTTGACGTAAGTGCCGCGTTTGCTGCCGACATCAACCAGGTAATACGTTTCGTCTTCGAACTGAATTTCTGCGTGTTGGCGCGAAACCGTGTCGGACAGCAATTGCAGATCGTTTTCCGCTTTGCGCCCGATGGTGAAGACAGGTTTGTCCAGCGGCAAAACCCGCGTGACGCCAAACCGATTGATGATCTTCAACTGCGCCGGTTTTTGCATGGAATGCTGAAGGAATGATGAAGCATGAATGCTGAATGATGAAAAAATAGGCGACGCCTAAAAACAGAACGATTCATCCTTCATCATTCAGAGTTCATCATTTAGAAAGAGGAGATTGCCTGCTTTTCGTCCTCGAAGGTTTCCAGCACCGAAAGCAGGCCGGTGATTGAAAGAAGTTGATACGCCATGCGCGACGGTTTCAGCACTTTTAGTTTGCCGTTCGCTTCTTTGATACTGGTGAAAGATTTGATCATCGCGCCGATGCCGGAACTGTCAATCGTTGGCACGCTGGCCAGGTTCAGCAGCAGCATAATGCGCTCTTCGGCAATCAGTTGTTTGACGATGTCGCGTAAACCTTCTTCGCTTTTGCCAATGGTCAGGTTCCCGGCCAAATCAATGATCGTAACTTTGCCCGTGGTTCTGATCTGAATTTCCATTTGGTCTCTTGGCCTCTCGATAATTCAAAAATGGTCGGGGGTGGAAGTTCTTGAACGGATGCAGTTGAAATTATAGCGCACAACAATCAAGCGACGATCAAGAAGGTGTTTCTGCCGCCCATCACATCCGAAAAATCCTTGTTGTATGTCAGGTCAATCCGGCGAAACTGTTTGATCACGTCGCCCAATTCGCCCGCGGTCAGAAATCCGTCTTCA
>ERZ650309.469-NODE-469-length-20136-cov-6.147702_pt1 | contig 20136 bp, 16 predicted proteins | sample MGYA00376245_ERZ650309 | MGnify/ENA primary metagenome ERZ650309 (study PRJEB26733, sample SAMN07839294) | wastewater metagenome | biome: urban; feature: wastewater treatment plant; material: waste water | place: USA: North Carolina | collected 2016-04-26 ...
GAAGTACAAACCTAAGTTAATCATATTGGATATTACACCAAAAGAGTTTACGTTTAGAAGTGGTGAGAATAGTAGATTGGTAATGGCCTCCACCATATTGCCTTATGTGCGCAGGGATGAAGATTTTAAAAAAGTGGCTGAAATGAATTTTCCCGAAGAACTTCGGAAAGCACAAATTTCAAAACTCTACGCTTATAACTCATATATTCTTCCAACAATTGAAGGCTTGTCTGCAAATACTGAAATGGGAAATCCGTCAGATGTAAAACAAGGGTATCTGGCATTAAAAGGAACAAGAATTGATGGGCCACCACCTCCCTATGAATTTGATGATGCTAAAGACATGGATACTTTTGCCCGCAACCAATTTGAGCGTTTTGTAAAAACTGTTTTGGACAATAACATCAAGTTAGTGGCAGTAATGTCACCCTTATATATTGCTCCATTTCAAGACACAAAGTCAATGGTAGAATTCAAGAAAATATTAAAGCAATATAACGTCCCTTATTTTCATTATGCATCAGATCCGGAGTTTTTAAAGACAGAATATTTCTATGATTATGTACACATGAATGATAGGGGAGCAAGAAAATTTGTTGATACTTTTATTGTACAAATCAAGAATTATTTAGTGCAGGATGAAGCCGGGAGAAATATCTTAAAATACGCTCCTGTATGGCCACAGGATAGTTTAAAAGTGGATAGTGTATTTCGCTTTGAAGGCATGAAACCAGTACGAAAAATTTTAGAATAAGAACATCAATAGGATTAAGGAAAATCAAATCTAAAGATTATGTCTGCAGAACAATATCTACAAAAACCTATCATCATATTTGGTACTGGACGCAGTGGCACCACCATTATCAGCGATATCATATTTCAGCATGAAGATTTGGCTTGGCACAACAATTATCAGGAGTTGTTTCCAAAGAACGCTTATGTAAATTATGCCCGTAGGCTTTTTGATAATAAATATTGGAGATATATAGGTATGAATACCCAAAACAATAAGGGCTTTATCAACTATATGTGCTTCAGACCCATAGAGCGCTACACATTTTGGGAAAAACTCACCGGCCCACGTATTGATTTTAGTCGTGGATTTTTGATGAATGAAAGAGCTACAGATGAAGAGCGTGGCCATATACGCAGCTTCTTAAATAAACTAGTAAAATTTCAAAACAGAAAGCGGCTTGCATTTAAACTTACCGGCCCGGCCCGTATGGAATATTTGATGAGCCTATTTCCAGATGCCATCTTTATAAATATTACTAGAAGCCCCGTGCCTACAGTGCGTAGCTGGATGGAAGTAGTATGGAGCACACAAATTACAGATCAACTTTGGTGGACTGGTGCTTACAATGAAGAAGAGTTGAAACAGTCAAAGATTTATGCTGAAGACCCTGCTTTATTTGCTGCATTTCAGTATAAAAAATTGATGGAAACTACGGATGCAGAAATTACAAAAATGAAGCCTAATATGCTCACAGTCCGTTATGAAGATTTTGTAAAAGATAGTAAAGCTGTTATTCAACAAATTTTAGAATTTTCCGGATTGCAGGCTTCTAAGTTGGTTGATAAATATATGGATGAAAAAATATCTGTAAAAAATAGAAACGACAGACAAGCCAAGTCTGATAAAACAGCAATTTCAGAAGAAACAAAACAAAAGATTCTTGAAATAGTAGCTCCTTATACTTCCAATTAAATTTTTAAATTGCTGTATGCATGAAGTGAAAGATAAACTGCTGGAAAAGCCCATACTCATTATTGGTAGCGGACGTAGCGGCACCACCATCATATCTGAAATTATCATACAACATGAGCAACTTGGGTGGCATAGTCAATACAATGAGGTCTTAAAATTTACGCCACTTATTAGCCTTTGGAGATATTTCTTTGACAATAAATTCTGGCGCATACCCCGCTTTTGGAAATATGTGGGATTTTCAAAAAACACACGCCAGGGATGGGGAAGTTTTATTACCCAGTTATTTATTTTTAATCCCGTAGAACTCTATGGTCTGTGGGAAAAAATAACTGGTCCACGCATTGATTTTTCAAGAGGTTTTTTGTTAGATACCAAAGCCACAGATTACGAAGCAGCATATATGCGCAGCTATCTCTCAAAGATGGTAAAATATCAAGGCAGGAAGCGATTATTTATGAAGTTTACTGGTCCGGCACGTTTGGAATATTTGACCAGCATATTTCCCGATGCAAAAATTATTAATATCGTAAGAGATCCCATACCAACTGTAAGGAGTTGGCTGCAAGTTGGGTTTTGGCAGCGTATGGGCATCAACAGACTTTGGTGGCTTGGCGCTTACTCCGAGGCTGAAATAGCAGAAGCAGAAACATTAAAGAATGATCCCGCTTTGATTACGGCATTTCAATACAAAAAGCTCATGGATACTGCTGCTTATGAAATAAAAAAACTCAACTTGAATGTACTGGAAATGCGCTACGAAGATTTTGTAGCCAACCCTCAAACATTTATACAACAAATGCTTGATTTTACGGAGCTTCCGCCTAGTAAATATGTACAAGCATATATTGACAATATGAAAATACAAAATAGAAATACTGCTGAAAATACAAAAACGGTATTTAGTGATGAAACCAAAAATCGTATCCTGGATATTGTAAACAGGTAAATGAATTAACGCTGTTGTCCATGAATAAAAAAATAAAAGTAGCACATGTTATTAGGGTATTTAGTTATGGAGGTGCAGAAGTATTACTTAGGGAATTTTTTAAAACACCCGAATTCAAAAAGGAGGTGGATAGTGATTTATTTATTTTAGATCATATCAAACTGGGCTTAGTACCAGATGTAACGCCAAACATCAATAAAGTATATCATTATAAGATTACACATTGGAAATTTCTTATTGAATACATTCGCTTTTTAATACACATTACAAAAGGAAAATATGATATGGTGCACATGCATCTTCCGGTTGCCGGTTGGATGGGTATTGTTGCAAAATTATTTACCGCAGGTAAAACAAAATTTATATACAGCGAGCACAATCTGGTAACCTCATATACAAAGTACAACTATTACCTCAGTGGATATACTTATGGATTAAATGATAGTATCATTTCTGTCAGTCATGAAGTAAGTGAAATCATCAAACAAAATCAAAAAGGTTGGTTTTATAAGACCAATCATCCGGTTACTATTTTGAATGGAATTGATACGGCTACCTTTCATAATCCGGAGCGTCAAAAAGTAAATGCTGCCGAAAAATTAACGGTGGGTTTAGTAGCCAGATTTAGACCCCAAAAGCGAGTGGACCGCTGGGCAGAAGTGGCTGCTGAAATTAATAAACTCAATCCCAACATTGAATTTTTAATGGTGGGTGATGGACCCGATGACGATATGCTGCGCAATAAAATACAATCATTGGGCATGACAGGCAAAATAGAATTGCCCGGCAAAATGAGCAGTACAGCAGCGGCTTACAAACGCATTGATATATTTCTCCTCACCAGCGATTTTGAGGGTCTTCCACTTGCCATAATGGAAGCCATGAGTAGCGGCTGTGTGCCTGTGGTAAGTAATGTTGGAGGCATTAAGCAATTAGAGATTCCTGGCATTGGACATAAGTTTGATACCTATAATCCTGCTGCTATTGCAAAAGTTATTTGTGCATATGCACAACAACCTCACCGATACTTAGAAGAAAGCAATAAAGCAAGGGCATTTGTTGTAAATAACTATTCACTTACCAAGCAAGTAAATGAAATTATTGACCTCTATAAAGCTTTAATGTAGATGACAGATTTCACTATTGCATTTTATGTGTATGATAAACAATTACCCGCCTGGTTAGTGCTTTGTATAGAAAAGCTGGCAACACAATCGGGTGTTAGATTTGCAGGCATTATACATCAACAAAAAAAGCAGAGCAGACCACATCAGTTTTCTGAATTAACCTATAGATTATATCGAAAACTGGAAAACAAAATAAGTAAACCCTCACCCAATGCATTTGCTGCAAAGCAATGGCCACAAGCATTTCAACAGATACCCGTAGCATCAGAAACCGATATTAATACAATACAACAATGGCAGCCACATTGTATAATAAACCTGAGTAGTAAGATAGTACCCGAAGCTATCAAAGCAATACCCACCTTGGGCGTTTGGTATTATGGCCCGGGAAATCTATTTAATGCACAAGCAGCCAGTGCAGTGGCACTTGCAATCATCAAGCAGGAATGTAGTACGCCTATCTGTTTGATGGTGGAATATGCAAACACTAAAAAACCCGAAATATTATATGCCAGCTATTCTTCCACTCAGCCATATATCAATCGAAATTTAAATATTGCTTGTTGGAAAGCTGCATCTTTTGCAAGCCGCGTCATTGCTGCATATCAGCACAGTGGATCATTGCAGAAAATAGAAAATGACGCACTTACTGCCAATAGATTTTTTCGCCCTCCGGGCAATGGATTAATGCTAAAGTTTCTACTTCATAAATCATTAGCCGAAGGCAAAAAATTGCTTCAAAAAAGAAAACAATTTCAGCAGTGGTTGCTACTACATCATACAGCACCAGATAAAAAAGTATCCACAGATTTTTCAATATATAAAAGTATAACTGCTCCAAAAAAAGCATTCTGGGCAGACCCTTCCGTATTTATACACAACAACACCAGATACATTTTTTTTGAGGAATATTTATATGCCACTAAAAAAGCCCACATCAGTGTTTTAACAATAGATGATGACGGTCAGGCATCTGCACCACAAATTGTTTTGGACAAACCTTATCACCTTTCTTATCCATTCATTTTTCAGCATGATGGCCAAATTTATATGCTGCCCGAAACCAGTGCTAACAAAACGATAGAGTTGTATAAAGCAACTGCATTTCCTTACAAATGGGAGCTGGAAAAAGTATTGATGCAAAACCTGCATGCGGTAGATTCTACTCTATATTTTTATGACAACAACTGGTGGTTATTTACAAACATAAAAGAAAATAATGGCGCCAGTGCCTGGGATGAACTTTATGCATTTCACGCACCACATTTTCTAACGGATCAATGGACGGCGCATACCCAAAATCCTTTAATCAGCGATGTGCGTACTGCAAGGCCTGCGGGCAATTTGTACGTGGAAGACAACAAGCTCATGCGCCCATCTCAAGATTGTAGCTGTACCTACGGTTATGCCATCAATATCAATGAAATTGAACTGCTAACTCCTACAGCATATCAAGAAAAATTAATTAGCAAAACCCTGCCCACTTGGGATGATGATATCAAAGCCATACACACCCTTAGTTCGCAAGATGGATTTGTAGCAATTGATGCCCGCAAACTGGTAAAGCGATAAAATCAGTTGATATAAAGTGTTGGTTTATGGCTGATGAATATATCTAATCCTGCACTACGTTGGTCAGCACCCTAAATACATCTTCCAATTGATGCTGTCTGTTTTCGATAGACACAATATCTATATTTTCCTGCACTGCTTTTTCTATAATTTGTTTGCGTAGCATAGGAAGATGACTGCCGGAAATAATCCAGCCATTACCTTCATCCTGAGTAGCAGAAATACCGGCTATTGCATCAAAAAATTTGGATGATATGGCTCTATCAAATTTAAAATAAAGGCTACCATGTGTAGCATTTTGCTTAAGGTTATCCAGTGTGTTGTCCGCAGCTATCACACCTTTGTTGATGATGATTACCCGCTTGCACACTGCTTCCACTTCGCTTAGAATATGCGAAGAAAATAAAATCGTTTTACTACGTCCCTGTTCATTTATAATATCCCTTATTTCCAACACTTGGTTAGGGTCAAGACCGGTTGTAGGTTCATCTAAAATGAGCACTTCAGGGTCATGAATTAAAGCCGCAGCCAAGCCAACCCGTTGTTTATAACCCTTGCTCAGCTGGCCTGTACGCTTATGTGCTTCCACACCCAGACCGGTTTGTTCAATTACATGTTCAATAGCTTTCTTGGCATTTGTTATTTTAAAAGTAGAAGCTATAAAGCCCAAATATTCCCGGATGTACATATCATAATACAAAGGGTTTGCTTCGGAAAGGTAGCCAATTTTTTGTTTGATGGCAAGTGGGTTTTCATGTACATTCAATCCACATATAAGTGCTTGGCCGGCATAAGCAGTAAGGTAGCCCGTCAATATTTTCATGGTGGTGCTTTTGCCTGCACCATTTGGCCCCAAAAATCCAACTACTTCTGCCTTTCCCACAGAAAAATTGATATCCCTGATAGCATATTGTGCACCATACTGAAGGGTTAAATTACTTACGCTTATGCTCATTCAAAATATTTGTACAAAGATATTATTTGAACCAATTCGTATCTGCGCATCAAATCCTATAGTTCTTAAAAAAATGCTACAGCAAATTCTATTGGGTTGTAGGTTTATTAAATAGAAGATAAGCACTATTATGAAGAAAACAATATTTCGCCCTTCGGGCAATGATCATGCATACTCCAGCATTGCGAGTGAAACGAAGCAAATAAAAAGATAACATCTATTATCCCTACAAATTAAACCACAAAATGTAATCTTGATATTTTGTGGTAGTGAGAAGTATATCATTTAAAAAGTTACGCCCTTCGGGCAATGAGGAATTGGGAGTAAAAATGAATTTAGATGGAAGAAAGGTAAAGGAGGCTGCAATATGCTGCGTAGTTAAAAATTTGATTGAAGCGAAAAGGGTTTAAGTAATTTTATTGTAATAAGCACCCAAATCAAAGTAGATCTGCTGTACTAACTATATTGTAAATTAAATACCAACATCAAGATTGATGTAAAAATTTTCCAATATATAATTATCGTTTACTGTTATTAAATTTGGTTTCCACTACAATTTTTACAGGCCAAAACCAACGTGTCAATTTTTTTATGTAAAAAGGAATGCAATATTTTACTTACTTCATGGCGTACCAAGGGCAAGCCTATTTACTTACATTTGCCCCGTTCACAAATTTTCTTGTAACGGATTGCTTATTGATAATAAAAAATATTGAATATGGCGCTTGTAGATTTAGTCATGCCAAAGTTGGGTGAAAGTATAATGGAGGCCACCATTTTAAAATGGCATAAAAAAGCGGGTGATACCATCAAACAAGATGAAACTGTTTTGGATATTGCCACAGACAAAGTAGATAGTGAAGTGCCCAGCACTGCTGCTGGCACACTGGCCGAGGTGTTATATAGTGAAAATGATGTTGTGGCCATAGGCACAGTTATAGCCCGTATAGAAACTGAAGTTGGGGCATCAGCCGTAACCATTCCACCGAATAGTGTTTCGATTGTAGAAACTGCTGCACAAGCTCCAAAACAGGCACCTATTGAGAATGATGTACCATATATACCTCAACCCGTTGTGGCTACCAATGGCATCAATAAATCTAGATTTTACTCTCCACTTGTACTCACAATAGCCGGTACCGAAGGCGTGAGCATGACCGAATTAGAAACTATACCGGGAACCGGAAATGAAGGTCGGGTTTCCAAAAAAGATATTTTGGCATACGTATCCGCAAAAAAAGCGGGGCAAACAATTGTAGCAAATAACGCATTGCCAGAATCAAATGTTCCAATGGCAATTGAGCCTGCGGCTAAACCAATTTTACAAACATCTACTCCATCTGCACCTGTGGTTGAGAAAGTATATGACGGTAATGTAGAAATTATTGAAATGGATCGCATGCGTAAGCTCATTGCAAAACACATGGTGGATAGTAAACACACAAGCCCACATGTAACCAGTTTTGCAGAAGCGGATGTAACCAATATGGTACTTTGGCGTGAAAAAGTAAAAAGAAATTTTGAGAAAGAAAATGGAACAAAACTTACGTTCACACCTATGTTCATAGACTGTTTAGTAAGGGTAATGAGAAAATATCCGATGATCAATAGCAGTTTAGATGGAGATAAAATAATTGTAAAAAAAGATTTGAATATTGGAATGGCCACAGCACTTCCTACTGGCAATTTGATAGTACCGGTAATAAAGAATGCCGATCATTTTAATATGGTTGGTTTAAGTAAATCAGTAAATGGGTTGGCAGAAGCTGCAAGAAGTAATAAGTTAAAGCCAGATGATACAGTTGGCGGTACATTTACATTGACCAATGTGGGCACTTTTGGAAGCCTGATGGGTACTCCAATTATCAATCAACCACAGGTAGCAATAATGGCTGTGGGTGCTATCAAGAAAAGGCCAGTTGTCATAGAAACAGAACAAGGAGACACCATTGGCATCAGACACATGATGTATTTATCTCTAAGCTATGATCATAGAATAGTAGATGGTAGCTTAGGAGCTTCATTCCTAACTGCAGTAGCAAAGGAATTTGAGGGATGGGATCTGGAAAGGGGGGTGTAGCTTTTTATCCATTATCATCTTATTTTCTGATTTTAAATCACAACATTAACCGAATAAATGAAACCAATATTAACCATAATAATACCTTGTTATAATCAAGGGCATTATTTGGGGGAATGTATTGGGTCTTTTGTTTCTTTAACTTTTAATTAGTCCACAACCTTTATTGAATTTTTGAATATGAAAGTTGTAATCTTTGCGGGTGGGTTAGGAACAAGAATTTCAGAAGAAACAGATATAAGGCCAAAGCCAATGGTTGAAATTGGGGGTAAGCCAGTGTTATGGCATATAATGAAAATTTATAGCCATTATGGATTTAATGATTTTGTCATTTGTCTCGGATATAAAGGATACGTGATAAAAGAATATTTCATGAATTATTTTTTGCACAATGCAGACATTACGCTTGACCTATCAAATAATAAAATGGAGGTGCATGGCACCAATTCGGAATCATTTAAAGTAACATTGGTAGAAACAGGTTCTGATACAAAAACAGCAGGACGTTTGCAAAGGGTAAAAAAATATGTGGATGGCGAAGATTTTATGCTTACTTATGGAGATGGAGTTAGCGATGTGGATATAAAAGCATTATTGGAGCATCATACTAGAAGTAATAAAATAGCTACAGTAACAGCAGTGAGGCTTGATGCAAGATTTGGCGGTATGGATTTGAATGAGACGGGAATTGTAACATCTTTTCGAGAAAAGACTAAAGATGAAAGCAAATGGATCAATGGCGGTTTTTTTGTTTTAAAACCTGAAGTCTTCACTTACATGAAGAATGATATGACAAATATGATGTGGGAGGATGAACCGCTGGAAAAGTTAAGTTCGGATGGACAATTAGCAGCTTATTGCCACAAAGGTTTTTGGAAACCAATGGATGCATTAAGAGACAAGATTGAACTGGAACAGCTTTGGCATAGTGGCAAAGCAAAATGGAAAGTTTGGTAATGAAAGAAAATATCTCCAACTATTATAAAGGCAAAAAAGTTTTTGTAACAGGCCACACCGGTTTTAAAGGTGCATGGTTTATTACATGGCTGCATCAATTAGGTGCGGATGTGAAAGGATTTGCATTGTTACCAGAAGATAAGAATGGCTTATTCAATATTATCAAAGATAAATTTTCTTTTGAGCATGTTGTTGGTGATATAAAAGATAAGGAGTTGATTGAAAAAGAGATCATCGGTTTTCAACCAGATTTCATTTTTCATTTAGCAGCTCAGGCATTGGTAAGAAGGAGTTATCAAATTCCTTCTGAAACATTTGAAGTAAATGCAGTAGGCACTGCCAATGTGCTGGAAGCAGTCTATAAGTTAAAAAAGAAGTGTACAAATGTTATTATTACAACAGATAAAGTATACGAAAATACAGAGTCTGATTATTTATACAAAGAAGATGACAGGCTGGGAGGTTATGATCCATACAGTGCAAGTAAAGCTGCTACAGAAATTGTGATCAGTTCTTTCAGAAATTCTTTTTTCAATATTAATGATTACAGCAACCATCAAAAAGCAATCATCAGTGCACGGGCCGGAAATGTAATTGGTGGCGGTGACTGGAGTAAAGACAGGATTGTACCGGACATTGTGAGGGCACTGATGAATAATGAAAAAATATTTGTACGCAATCCGCATGCAGTACGCCCCTGGCAGCATGTACTGGAGCCACTGGGTGGCTATTTGTTGATTGGTATGCTGGCTGATATAGATGCTACAGCATTTTCAGGTGCATACAATTTTGGGCCATTGCCAGATGATCATTTACCGGTGAAAGATTTGGTGGAAACAGCTATAAAATGCTGGGGTAGTGGTGAGTGGATAAATGGGTATGATGCTACTCAACCGCATGAGACAGGCCTGTTACAACTGTCAATTGCCAAAGCAATAAAAGTCTTGGGATGGGAACCCAAATTAAACAGCAAGGAAGCGATTGAATGGACAATTGATTGGTATAAACAGTCATCAATGGCAGTGTATGATTTTACACTTCAGCAAATAAATCATTACCTACGATGACTTTTATTGAAACAATACTTAAAGGAAGTTATGTTATTTCATTAAAGCCATTTAATGATAACCGTGGTTGGTTTGCAAGAACTTATTGTAAAAAAGAATTTGCTGAGATAGGCCATAATAAAGAATGGGTGCAGATGAATCATTCTTTCACAGCCGAAAAAGGAACAGTGAGAGGGATACATTTTCAACATCCCCCATTTAGTGAAATAAAAATGATACGCTGTATTGCTGGTGCAGTGCTTGATGTAATTGTTGATATAAGACAAGGCTCGCCAACATTTTTGCAACATGTGAGCGTGGAATTATCAGCGTCAAATAAGCAAATGATGTATATCCCGGTAGGCTTTGCCCATGGGTTTCAAACACTGGAAGAAAACACAGAACTAATTTATCATCATTCCGAATATTACCAGCCAAGTGTGGAAGGAGGACTGAAATACAATGATGCTATTTTAAATATTAAGTGGCAGTTGCCGACAATAAATATTTCTGAAAGAGATAATGATCATCCATTATTAGATGGGAATTTTAAAGGGATTTAATTATGCAATGCAGATTTTGTAAAACTGAACTTACACATGATTTTATTGATCTGGTAAATTCACCAGCTTCAAATTCCTTTTTAACTGCAGAACAGTTGAATGAGCCTGAAATGTTTTACCCGTTGAAGGTCTATACCTGCCACAATTGTTTTTTAGTGCAGTTGGATGAATACAAAAAGTCTGATGCCATTTTCGACAGCAACTATCTTTACTTTTCATCATATAGCACAAGTTGGCTTAAGCATGCAAAGGCTTATACTGAAATGATGACAAGGCGTTTTGGCTACACAAACAATTCGCTTGTAATTGAAGTGGCTTCCAACGATGGTTATTTGCTGCAATATTTTCATCAAAATAATATTCCCGTTCTCGGTATTGAGCCAACTGCCAATACTGCAGAAGCTGCAAAAGAAAAAGGCGTAGAAACTGTGGTGGATTTTTTTGGTATGAGACTGGCAAAAGAGCTGGTAAAAAAAAATATAAAAGCAAATTTATTGCTGGGCAATAATGTACTGGCACATGTACCGGATATTGTGGACTTTGTGGGTGGTATGAAAATTATCTTGAAAGAAAATGGTGTTATTACAATGGAGTTTCCTCACCTGATGCAACTGGTGGACAATAACCAGTTTGATACTATCTATCATGAGCATTTTTCTTATCTTTCTTTCACTACTGTAAAACAGATTTTTGAGTCACTGGGTTTGCAAATGTTTGATGTGGATCAAATACCAACACATGGAGGCTCATTGAGAATCTATGCAAAACACAAGGAAGATTCTTCAAAAGAAATAAGCCCAAATGTAAACGCGGTCCTTAATTTAGAAACTTCGAAGGGAATGAATACCCTTGAATACTACAATGGCTTTCAGCAAAAAGCATTGAAAGTAAAACTTGATTTTCTTTCTTTTTTAATTATGCAAAAGAAGGCTGGCAAAAAAATAGCTGCTTATGGCGCTGCTGCCAAAGGGAACACACTGTTGAATTTTTGTGGAGTAAAAAATGATTTATTGGATTTTATTGTGGACGCAAATCCACACAAACAAAATAAATTTTTGCCTGCCAGCCACATTCCTGTTATGAATGAAGAATATTTAAGAGATATAAAACCGGAATATATTATCATTCTTCCATGGAATTTGAAAGATGAAATAACACAGCAGTTGAGTTATATAAAAGAATGGGGTGGAAAGTTTGTCGTGCCTATACCATCATTGCAAACTCAATAAAATGGAGCAAAAAATTTTAGTTACTGGTGCTACTGGCTTTATTGGAACTTATGTGGTATGCGAATTACTATCACGGGGTATTAATGTAATAGCAACATCATCCTCAGAAGAAGTTGCAAAATGCAAAGAGTGGTTCAATGAAGTAAAATATATCCCTTTTAATATTTTAGAATTTAATAGCAAAATCAATTACTTTAGTTTTTTTAATCAACCCGACAGAGTCATCCATTTGGCTTGGGGAGGATTATCAAATTTTAAAGAGGAATTTCATATTGCAAAAAACTTTCCATATCATAAAGCATTTTTAGAAAATTTATTAATCAACGGTTTAAAGGATTTATCTGTTACAGGTACTTGTCTTGAATATGGGTTAGTTGAAGGCTGTCTTACCGAAACAATGATTGGTAAACCCTCTACTAATTATGCTATAGCAAAAGACTTATTGAGAAAAGAAATAGAGAAACTTGTGCCACAGTATGCATTTGAGTTTAAATGGATACGTTTATTTTACATGTATGGAAAAGGCCAAAGCCCAAAATCCTTAATTTCACAATTAGATATAGCAATTGATAGTGGAAAAAGTGTATTTAATATGAGTGGAGGTGAACAGAAAAGGGATTTTTTACCGGTAAGAATTGTTGCTAAAAATATTGTATCCATTGCTCTTCAATCAAATGTGAGCGGTATAATAAATAACTGTAGTGGAAATCCAATTAAAATCAAAGATTTTGTAAAAAAATATATTGAGCTCAAAAATGTTGATTTAAAATTAAATTTAGGATACTTTCCTTATCCAGATTATGAACCGATGGAGTTTTGGGGTGATATTAAAAAATTAAAAAAAATAGTTGAAAATGATTAATCCAATTGAAACATTTAAAAAAGAAAGACAAGAACGAATTGATTCCAATGGTAAGAATAACAAATTGAAACTTGCGGCAAGACATTTCAATATAGAATCCAACAGTAGTAAATATTCTTATAATTTCTCTTGGTTAGGTAGACCTATTATTCAGTATCCACAGGATATGATTGCAATGCAGGAAATTATATGGGAAATAAAGCCAGATTTAATTATTGAAACTGGGATTGCCCATGGGGGTTCCTTGATTTATTATTCGTCTCTCTTGGAATTGATTGGGAAGGGAGAAGTATTGGGGATTGATATTGATATACGATCTCACAATAAAGCTGAAATTATAGAACACCCAATGTATAAGCGCATAAATATGATTGAGGGTTCATCTTTAAATCTTTCCATCATTGAGCGGGTTCAAGAGTTTGCAAAAGGAAAGAAGACTGTGTTAGTATGTCTGGATTCAAATCATACAGAGCATCATGTTTTAATGGAAATGCGTCTGTATTCACCCTTTGTTACTGTTGGTTCTTACTTAGTTGTTTTTGATACTATAGTTGAGGATTTGCCAGAAGATTATTTTAAAGAAAAGAGGCCGTGGGGCATAGGGAATAACCCGAAAACGGCTGTAATGGAATTTCTAAAAGAAAATGATAAATTTGAAATTGATTCAAGTATCAACAATAAGCTTTTAATTAGTGTAGCTCCAGATGGGTATTTAAAACGAATGAAATAAAGTTTGAAAATATAAATGTGAGAAAATTCAGTATTATACTACCTGTTAGGAATGGTGGCGAATATGTAAAGCAATGTATTTATAGTATACTATCCCAATCAGTACAAGACTTTAATTTAGAAATTTTGGAGAACTGCAGTACTGATGGCACTTTGGAATGGATAAAATCCCTGAATGATGATAGAGTGAGAATTTACCCCTCTACTGAGCCATTAAGTATAGAGGCAAATTGGGCAAGAATTGTTTCAATTGAAAAGAATGAATTCATGACATTTTTAGGTCATGATGATATAATTGACAAAAATTTTCTTGAAGAAATGGATACTTTAATTAAAAAGCATCCAAATGCGAGTTTATATCAAGCACATTTTAGGTATATTAATACAAATGGTCAAATCTTAAATGCATGTAAACCTATGGATGAAGTGCAGCACAGTGAAGAATTTTTAGGTTTTTTTCTTTCTGGCATGTTTGATCTTTCAATTGGTCAAATGGTCAGATCAACGGATTTTGACTCAATTGGCGGTATTCCACCTTATCCAAACTTATTATTTGCAGACTTACAATTATGGATGGAGCTTGTACGGAAAAGTTATCGGGCTTGTACTAGGTCTGAATGCTGTTCTTATAGAATTCATCAACATAGTACAACCAATTCATCCTCAAAATTAAAATATTATTATGCATTTAATCGTATGATGGATTTTTTTTTAGAATTAAAGAAAGAAGAGAAATACTCAAATATTTTTATGAAATATGGTCTAAATTTTATAAAGCCATACTGTAAATCAATTCCACATCATTTATTGCAAATACCTAAACATCAAAGGAACAGTATTACTGTTTCTAAATGTATATTTGACCTCAAAAAGAAAATTGATATTTTGATACCAGAGAATGACTTTGACCCTACAAATGATTTTTACATAAGGATTGGAATTTTAATTGATAGTCATATCATCTTTCAAGTTCTTTTTTTATTTTTTAAGAAACTTTATCCTAAGCCATTGTTAAAATAATTGAAAAATTATATTTATTTTATAGTGTCTTAAATTTTGATTTTTTAGCAAAATTTAGTAAAAAAATATTCAACTTATTTCAGCTTTTTTACTTAAGTTTACATAAATTACAGCAACCAAAAAATTCAACTTTAATAGAATCAACTCAATTTGTTTTATGCAATCTATAATTAAAAGGAAGATTTTTTTACCTTACATATTTGTGATTATGTTTTCTTTTTTTTTCAAAATAGCGTATACACAAGTTGACTTAAGTTTAGGATTAGTCGCATACTATCCATTTAACGGAAATGCTTTAGATGCCACTGGTAGAGGGAATAACCCTATCTTAAATAATGCAACATTAACTTCGGATAGAAATGGTAATTCAAATAGTGCATATTCCTTCAATGGATTTAATCAATTTATACAAATACCCAGCAGTGATGATTTTAATCAAGATAGCAGTATGTCTATCTCGTTTCAATTTCTAACAGAATCAACAAGTCATCAAAATATAATTGGAAAAATCCAGTACACAGGGGCAACTGGTACACAATTTAACTGTGGTATTAACTTTATTAACTCCCCTGGTGTTTACTATGGTACCAATTCTTCAAATGGTGATTGCTCGGGCTTGCCAATAAGCAATTCACAAATATACTCAAATACAAATGTCCCAACAAATGAATGGACTTGTATAACAGTTACTTTTGATCGGGGCCTTCAAAAAATATACATCAACGGACTACTTTCTCAAATTACAATTGCAAGTTTCAAAGAAATGCTTGAGTGTACTAATGCTACTGTACAAATCGGCACTTGGTGGTCTGATGACCCTCAATGGTTCAATGGCTCCATCGACGAAATTAGATTTTACAATCGTGCACTTAATGACGATGAAGTAAAAGCACTCTCTCCATGTTCAGATATTGGATGTAATTCATGGTTAAAAAATGATATTACTTCCTCAGCATTTAGAACTGGAGATATTGATGTAACTGGAACTAAACTTACTGTTGAAGCAGAATTTAACTGGACACAACCTACAAAGTTTACAAATGATGGAGGTGATATCGTTTCCAAACATACAAATCCATCAGATGCTAATTATATTCTACGCCCTTTACGTGGGGCTGTAACTACAACCAATGGTTATTTCTTAACTGGCAATGTGTGTAATATCGAATATAATAAAACCTATCATGTGGCTATGGTTTATGACGGCAATACTTTAAAATATTATCGAAATGGATTTTTACTCAGCTCAGTTCCTTGTTCCGGAAATCTTATAACCAATAACCTTATAACAACCATTGGTAATTATGCCCAAAATCCATCAAATCAATTGGAAGATTTTTATGGCTATATAAATAATGTACGAATTTGGAGTGTGGCTCGCACTCAAGATCAGATTAGGCAAAACATGAATCAAACATTGTCAAACCCATCTACAGAAATAGGTCTTCGGGCTAATTATGTTTTTGATAATCTATTGAATAAACAAGGGAATACGGCATATAATGGAAGTCTATTTGGGTTTGCAATCATCAACGCTACCAATCCACAATGCATTTTCATTGAAGACAGTTGCAAAACCACCCCCTGCACCCTCGCCATCACAGCTACCAAAGACACAGCCATTTGCAAAGGCAGTTCATTACAACTTAGTGCCAGTGGTGCCGTTACTTATCAGTGGAATGCATCTCCTTATCTCTCCAATCTAACTATTGCCAACCCTGTGGCCAATCCACCTGTTACTACAAGTTTTATTGTAACAGGTACAGATGCTTTGGGCTGCGTGGATACAGATACTGTAGTTGTAACCGTAAGAAATTTACCCGTGGTTACTGCCAGCAGTGATACTGCAATTTGCGGCAGTGGTGCAGTACAGTTATCTGTAAAACCAAACACTGGTGGCACATATATCTGGACGCCATCCACAGGGCTAAATAGCACCAATATTTCAAATCCTGTGGCCACTATAAATGCTACTACTGAATATTTTGTTACTTATACAGATGCTAATGGTTGTAAAAATTTGGATTCGGTCACTATTACAGTCAATGCTGTACCAACAGTATCTACCAGATCCGATACATCAATTTGTAGTGGCGCATCCATCACACTCATTACCACAGGCACCGGAAACACGTATGCATGGTCGCCACCTACAGGTCTTAATAACGTAAATACAAAAAGCCCGATTGCCAAGCCAAGTATTACTACAAAATATATTGTAACTACAACATCTGCACAAGGATGCACCAACAAAGATTCAGTAATAGTAACTGTGTGGCCAATACCTCAAGTAAATGCCAATGGCGATACTACTATTTGCGGTAGTGGGTATGCACAACTCAATGCAAATGCAACCGGTGCAACAAGTTATAGTTGGTCACCCTCATTTTTCTTGAGTAATCCAAATATTTCCAATCCACTTGCAAATCCGGATACAACAACAATTTATAAAGTAACGGCTATAAGTGAAGATGGATGTGCAAATACTGACAGTGTTTTGGTAAAAATATTTCCGGTACCTCAGTTTCGTGTATTACCTCCTGTTGCATTGCTTTGTGAAGGAAATAGTGTTACACTCACAGCATCTGGAGGCAATAACTATGCATGGTATGGCGATTCAACCCTAACAGCTCCTAATGCTGCAATTACTACTGCTACGCCAGTTTCATCCATCACTTATAGTGTAATCATTGGAGAAGAGAAATGTAAGTTAACTGATACACTTTATGTTGATGTAAACGTATTGAGTGCGCCAATTGCTACTGCAGAAAAGTCTAACGATATTACTTGCAATGTATTAGAAACACAATTGAATGCCACGGGAGGTTTACGATACAGTTGGACTCCCATATCAAATCTTAGCAACAGCAACATTTCTAATCCAATTGCAAACCCTACAGAAACTACTCTCTATTCAGTAAAAGTAACCAGTGAAACTGGATGTACTGATATTGATACCGTAACCGTATTTGCAAGGGGTGGAGATGCTTCAAAAACCTTTTTTGTACCCAATGCATTTTCTCCTAATGGTGATGGTTTGAATGATTGTTTTAGCTTGCGCAAATGGGGTAATGTAACTCTGAAAGAAATGGCCATTTATAATAAATGGGGCAATAAAGTTTTTGTAACAGATGACATAAACCAGTGCTGGGATGGATTTTATCAGAAAAAAGCGCAGCCAGCAGGAGTTTATGTGTACTCTATAGTTGCTGAAAGCCCTATCTGTGGCAGTTTTACAAGAAAAGGCACCATTGTTTTAGTGAGATAGACTGCTTTCTACTTAGAGATAAAATTTACATTTTTTGAGTTAGAAGGTTGATTGTTGTTGATAATTCAAACAATTCTGAATATATAATTTGTAACTGACATTGTTATGAATATTTGTAAAAGCAGAATTAGATACAGTTTTTCCGTTACATTTTTTGTTCTTGAAATAGTGAATTATTTGAAATCTTAATAAATACCAAAGTATGTAATATTAAGCTAAGGCACTGTAATTCTAATGCAAAATATGAGTTTAGTATTATCTTGTATAACTGCTTTGGCTTATAGTTTTGGATTCATGTATCGTTTTTATTACATATTATTGATAGAAAATAGCTGTTCATTGCCCGTAGGGCAACCTAATAAAATCTAAGAATGCATATTGTAAAACCTGTTTGCCAAAACAAACTATAAGCCAGCATAATATCTGTACCGCTTCGGTCTCTTTTTCAAAAACACACTACTATACACAAACCAATTACTTTTGCCAAATGGCTTATTTTAATTGGAATGATACTATTAACCTGATTTCAAAACTTACATGGCAGCGTATGTTGAATGCACTGAAGGTTTATGCTAGCTATCAGTATAGTAAAATACTTGGTAAGCCTGTGCAATGGGGTATGCCTGTATCTATTTCTTTTGAGCCTACTACCAGTTGTAACCTTCGCTGCCCGGAGTGCCCCAGTGGGCTTAGAGAGTTTACTCGGCCTACAGGTATGTTGCAAAAGGATTTTTTTACTGAAACAATTGATGATATTTATCAAGATTTGCTTTACCTCATTTTTTATTTTCAGGGAGAACCTTATCTGAATCCTAATTTTTTGGATATGGTAGCTTATGCCAGCAAGAAGGGTATTTATACTGCTACCAGTACAAATGCACATTACTTATCTGATGAAAAGGCCCGCAAAACCGTGGAGAGTGGTTTAGATAGATTAATCATTTCTATAGATGGCACCACACAAGATGTGTATCAACAATATAGAGTAGGTGGCAAACTGGATAAAGTTTTGGAGGGAGCAAGAAATATTGTAAAATGGAAAAAAGAACTTAATAGTAAAAAGCCATTTGTTTTTTTTCAATTTCTGGTAGTAAAACCAAACGAACATCAAATAGCTGATATAAAAAAATTGGCAAAAGAAATTGGCGTAGATCAGGTACGGTTTAAAACTGCACAGGTTTATGATTATGAAAATGATCCCAATCAACTCATACCAACACTCAGTAAATATAGCCGCTACAAAAAAAATAAAGATGGGGTTATGGAAATAAAAAGTGGGCTGAATAACTACTGCTGGAAACTATGGCATGCCAATGTGATAACTTGGGATGGAATTGTGGCCCCTTGTTGTTTTGATAAAGATGCTATGCACCGACTGGGCAATTTAAAGAACCAAAGTTTTAAACAAATATGGCATAACGATAATTACAAACAATTTAGATCAGAATTGATGAAGAGCCGCAAAAACATTGATATCTGTGCCAACTGTAGTGAGGGTCTTAGTGTGTGGAAAGATTAATAACTACAAGTCAGATGCAGTTAAATCGTTTGGTTCTGTCACTTGTACAACACGGCTAAAGCTTTCTTCCAAACAAATAATTGTATCTGTACGTTCTATCCCCTTTATTTTTTGGAGCTCATCATGCAATACCAGTTTAAGCTGTGCAATGTCTTTGCAAACTACTTCTGCAAACATGCTGTAATTTCCTGTGCAATAACTCAGCCTAATGATTTCAGGAATTTTTTTCAGCTCCTTAGCCACAGTATCGTATAGCGAACTTTTTTCGAGAAAAATGCCAATGAAAGCCACCACATCATAGCCTAGAAGACGCAAGTCCACGCCTAATTTATTGCCCTTTACTACACCCAAATCCTGCATTTTTTTTATACGTACATGAATGGTACCACCAGACACAAATAGCTTTTTCCCAAGGTCTGCATACGATATTTCAGAGCTCGTCATCATTTCTTGCAGTATCTGAAAGTCTAATTTGTCTAAATTTAATTTTACTGACATATGGTGTTAATTGTAGATTTAATTCAATTAAATATGCAAATATTTAGATAATTT
>ERZ650309.470-NODE-470-length-20111-cov-6.180295_pt1 | contig 20111 bp, 23 predicted proteins | sample MGYA00376245_ERZ650309 | MGnify/ENA primary metagenome ERZ650309 (study PRJEB26733, sample SAMN07839294) | wastewater metagenome | biome: urban; feature: wastewater treatment plant; material: waste water | place: USA: North Carolina | collected 2016-04-26 ...
ACATGAAAAAAAGCAAGAAATAGCAGTACAATGTATAGCGCAGATAAAAAATTTTATCCTTTCGGGAAATTGGGATAACTACCGAAAAATACAATTAGCATAAAAGAAAATATAGATCCATAGAAGAATAAAATATTTCCTTCGGCGAAAAAAGGGAATTGCAAAAAAGTGAAATCATTCCCCGCAGGAGAAAATATTGTTTAGAAAAATAAGATTCCTCATCTTAAAATTGAAAAGCATTTGATCTAGGTAAGATTAATGATAATTCAATTTTATTCTCCCCCTATCTGTTTGAAACAAAATGGCATGAGCATCAGAATCCTGCTTTAACAAAACCGCCTTCTAATCCTTAACCCCAAAAGCATTTAATTTGCACCTTTTCACGGGGTGGGGATATTGGTAAATGATGATGCATAATTTTAATTCTGGGCCTTCTATACTTCCAAAATCAGTTTTGGAGCAGGCTGCTATGGCCATCCATGATTTTAATAATAGTGGCTTATCTATATTAGAAATTGGTCATCGCACACCTACTTTTGTGGCTGTGATGGAAGAAGCTCGGCATCTTGCAAAACAGTTGATGCAGCTGAATGAAGATTATGAAGTATTGTTTCTGCATGGTGGTGCCACCACACAGTTTATGCAAGTACCCATGAACCTGTTAGATGAACAAAAAATTGGGGCCTATTGTATCAATGGTATTTGGGGAACTAAGGCCGAAAAAGAAGCACGTCATTTTGGGCAAACTTTTGTTGCTGCTGATACTGCTATCAGCAATCATACTTTTATAGAAAAAGAATTGAAAACACAGGAGCATGCTGTTTATTTACACTATACCACAAACAATACAGTTGAAGGTACTCAATGGCATAGCCTGCCAAATACATCATTGCCATTGATAGCTGATATGAGTAGCGATATATTTAGCAGGGAAATGGATTTTTCAAAGTTTGCTTTAATATATGCCGGTGCACAAAAGAATGCAGGAGCTGCAGGTGTAAACATGATTGTTGTAAAAAAAGAAGTCCTCGGCAAGGTAAATAAATCAATACCTGCTATCATGGATTATCAAAAACACATAGCTGCAGGCTCCTTATTAAATACACCACCTGTATTTGCTGTGTATGTAAGTTTACTCACTATGCGTTGGATTCTGGCAGAAGGTGGGTTGAAAGAAATGGAGCAAAGAGCAAAACAACGATCAGCATTACTATATGATACGGTAGATCAGCTGACAATCTTTACACCACGTGTACATACAGAAGATAGAAGCCTGATGAATATTACATTTGAAATAAAAGACAAGACGATTGAAAATTTATTTCTGGAAGAATGTAAAGAGCAGGGTATGGTGGGTATAAAAGGATACCGTACCATAGGCGGATTGAGGGTTAGTTTATACAACGCTATGCCCATGAGTAGTGTAGTAGCATTATGCCAAATGATGACTGACTTCAACAGGCGATATGCCAATTAAAAAAAATCAATAAGAATATTATTACATGTCGATAATAAAACCATTTAAAGCATTACGTCCGCAGGCACAGTTTGCAAAAGCAGTAGCCAGCCGTCCTTATGATGTGCTCAATAGTGCCGAAGCAAAAATTGAAGCACAGGGCAATCCAAGTTCATTTTTACATATTACAAAAAGTGAAATAGATCTTCCGGAAAATACCGATCATTACAGCGCAGCTGTATATGAAAGAGCAAAAGAAAATCTAGATGCATTCATAAAAAGAGATATTCTGTACAAAGAAGATAAGGAATGTTATTATCTATACAGGCTTATCATGAATGGACATAGCCAAACTGGGCTTGTGGCCGTAAGTAGTATAGATGATTACGAAAATGGCCTCATAAAAAAACATGAATTTACAAGACCGGACAAAGAGCTGGATCGAATCACACATATAAAAACAACCCGTGCCCAAACTGGCAATGTATTTCTGGCTTATAGAAATGTAGTTGCTTTAGATCAGTTGATTGAAAAATGGATGCTTCAAAGATCTCCGGTTTACGATTTTGTGGCAGAAGATGGCATTCAACACAGCATCTGGATTATCAACGACAGCACCTCCATAGAAACCATAACAACTATTTTTAAAACAGATGTGCCTTGCACATACATTGCAGATGGACACCATAGAGCAGCATCCGCTGCCAAAGTGAGGGCTGCAATGGGTGCAGATGCAAATGAGGATGCAGGATATTTTCTTACTACATTATTCCCGGCCAGTCAATTATCTATTTGGGATTATAACAGGGTTATCAAATCTTTAAATGGATTAGATGCAGCATCGTTTTTAGCTGTTTTAAAAGAAGATTTTGATATCACTGAAAATGGAACAGTGGCCTTTAAACCTGCTGCACCACATGAGTTTGGATTGTATATGGATAAAAAATGGTATCGCCTCCAATCAAAGCCCGGCACATGGACAGACGATGCTACAGGCGTGTTGGATATTTCCATTATGCAGGAAAAAATACTTTCCAAGCATTTGAATATTCATGACCAACGTACCGATAAAAATATAGATTTTGTGGGTGGTATTCGTGGCCTATCAGAATTGGAGCGCAGAGTGGACAGTGGAGAAATGGCCATAGCAATCAGTCTATATCCGGTTACTATGAATCAACTTTTTGCGATAGCAGATTCCGGTGCAGTAATGCCACCAAAAAGTACCTGGTTTGAACCCAAACTTAGGGATGGATTATTAACTCATTTGATATAAATTGTATGAAAGCATTGCTCAATATTTTTTTGTGTTGTTTATTGTCTTTTTCTGTTGTAGCTCAGGGCGAAGTAGATGCTATGCGCAAAGCAGCACAAAGCAAAATGCAGGAAAATAAATTTGATGAAGCTTTGCAAATATTAGCATCTGCACTTTTGGTATCTCCGGGCAATGTAGATGTGATGAAAGATCAAATGTTTTATGCATTCCTAAGTAGGGATTATGCAAAGTCCATTGATATTGGAAAAGAGCTCATTACAAATCCAGCTTCCGATGCACAGGCATTTCAGATTTTGGGTATGTGTTATAAAGCCATTGCAGACACAAAGGAAGGAGATAAATTATATAGAGCAGGCATAAAAAAATTTCCGTCAAGCGGTGTGTTATATAGCGAGTATGGAGATATGCTCATGAGCAATAAAGATATATCCAATGCTATTAAGCAATGGGAAAAAGGAATAGAAATGGACCCCGGTTATTCTGGAAATTATTACTATCTGAGTAAGCAATGTGCACAGAGCGGCAATATTATTTGGGGCCTACTATATGGTGAAATTTTTGTAAACATAGAAAGCCTTACCAAAAGAACAGCAGAGATAAAAGCACAAGTAGCTGGTGGTTACCAAAAATTATTAGAGAATAAAAATGCAATTACTGCTTTAAAAAAGGATGGTACTGTATTTGAAAAAACAGTGGTAAAATGTTTATCCGCTGCGGCTTTGATAGCCGATGTACCTATGTCTGTAGAATCTTTGAGTGCATTCCGCAGCAGATTTATTTATTTGTGGAATAATGAAGCCCCCAGTATGCCCTTTCGATTATTTGAGCACCATACACAATTGTTGCAGGATGGCATGTTTGACGCATACAACCAATGGCTTTTTCATGCTGCTGATGATGCAGATTATCAAAACTGGAAAGCCGAGCATGCTGCTGAAGACAGGGATTTTAGAACCTTTCAGCAAAATGTGCTTTTCAAAATTCCAAAGGGTCAGTACTACACGCATAATTAATCGTTTAAATATCTAAAGATGCCGGAAGATAAAGTTTTTGATCAGGAAATTACAAATGCCGCAGACTTCAAGTTTGGCGCTACCGTAGCCAATGTATTTGATGATATGGTAAACCGCTCCGTGCCTTACTATGGAGAGATGCAGCGTATGACCGCAGAGCTTGCCGCTAACCATGCCCGCAGTGGTACAAATGTGTATGACCTTGGCTGCAGCACCGGTACTACAATGATTGGTATGAATACCTTAGTGCCAGATGATATTTGTTTTATTGGTGTGGATGATAGTGAAGAAATGCTGGCCAAATGCAAAACAAAACTTCAGAATGCAGGGTTTAAACGCCCCTACGATTTGGTAGTAGCAGATTTGAATCAAGGACTGTCCATAAATAATGCCTCAGTGGTTGTACTCTGCTTAACCTTACAATTTGTACGACCCATACACAGGGAGCGATTACTCAAAACAGTTTCCGCAGGATTAAATGAAGGTGGTGTATTGATTCTTATTGAAAAAATACTTGCTGAAGAAACCAATTTCAATCGTGATTTTATTCGATATTATTATGATATGAAAAGACGCCATAACTACAGTGAAATGGAGATAGCTCAAAAAAGAGAAGCACTCGAAAATATATTAATCCCTTATAAGCTCAGTGAAGATATTTTGTTATTGAAAGAAACGGGTTTCGGCACAGTAGAAACATTTTTTAAGTGGTACAACTTTGCAGGATTGATAGCAGTAAAAAAATAAATTATGGTAGCCATAGGAAATTTCTTTTTTAAATATCGCAACTGGATTTTTATCCTCTTTTATGCTGCTTTATTCCTCCCATCTCCACCATTATTTTCAAAGGATATTTTTGGTGCCGGTTACCTTTGGTTTCCAATTGCCGCAGGCATCATCATTACTGTTTCTGGACAGCTCATACGTGGCCTCACCATTGGATTGGCATATATTGTAAGAGGAGGAAAAGAAGGCAAACCTTATGCAGATGGACTGGTAACCACGGGTATATTTACCCATTGTAGAAATCCCCTCTATGTGGGCAATATTCTCATGTTACTTGGTGTAGGCATTTTGGCCAATTCATTGTTTTATGTGGGCGTCATGATACCGTTATTTCTTTTTATCTATCAAGCAATAGTACTGGCAGAAGAAAATTTTTTAAGGGGAAAATTTGGACCAGGTTTTAATGCTTATTGCAAAGATGTAAACAGGTGGTGGCCAAAACTATCAGGCTTAGGCACAACCCTTACGAGTATGGAGTTTAAGTGGAAGCGCTGGATACTCAAAGAGCATACTACACAATATATTTGGCTGGCCGGCATCTTTCTAATTCTATGGTTAAAATATCCCGAATTAAGCAATGAGGACAATGCACTGCGCAATCAGTATATCATCATCAGTCTAAGTATTTTGACCTTCATTTACATACTGGTTAGGGTGCTTAAAAAAACTGGAAAAATGAAGGAAGATTGATTATTCAAGTCCGCATTCATAGTCATAAAAAATAGCATTGTTCTTTCCTGCTTTGCAGCATCTATCAATTCAATTTCGATATATGTATTTTAGCCTTCGGCAATGGTTACCAATACATTCGCTGTGGGTGTAAAGAAAGTATTAAAGGCAGAACCTGTTTTTATAAACGATGTAAAAAATGTAGATACGATGAAAGTGCATCACCAAAATTAAAAAAAGAAATGAAGATAGAAACACGAAAGTCTGATAAAGGAAAAGCAATGGAAGAACTGCATAAACAAATTATTTTATTCAAGAATTGGCTCAGAGAAACACATCACAAATGCTCGAAACTATTATTACCAAAATATTTGAATGAATATAAGTTCAGGTTCAATAATCGAAACAGAAGGCACACAATTTTTAATTGATTAATTGATCAATTAATGCATTATCAACCACAACCTTATGCCCAGCTAAAATGCATTTGCGAATGAAATACATACTTCTAAAACTAAAAACTGTATAAAATTTTAAAGAAATAAATATCATACAGCATGCTGAATCTGAGCCATCTGCATTATTTAAGAATGGATGCTTTGTAAAAATGGTATTTTGTTGCTTTTTGTAGCATACCTTAATTTAGCAGCCTTAATAAAAAATATGAAGCAAATTAGTAATGACTGGACCATTTCACAAATTGAAGATATTTATAATACCCCTTTATTAGAATTAGTATTTCGTGCTGCTACCATGCATAGGCAGTATAATGATACGGCAGAAGTACAGGTATGTACTTTACTAAGCATTAAAACCGGTGGTTGTGCGGAGGATTGTTCCTATTGTCCTCAAGCTGCCCGATACCATACGGATGTAAGTGTGCAAGCTTTAATGCAAAAAGATACTGTTTTGGAATATGCTCAAAAAGCAAAAGATGCAGGAAGTACAAGGTTTTGCATGGGTGCAGCTTGGAGAGAAGTGCGTGACAATAGAGATTTTGACAGAGTCATAGAAATGGTAAAAAGTGTAAATGAAATGGGTATGGAAGTATGCTGCACGCTGGGTATGCTTACAGAAACTCAGGCTAAAAAATTAGCAGAAGCCGGACTTCATGCTTATAACCACAACTTAGATACTTCTGATGAATATTATGGTGAAATAATCAGTACCAGAACATATAATGATCGATTAGAAACACTTGATCATGTACGGAAAGCGGGAGTAACTGTGTGTTGTGGGGGAATAATTGGTCTCGGCGAATCGCATGCGGATCGGATTAAAATGCTGCATACTTTGGCTACGATGCCTACCCACCCGGAAAGTGTGCCCATCAATGCATTGGTGCCTGTTAAAGGGACGCCATTGGAGCACAATCAAAAAGTAGATGTATGGGATATGGTACGAATGATTGCTACTGCACGCATTCTTATGCCTGCTACTATGGTAAGGCTTAGTGCGGGTAGAATGGATATGACTATTTCTGAGCAGGCATTTTGTTTTATGGCTGGCGCCAATTCAATATTTGCAGGGGATAAATTATTGACAACACCTAATCCTTCTTTTGAAACAGATAATCAAATGTTTGATTTGCTCGGATTAAAACCACGTGTGGCTTTTAAAGAATCCAAGGAGATGGTTATGGGGTAGTCAAATTGTTCATTTTTTACAGATATTCTTAATCCGGATATAATAAATATTTAGCACGAATTGCTTTGAACTTTTCAATTGAAGCCTGCCATGTTTTTCTGATTTCAGATTCGGAAATTCCTGCCACTATTTGCTTTTGTAAATCATCATTGCCAGCCAGTTTATTAAAGAAATAATCCTTTGTTTTTCCCGATGAAGGTTGAAGAAAGAATGCTTCCTTCTTTGGAAAAAGTTGATATGCATCCATAAGATACTTCAATTGTATTTGATGGTTGAATTCATGAAGCAATTGCCTTGTATCACTACTTATCTGCCAACCATAGCATATTTGATTTTCATGTTTGGGATGCGCAGAACCTACATTTGCCGTAGGCATAAATGAAAATAAATGTTTATTATAATCAGGATGTCCAAATATAAGAAATGGAGTAGGGGTGCCTCTGCCTTCACTCAGTACTGTGCCTTCAAAAAAACAGGTAGAAGGATAGGCGTAAATTTCAGCCATCGTATTTAAGTTTGGAGATGGTGCTATTGGCAACAGATATTTTGATTGGTGCGTATAATTTGTACACTTTATGAGTTGTATTTGGGATGCTGTATTTGTAAAATTTTCTGCCTTTTGATAATCATGAAAACGTTGATTGGCAACTTCGGACTGAAGCCACCGTTCACCTGCTATCATCAACGCATATTCGCCAATAGTCATACCATACACTATTGGAATGGGCTGCATGCCTACAAAACTTTTAAAAGCGGTATCAAGCACCGGGCCATCAATATAAAAACCATTGGGATTGGGTCTGTCTAAAATCATTAGTGGTTTGGATTGTTCAAGTGCAGCCTCCATAAAATATTGTAGTGAGGATATATAAGTATAAAATCTACATCCCACATCCTGTATATCAAAAAGAAGTAAATCAACATGTGCAAAATCATTAGCCGTAGGCTTCATTTTTTTTCCATAGAGTGATATTACGGGAATACCTGTACGTTCATCTATATAATCTCCAGTAGGTGCACCAGCTTCTGCAGTTCCCCTAAAGCCATGCTCTGGTGCATATATACAGGTTACGTTTATGCCGCTTGATACCAAACTATCAACTAAATGTGTAGTGCCAATAACTGAGGTATGATTTGAAAACACACCAATTCTTTTGTTTGCTAATAATGGGAAATAAATTTCTGTGAGGTATGCTCCGGGCACAGGTGCATCACTTATGATAGCTGATGTCGTATGTGGCTTAAAGGATTTACAGCCTATGCTACAAAAAGCTATGAGACCGATACAGTAAATTAGAATATTTTTTTGCATGGCGGGTGTAAGATGAGTGAAATTGATGAGGAAATGATTTGATTTATATAAAATCAGTTGATGATTTTACAATATGCAACTGGCTCAGTAAAAAAATAACCGGCACAAACCCCGGTAAAAGCTGGTGTGTGCGGGATGCCACTGGTTATGTAATGGCCGTATATAATATAGAAACACAGCAGGTCATACTTAAAGAACAGCACATCTATGGCAGCAGCAGGCTTGGTATTTATAACCGCCATGTAAACATGACCAATAATAAGCGGATAGATAAAACTCAAAATTTTACCCTATCCGCAGATAAGCAGATACATAAAATTGAAATATTTTATCTATTCCCGCTGTGCGGAATACACCAGAGCGAGGATTTTTATTTATTCCCGCTGTGCGGAATACAGAAAAATGAAAAAATTTCTTTCTCCCAGCTGTCTGGAATATAATAAATGAATTTGTTGATTTTTCTCTCTGTGATGAATTGTACACTGTAAGCAATTCATCAATTCTTTTTCTGGGCAGGAATGTTATGCTATCGACCGAAAATAGTGGGTGAGGGATTAGGAATGTATCTTTTATTTTATTTTGGTATTCGTGCATTTCGCTGCGCTTCAATTGAAACGGAAAGACCGGAGCGCAGTGAGGACTTGTAGTGTAAAGCCCGACCCGCAGGGGCACACCCAAACTCGCCTTAGTTTCTAACCAAATATAAAAACTAAAAATCGACATAGTATTCACTACTTAGTGCATTTAATTAGCATCTGTTATAAAATGTAATGGAATTTCTGAAATATTAGATTTTATCGATTGTTCTTCTCAACCAAATAGCGCAATCCAACCACAATGGACAGGATTGTTGGTAAGCATATTACACATAATTTTTCATGTTTGTAATTGGCTTCCACAATTTTCGTTTTTATAGAATTATCTATCACCTATATTTGCCACGAAAAAAATTGTTCTTTCAAAAATGCTCAGTAGAAGAAATGTTCGGATTAAAGTAATGCAAACCCTTTATCAGGTAGAGATGAAGGAGATTACAAAAACAGAAGACGCCGTACATACACTCAGGCAGATGATTCATAAATCAACCGATCTTTTTAATTATCTTGTATATATATTAGTAGAAATAACCCGCTACGCTGAAACAGATGCCGTAAACAGGGCTAATAAAAATATTGTAACCAGCGATGATTTGCAGGTGAATAAAAAAATTCTACAGAATACAGTAATAGAACGCATTTGTGCTACAAAAGCTTACCAAGATTTTATTGAAGAAAAAGTAAAACCTTTTGATGATACAGAAAAACACATCAAAAGATTATATGCCAATCTTTTGAAAAGCCAGGCTTATCAGTTTTATATAGAAGCTGATGCATCTAATCAAAATTCTGACAAAGAAATTCTTACATTTATCTACAAAGAATTGATGGATGCCGATGAAAGTTTTAATCTTCATCTTGCTGAGCATTTTAGCAATTGGGAGGATGAATATGATGGAATATTACTCCTGATGATGCACTATTTTAATAAACCTCAGGCATTTAACCTTGCTGATTTATTGGGTGATGTCAAATGGAAATATGCTTCCGATTTATTGCAATCAGTTATGAATAAAAAGGAAATTCTTCATGAGGAAATCATCAACCGTTTGAGGAATTGGGAGCCGGACAGAATTGCAATTTTAGATATGATCATTCTTCAACTGGGTGTATCCGAATTTCTATATTTTGAAACGATACCTCCAAAAGTTACTATTAATGAATACATTGATTTGGCAAAAGCATATAGCACTGTTCATAGTGGACAATTTATAAATGGTGTTCTTGATAATATCCACAAAGAATTCCTACGTCAAAATAAAATGCATAAAATTGAATTACCCGCCAAAAGTTCACCAAACATTTCAAACTAAATTTATCATGAAATACCTATTATTTATCAGTTATTTATTTGTCTTTTCCTCATGTATGCCAGAGGACAAACAGTCAGACGAGGCTAAGCAGGAAGGCACAGCGCCAAATGTGGTTCCATACCTTTCAGACTCTTCTAAGTTTACAATTTATTCCTGGAAAGATACGATGCTTGATTTTGGCACCGTAACCAAAGGAAAAATGGTAGAAATAAAATTTATTTGTACCAATACAGGTACAAAAGATCTTGTATTGGCCAATGTAAAACCCAGCTGTGGGTGCACACTTGCAGATTATACTAAGCAGCCCATTGCACCCGGTAAAACAGGTTTTATTACTGCAAAGTTTGATAGCAATAAAAGTCATGGTGGACAGGTGCGAAAAACCATAAGTTATGAAGTAAATAGCGATTATAAACCGAGGTTGGCATTTGCCGGCACTGTAAATGATCCAAATGCTACAAAAGATTCATCAATCAATTAATAATAAATAAAAATGAGCCCATTATCTATTCTTTTAATGACTCCGCCGGCCGGTAGTGGCCAGCAACCTAGTATGACACCTCAGCTTATTATGATGGCTGCTATAGTGTTGGTTTTTTGGTTTTTCATGATTCGCCCCCAGCAGAAAAAAGCGAAAGATCAAAAAAAATTCCTCGAAAATCTATCCAAAGGTGATAAAATTGTAACCATTGCAGGCATTCATGGTGTTGTAAACAAAATCAATGATGACAATACTTTGCAATTGGAAACCAGTCCCGGTAGCTATATCAAAATTGAAAAATCTGCTATTAGTTCAGAATGGACTGCACAAATCAATAAACCCACAGAGGAGAAGAAATAATTGACTGCTTTTTCATGCTGAAAGTAGGACTTACAGGCGGTATAGGCAGTGGCAAATCTGTTGTTGCTAAAATTTTTCAAGTAATTGGTATCCCATTATTTGATGCGGATGCAGTTGCAAAAAAAATAATGCAGGAAGATCCTATTATTCAAAGTAAAATTGTTGAAATTTTTGGCCCATCCTCGTATAGTGCAGGTGAACTGAATAGAGCATTTATTGCTTCGAAAGTATTTAATGATGCCGAGCTTTTAGCACAGCTAAACGCAATTGTACATCCCGCTACTATTTATGCTGCGGAGCAATGGATGAAGCAGCAAAATTCACCTTATACCATTAAAGAAGCGGCTTTGCTTTTTGAGTCATCCGGTGCTGCATCTTTGGATTTTATTGTTGGGGTATCTGCTCCCATGCCGCTGAGGTTGCTTAGAGTAATGAAGCGGGATGGAATGAAACTTGAAGAAGTAAAAGCAAGAATGCATAAGCAAATGGATGACAATATTAAGATGAAACTCTGTGATGCTGTCATCATAAATGATGATCAGACACCGCTTTTGCCTCAAATTTTAACTTTGCATGAAAAACTTTTAAGTATTTCCACTACTAAATAAACATATTGACAACTTATCTTTGTTTAAAATTTTAGGTTATGATAAAAGGTATAATGGGTATAGCAGTTTTTGTTTTTTGTGTTTCATTGGTGCATGCACAACAAGGCACTTTGTATGGCAAATCATTTGAAACTGAAAAAGCAATTGATGCATCACAGCTTCCAAACTTGCTGAGCAATACCACAGAAGTAAAGGATGTAGTAGCCAAAGGAAAAATAACGGCAGTATGTCAGGCAATGGGCTGTTGGATGAAAGTAGATGTGGGCAATGGTCAGGACATGATGATAAAATTTGGTGATCATGCTTTTACACTACCAATGGATGTAAGTGGCAAAACTGCAGTATTTACTGGCACTCTAATGATGAAAACTACAACGGTAAAAGAGCTTCGCCATTATGCAGAGGATGCAGGTAAAAGCAAAGAAGAAATCGAAAAAATTACTGAAGCAAAAAATGAAATGCGCTTTGTAGCCACAGGTGTTTATCTTATGTAACTCTATAGAAAATGAATTATAAACCGGATGATATAGTCCGGTTTTTTTATGCCGACTAATTTGCAGTGATTATGATATGTTTGAACTATATGCGCTCATGTTTTGCCATTGCATTTTAAAAAAAATCGTCTGTAAAGCCTGTTTTTAAACAGCCATCACAAAAATTACATTTTACTTAATAAATCAATCACCATCTGTTTATAAAAATGTTGGATACCTCTTTTATACAAAAGCCTATTGTAGCATGCATTAGACCCTCATGGGGATTAGACAATATTGATATTGATGTATTAAGGTTGGATAAAATACACCCCATTATCAGTGGAAACAAATGGTATAAATTGAAATTGTATGTAGCAAAGGCCATTGAGGAAAAAAAATCTGTCACAACATTTGGCGGTGGTTGGAGTAATCATATAGTGGCCACAGCATTTGCTTGTAAACAAATGGGCATTCCCTGCAAGGGAATTATAAGAGGTATCTATGATATTGAAAAATCTGCCATGCTTAGTGATGCTGCTTGCTATGGCATGGAATTGATTTTTTTGCAGAAGGCCGCATTTGCTGAAGCAAAACAAAATTGGCATGATGAACAGGCATTAATCATTCCGGAAGGAGGTTTAGGAGTAGCTGGTGTGCAAGGAATGATGACATTAAAAAATGATGTGCCAGATATGGCAAATTACACCCATATCATTTGTGCAGCAGGCACGGGTACAATGGCTGCCGGACTTTTATCCATTACCGATGCGCATCAAAAACTGTTGGCAATAAATGTTACAAAAAATAATCCTGAAACTAAACGGACTATCCAAGCTTTTACTGCGCCTCATTTGCACAAAAGGCTAGAAATGCTGGATAACTATCACTTTGGTGGCTACGCCAAAAAATCTGATCAGCTGATTGACTTTATGAATGATATCTGGAAGGACCTTATGCTGCCGTTAGATTTTGTTTATACCGCCCGCAGTTTTTATGCATTAAAAAATGAAATGGCGCAGGCTCATTTCCCGAAGGGATCCAAAATACTTTTTATACATAGTGGAGGGCTACAAGGAAACAGGTCAATACCAAAAGAACTGCTTTTGTACAATCATTTCGCATATTAGTATTTGAAATATATTTCTGTAGCACCATATCCGTAGGCAGGATGATATTGATTGATGAAGCTATTGATGAATTTTTTGGATTTCAATATTTCATGCAACTCGTCTTTGAGTTTACCAGTTCCTACACCGTGAATAACAGTAAGGTTTGGCATGCGATGTTCGATTGAAACCCAATACCATTTGTCAAACTCAGCAAGCTGCATTTCCAAAATGGCATAATTGTCTAAACCTTTGTAGTCATCTGTTATTTTATCAATATGTAAATCTATGACACTGCGTGGTGTAGGTGTATTGGGTTGTTTTTTCGGTAATGCTTTGTTGCCGATTTTTATATCTTGAGCGGATTGTTTTAAATCAATATGCTTTTTATCTGGCCATATATTAAACAACTCAAATTGTAGCATCGGCTCATTTTTAATGCGTATTTCCTGAGCCATCTTAAATATTTGTTTTGAACGAATTTTCTTTTCTATTGTAATGGCTCTCTCTTTCCCTTTTTCCGGATTAGTCATTTCCATTTCAAAACTAAGTACAGGATTATCACTAAAGGTTTCAAATGCTATATCATGTAAATAAAAATCTTTATGCGGATGTATTTGAGATGTTAATTCAAATTGACTGCTATCATCTATAAATTGATTATAAATAAATTGATAAGCTTGATTATTTTTATTATGTAAGTAAATTTTAAAGGACTGAATTATTTCATCATTAAAATCATCTAATTCATACACGGGTAACAAATACAGCCATACTCCTTCATCAGGAATCTGCGAAGGAGTTACTGTTTTTTCTTTTTTAATTTCATCTATATATTTTTTTGAGGCAGGTTTTGCTTCTTTATTTTTATTTGTAAATCTCAGAAAATAAGGAAAGTCTATCTGATCAATATAAGCAGGAAAATGTACTCCCCTTATTTCAATAAGTACCATCTTGTTGTTAATCAATTCAACTACTTTTCCTTCTTCTTTTGTATGCAATACAATAATATCATCACCGATTTGGTATTTCATGCCGCAAAAATATGTGACTAAATGAATCGTTAGTTTCGTAAATTCATTGGTACAAACTTAATAGGAGGGTTATTCCTTTTTTTTATGACGATGATGAGTACATTATATTTGTTTGGAGGATGGGATTTTTTCGAGTATTCTTTTATTGGACAACGCTAATGCATAAAAAATGGGTTAAAGTAGCACCCAGAGATGATAAAAAGTTAATCCAAACCTTTTGCTCACCATTACATGAAGATATCATCGAATACTGTGAGTAATATTTTTCCAATTAATCATACCTTCACGGCGTTTAATGGAAAAGAACAAAACGATATCAACGATAAGACGCCTGCGCAATCGTTATCGTCTAATGATAATGAATGATGATACATTTGAAGAGATTGCAACTTTTAGGCTTTCCAGACTAAGCGTGTACATAACCATGAGTAGTATTTTTGTTTTATTAACAGGTTTTACTGTGGCATTGCTTGTATTTACACCGCTTAAGTATTATATACCCGGATATGGAAAAAAGGAAAATTCAGCCGAGCTTCAGCAAATGAAAATTAAAACGGATTCACTAGAAAATGCCATGCGTTTTAAAGACCAATATCTAAAAGATTTACGCACAGTACTGGAAGGGAAAAATCCGGTAATTAAAGATACCACTGCCATAGTGCTGCCCAAGCAAGAAATGGCCACCGAATAATCTGGTTTTAATTCTAAAATGCAGCCCCTACTTTTGCCAACCAAAAAAATTGCCGGCAAGCCGGCTCCATAATACATGACTGATCAATTAGATGCTATAAAAGCCAGATTTCAACAAGTAGGTGTAGCGCTTACAAACCCTGAAATTATTGCCAATCAAAAAGAATTTGGCCGCCTCAGTAAGGAATACCGAGATCTTGAAAAAATTGTAAACCCTTATGAACTGTACATAAAAGTATCTGCAGATTATGATTTTGCAAAAGAAAGTCTTAATTCTAATGATGCCGATTTGAGAGAATTAGCAAAAATGGAATTGCCTGATTTAGAAATTCAAAAAGAAGGTTTAGAAAAACAACTTACCCAGCTTCTCATACCTAAGGATCCACAAGATGATAAAAATGCCATACTTGAAATAAGAGCGGGAACGGGTGGTGATGAAGCTAGCCTTTTTGCAGGGGATCTGCTCAATATGTACCTTAGATATTGTGCCAAAAAAGGCTGGAAAACAGCTATTGCAAGTGAAAATGAAGGAACCGTTGGGGGTTATAAAGAGGTGGTTGTAGAAGTAACCGGAGAAGATGTGTATGGTACATTAAAGTTTGAAAGTGGAGTGCACCGTGTGCAGCGTGTGCCCAATACTGAAACACAAGGCCGGGTGCATACATCTGCCGCTACAGTGGCCGTGCTGCCAGAGGCCGAAGAACTGGATTTTGAATTAAAAGAATCAGATGTAAAGATGGAAACTTCCCGAAGCGGAGGTGCCGGTGGTCAGAATGTAAATAAAGTAGAAACAAAAGTAATGCTCACACACTTACCCACAGGCACTGTTGTCATTTGCCAAACAGAGCGTACCCAACTTGGCAATAGGGAAAAAGCAATGGGGGTGCTGCGCACTAGGCTATATGAAGAGCAGGTGAGGAAGCAGGAAGAAGAGATTGCCCGCCATAGAAAAACAATGGTAAGCACAGGAGACCGCAGTGCAAAAATAAGAACATATAACTGGCCACAGGGAAGGGTTACCGATCATCGAATTGGACATACTTCTTATAATCTTCCAGCCGTGGTTGGCGGTGAGTTGGATGAATTTATTGAAGCACTACAGGTAGCTGAAAATGCGGAAAAAATGTCAAAAAAATAGTTGCCTCATTATCCATGAAGCAACTATACATATTTGATAAAATACAACTTATAAATTTCCCCTCGCTTCCTGTTCTCTTTCCAATGCCTCAAAGAGTGCTTTGAAATTTCCCTTGCCAAAGCTTTTGGCTCCTTTGCGTTGTATGATTTCAAAGAACAGTGTGGGTCTGTCTTCTACAGGTTTTGTAAATATTTGGAGGAGATAGCCTTCATCATCCCTATCTATAAGGATACCCAAATCTCTTAATGGGGCCAGGTCTTCATCTATTTGTCCAACCCTGTCCAGCACTTGATCATAATAACTGGAAGGAACTTTTAAAAACTCTACTCCTCTGTTTTGCAATGCAGTTACAGTTTCAATAATATTATTGGTAGCCATAGCCACATGTTGTACACCTTCACCAGCATAAAAATCCAAATACTCTTCTACCTGACTTTTCTTTTTGCCTTCTGCGGGTTCATTGATGGGAAACTTTACAAACCCGTTTCCATTGCTCATTACCTTACTCATCAAGGCAGAATATTCGGTAGAAATATCTTTATCATCAAAAGAAAGAATATTTCTAAAACCCATCACATCTTCATAAAATTTTACCCAAGGATTCATTTGATTCCAGCCCACATTTCCTACACAATGATCTACATATTGTAAACCTGTGGGAGCAGGATTATAAGTACTATTCCAAACTCTATAGCCAGGCATAAAAGCACCTGTATAGTTTTTCCTTTCTATAAATAAATGCACCGTATCTCCATAAGTATGTATGCCACTCATTATTACTTGCCCATCATTATCTTCCAATGTTATTGGCTCCATATAGCTTTTTGCGCCTCGCTTAGTAGTTTGTTGCCAGGCATCTACTGCATTTTCTACTTTTAAGGCAAGCATTTTTACCCCATCTCCATGTTTGTAAATATGATCTGCTATTGCATTATTACTACGAATAGGTGTGGTAAGCACAAGTGTCAATTTGTTTTGACGCACCACATAGCTTGCTCTATCCATTACTCCGGTTTCAGGGCCTGCATAAGCCAAACTTTGAAATCCAAAAGCTGTTTTATAAAAATGAGCAGCCTGCTTGGCATTGCCCACATAAAACTCTACATAATCCGTTCCCTGCAAGGGAAGAAAATCTTCATTGGCATTTGGCGCAGCCAAAGGCGCTGATATTGTTTCCATAAAATGAATTTTTAAAATTGATAGACTAAGATTGTTGTATGCTGTATTATCATACAACAGGATGCATAGCAAGACTCTCCAGCAGTAGCACATAGCTGCACCGCTGATCTGAAAATATTTTATGTGGAAAATCGGGCATCATTGCTGACAAAATTAGGAATCTTTAGGAAAAATATTTGATAAGACTTCCTGCGGAATAGCTGCTATCTTTTTGGAGGTATAATCATAGCAAAGCATAGTAGTCATTGCATGTGCGGCTACAATAGCTGCACCATCATTTTGAATCAGTATTTTATAATAAATATCAAAGCCGTATTTGGTAACATCCGCAGGTGCCAATGCTATGGAAATGATATGCCCATAACTCAATTCTCTTTTAAACTCTATCATGGCATTGCTCATAATGAGGCCTGTACCTGCAAGTTCCAATTCTGTATATCCCATACCTGCAAGCCATGCCATTCTTGCTTCCTGTAAATAGGAGAGGTATCTATCATTGCCTACATGGTTGCCATAATTCAAATCTGTAATGCGCACTGGCATACTATAACTGAATATAAAATCTTTTGGTAGTTCAATTTTTATACGTGCCATTTTTAAGCAATAGGTTTGGATTAAAATTCTAAACGGTTGTTATTTTATTTGTATTGATTTGTAAAAAACTGATCTTGAAATTTTTCATATAAAATCTCAATTCCAAATACTGTTGTAAAATGTTGTAATAATTTCAATTTTACTTCCTGCATATCCACAGTATGTCCTAATTCTTTTTGAATGGAAGTAACCTGTTTGTCCTTAATGCCACAGGGTATGATGTGATTAAAATACTTCAAATCTGTATTTACGTTTAATGCAAACCCATGCAGTGTTATCCATCTGCTGATGCGGATGCCCATTGCACATATTTTTCTTTCTTTGCCTTTTATATCGGCATCAATCCACACACCTGTTTCCCCTTTACTCCTTCCTGCAGAAATGCCGTATTCCTGCAATGTTCGTATCATAACTTCTTCTAAACTTCTGAGGTACCAGCCTACGTCTGTTTTAATACGTTCCAAATCTATAATTGGATATCCAACAATTTGGCCCGGCCCATGAAAAGTAATATCCCCACCTCTATTGATATGAAAGAATTCAATGTCCTGCTGCTCTCTCTCTGCTGCAGTGATGAGTACATTAGATTCCTTTCCATTTTTTCCTAAAGTATATACCGGGTTGTGTTCGGTAAATAGGAGGTAGTCCGCCTCAGGCGTTTCAGTAGCATCAGGATTTTTTGTAAGCCTTATTTTTTGACTGATTTTTTTTTCATGCAATGATTCCTGCACATCCCATGCAGCTTTATATGCAGTCATGCCCAAGTCAATATATTGCCATTGTATATTACACATGTTTTTGGTTTGACAGTGATTGCATACGCTGCCTGCTTTTATTAAAAATATTGCGACCCTTATCTACACCTTTTCTTTTTTCTTTTTGAATTGCTATGGGCAAATCCAAAAAGTTTTTACAATCCATACTACAACAACTATTCATTTCCTCAGCACATTTTTCACACTGTATAAACAGCAAGTGACAAGCTTCATTTTTACAATTTACATGTGTATCACATGATGCTCCACACTGATGGCAGTGCGCTATGACATGATGAGATACTGCTTCGCCCATTCTATGATCAAAAACAAAATTCTTTCCTATAAATTTATTGTCAATGCCCGCTTTTTTTACTTCGTTGGAGTAGTTGATAATGCCACCTTCTAAGTGAAATACATTTTTAAAACCTTTATGTAGCATGTAAGCACTTGCTTTTTCGCAGCGAATGCCACCGGTACAATACATAACGATATTTTTATCTTTATGCGGCTCCATCATTTCAGCAGCCATAGCCAGTTGATCTCTAAAAGTATCGCTGGGTATTTCTATGGCATTTTCAAAATGTCCTACTTCAAATTCATAATGATTGCGCATATCAATAATCAATGCCTGCTGCTCATTAATCATAGCATTCATTTGTGCAGCATTTATATAGCGCCCCTTTTTGGTCATGCTAAATGAAGCATCTTCTATACCATCTGCTACAATTTTATCACGCAGTTTTACTTTCAATACCCAAAAACTTTTGCCATTATCTTCTACTGCCAGGTTCAGTCTAAGGTTTTCCAAACCAGGTATACTTTCAATAAACATTTGAAAATCTTGCATGCCAGCAGTGGGTACACTTATCTGTGCATTAATGCCTTCAGAAGCAATATAAATTCTGCCCAACACCTGTAAATTGGATAATGCTTTGTATAAAAAATCTCTAAATGCTTTTGGATGTTCTATACTCCAATAACGATAAAAGCTAATGGTAGTGCGGGCTGTAGGGTCTAATAGGAGTTGTTCTTTTAATTCCCGATTATTAATTCGGTTATGTAGTACTGCCATAAATTTTTGTTTTTAAGCGATTCTTAGGAAAAGCTTCTTTTTATTGACACCTGTTGCCTACAGGTAAAAAACAGTACAAAAGTATGGGTTGTATTTTTTGACACAAAATGGGCTCAACCTATTCATGCATTTTCATAACAAACAGGTTGCCATTTCGGTACTTGTATATAACACCAAGCCTCTTCAAAAATCACATTCCCCCATATTTTATAAGCCAATTCTAAATGCTATGCAGGCATATAATAATTGACAATTTGTGTGTGTTTATTTTTTTACCCCTTCGGGGAATGATAACGCAGGGCCCATCATGGCGAATGAAACGAAGCAAAAAATCATGACAGAATAAAAGAATACTTATGACAAATCAAGTACAATATGAACTCGGTACACATTGGCAGCAGGCCGTTATCTTCATACGTTTTGAAAAAGATGCCAACCTCCATGAGCGGGTAAAAAAATTAGAAAACTACCGCTAGAGCCAAACCCAAAAAGCAATTTATTCTTCCAAAAGTAATTAGTGAAGAAAAAATAATTGAAGGTTTATTAA
>ERZ650309.474-NODE-474-length-20019-cov-4.669004_pt1 | contig 20019 bp, 15 predicted proteins | sample MGYA00376245_ERZ650309 | MGnify/ENA primary metagenome ERZ650309 (study PRJEB26733, sample SAMN07839294) | wastewater metagenome | biome: urban; feature: wastewater treatment plant; material: waste water | place: USA: North Carolina | collected 2016-04-26 ...
TTGACGCGCGGACGGCCTCCATTCAGTCGCGGCAGCGAAGGCCCAGCCGTCGTTGGCGGCGGAGCGGCAACGCCCGGCGAAAGCGTAATCAGCGAAAAAAAGTTGCGGCCATTGAGCGGCAAATCCACGATGCGGCGGTTAGGAATGACCTGTCCCAGGCTGCCGCTTTCCGCCCGCAGCAAAGAAGCGTCTGCTTTGACGGTAATTTCTTCATTGACGTTTCCGGCGCTCAAGCTGGCATCCAGTCGAATGCGTTCCCCCGTGGTTAATTGCACTGCTTCTCGCACCACGCGGCGGAAGTTCGACGCGCTGAAGCTGATTGTATAAATGCCCGGGCGAAGTTTGGTGATGGTGAAAAATCCGTCTTCCCCAGTAGTAACGGTAATGGTTTCTTTTGTCTCAACGCGTGTAGCCGTGACGATTGCGCCCTTCACGCCCGCACCAGCGGGATCGCGGACTTCGCCGACAAGTTCCGCTTGTCCGGCTTGAGAAAACGCGGCTGAATAAAAGAGGGTTGTGAGACAGAAAATGGCAAGGCAAAGCCCTGACAGCCGAAATCGCATGAAAGCTCCTTTCCAAATACGGGAGGCGTAGCCGTTTCCAACTACACCCTATCGGTCACTCGTCCATTGGCTTGAAAATTCGGCAAACAGCCGGAAGGCGCGGTGACTCGGAGTTCTGATTGTGAAAATTTGTCAGGCGCGGATCAGCATCACTTCCGTGGCTTTGACCAGCGCATAGGCGGCAACGCCTTTTTTCAGATTCAATTCCCGGCAAGCATCGCTGGTAATGATGGACGTGACCGCTTGGCCGCAAACATCAATTGTCACCTGCGCCAGCAATCCGGAGTACCGAACATTGGTAATGATGCCTAACAGTTTGTTGCGACCGCTGATTTCGTTCAGCCCGGTCGTCGTTTTCGGCTTCAAGGCCGCGACGGTTCGCGCGCCTGACAGACGATCAATTTCGCTGCGCGGAATACGGTGATGGCCGCCAGCGGTTTTCACCGAGCGAATCTTTTCCTGATAAATCCACAGCTTCATTGTTTGATAGCTGATGCCCAACATCTGCGCCGCATCGCGCAACCTTACTTGTTCCATAATTTCTCCTATAGATAGTTTGCTTGATCATATCTGGTCAATTCCGGATGAAGCACTTTAGTCGGTTTTAGTCAGATTGGCGAAGAAAAAACTGTGCTCGAGGCGGTTGCAGGGCGAGAATGCTTTAGTAGAATGCAGGCTATGCGGTTGAGTAGATTTGAAGTGTTGGCGTTATTGCCGGATAAACCAGAGATCGAAGGCTTTCAAATTGTCGTGAATCCTTCGGGGCGAACCGTCTTGCAGGAATGGGCACAAGATTATGCGACCGTAGTGGATGGGTTGCCGGAACACTTTCACGCGCGGCTGGCCTGGCACAAGGGCCGGATTGACCTGGGAATTTTGATTTTCGTCAAAATCGGCGAAGACCCCAAGAAACAGGTCAGCTTTTACCTGAAACCGGATCCGGAAAAGGTCAAGAAGCGTTACCGCATCAATCCCTATAAGCCAAAATCCACTTCCTGATTATTGCTTGGCATCTTTCCGCCGGACGCGCAGTGCTGCGATTTTGGTCGAATGATTGAATGGCGCAGGGACAGGTAAATTGGAAGCAACTTGTGTTGCCTGGTAACCGGTGAAATCTTTGTCCACCGGAATCAATTCTTCAATTTCCAGGTATCCATCCGAACACAATGCTTGAAGCGTTTGCAGAAACTCCGTGCCACTGACGAACAGCGCGTTATTGACGGCAACCAGTCGGCCTCCGTCGGCAATCAACGGGCGCACTTTGTTGATCAATCGGGCGTAGTTGTTTTTGGTGTCCACCAATCCTTTGCTGGTCGAAGCGAAAAACGGCGGATCGAGCAACACGCAATCGAACAATTCCCCGGCGCGAAGCATTCGGCTGACCAAGGGCCAGAAATCGCCGGACTGAAAATCCGTTTTGTGAATTGGAAAGCCGTTCAACGTGTACGAAGTCTTGGCTACGTTCAGGAAGTTGCGGTTCAAATCAAGCTGCACGACACGCGAAGCTCCGGCGGCCACTGCTGCAACCCCCAAACTGCCGGTGTAAGCGAACGTATTCAGCACTCGCTGGCCGTTGAGGTTTTGCCGTATCCAGCTTCGCAAGTTCCGCGTGTCCAGATAAAAACTGGCATCCCGATTCAACTGCAAGGCCACAGAATACCAAACGCCGTGTTCGCGGATTTTGGTCGCGGTCTTTTCGCCAAAACGCAAAACTCCATTTCGAACTTCAGGGGATTTGGCATTGCGGGTTTTCAGCAGCACTGCGCTGATCCACGGCAGACGGGATTGATAAAAGTCTTGAACGGCTGTGATGCTTTCCTGGTTTTGCTCAGGCGTTTCAGAGTAATCGTGCAAGACCAGCGTTTGCGCATACAGGTCAACGGCCAGCGTTGGCCAGCCTTCGGTAAAGCCGTTGAACAGCCGAAACGCCGCTTCATGGCGCGCATCAAACAGCTCCGCACGCGCGGCGAGCGCTCCTGCCAAAAGATCAAGATTCAAAACGCCACCTTTGCCGAATCTTTCATGATAGCTTCAATTTCCGTGGGTTCTTTGGCAACGCCAGTCGTCAGCACTTCGCAGCCGGTTTCGGTGACAACAATATCGTCTTCGATGCGGACGCCGATGTTGAAAAATTCTTCGGGCACGTGTTCGGCTCCGGCGGCGATATAGACGCCGGGTTCGACGGTGAAGACCATTCCGGGTTCCAGCCGCCGCCAATCGTCGTCCATTTTGTACCGGCCCACGTCGTGAACGTCCATCCCCAGCCAGTGGCCGGTTTTGTGCATAAAGAATTTTTCGTGCGCCTTTGACGCCACGTTGTCTTTGACGCTGCCGGTCAGCAGGCCGATGTCAATCAAGCCTTGCGTCACGACGTCCACGCTGTGTTCGTGCAACTTCATGAAGCTTTCGCCGGGTTTGACCATCTTGATGACTTCTTTGTTGGCGTTCAGCACGACTTCGTAAATGGCTTGTTGAGCTTTGGTGAATTTGCCGTTGGCGGGAAAGGTGCGGGTGATGTCGCCGGAAAACAGGTTGTACTCGGCTCCGGCGTCAATCAACACGACGTCACCGTCTTTGATCTGCTCGTTGTTGGTGTTGTAGTGGAGGATCGTCGAATTGAACCCGGCTCCGACGATGGAAGGATAGCCAACGCCAGTCGCGCCACGTTTGCGAAAAACGTATTCAATAATCGCTTCCAGTTCGTATTCGTACATTCCCGGTTTGCAATGCTTCATGGCGGCAACGTGGCCTTCGGCGCTGATGGCGGCGGCGCGGCGCAAACTGCTCAAGTCTTCTTCATTCTTTCGCAGCCGCATTTCGTGAACGATGGTGACGGGATCAATGATCGTCGTCGGGGCGTACACGCCGCCACGAACCCGTTCGCGGATGTGTTTGATCGTGCCGAACACTTTCTGGTCAAACTCCGCGCGTTGGCCGAAGCGGTAATACAACGTGTGGACGTTTTGCAGATATTTCGGCAGCACACGGTCGAGTTCGGCAATATCGTAAGCGGCGTCGGCGCCGAAATCGCGCACGGCTCCTTCGACTCCGGCGCGCAATCCGGTCCAGATTTCTTCCTCGCGTTTGCGCGGGCGAACGAACAAGACATATTTGTGTTCGGGATGATTCGGCGCGAGCACCGCGACGCAATCCGGTTCGTTCATCCGCGTTAAATAATAAAAGTCCGTATCCTGCCGAAACTCAAAATCCGTGTCCTGATTGCGGCGAACTTCGTGCGCGCTGGCGAAGATGGCGACACTGTCCGGCTCCATCTTGGCCAGAAACTCGGTCAGTCGAGAGGGTTTCATCAATATCTCCGGTTGTGGGGTTATCAGCCAATCAAGGCAGGTTCCAGCAAGTGTTCTTGCAGGTTGAATCGTTTTTCGTCGGCAACGCGCGGGCGAATGTAGCCACCATCCATTTTCAGCCAGCGCATTTTGACGTTGTCTTTCAGGCTGGGTTCCAGGATTTCGTGGGTAATGCGGTCTTTCAAACGCGGGTCTTCGATGGGGAAGAGGACTTCGACGCGGCGATCCAGGTTGCGATTCATCAAATCCGCGCTGCCCAAATACACCACTTCTTCGCCGCCGTTCAGGAATCGGTAAATCCGTGAATGTTCCAGGAAGCGTCCGACAAGGCTGCCGACGGAAATGGTTTCGCTTCGTCCGGGCCAGCCGGGACGCAAACAGCAAATGCCGCGAATGACCAGGTCAATCGGCACGCCTTCGCGCGAAGCGTTGTACATTTCTTCGATCATCTGGGCGTCCGTGAAGCTGTTAAATTTGGCCATAATGCCTGCCGGACGACCGGCCTGGTGGTGTGCAATTTCCCGGCGAATCATTTCCGTGAAGCTCTGGCGCAAATTTACGGGAGCCACCAGCAGCTTTCTGTACCGCACCTGCCGCGAATATCCCGTCAGGTAATTGAACAATTCCGAAACGTCCTTGCCAAAATCTTCGTGGCAAGTGAACAGCCCCAGGTCTGTGTAAATACGCGCCGTCGCCGGATTGTAATTGCCCGTTCCCAGATGAACGTAGCGGCGTAGATCGTTTCGTTCCTGCCGGACGACCAGGGTGACTTTGGCGTGCGTCTTTAATCCGACCAAGCCATAAACCACGTGAACGCCAGCCTTTTCCAGCCGCTTCGCCCAGTTAATGTTGTTCTCTTCGTCAAAGCGGGCTTTTAGTTCGACCAACACTGCCACCTGCTTTCCGTTTTCGGCGGCTTCGATCAAGGCTTCGACAATTGGGGAATCTTTGCCGGCGCGGTAAAGCGTTTGTTTGATGGCCAGCACGTGCGGATCGCGGGCGGCGGCACGCAAGAACTCAACGACCGGGGCGAAAGATTCATACGGATGATGCAGCAGAATGTCCTGATGCCGAATCGAGTCAAAAATTGTTTCGCCCAGCCGAATTGCCGCCGGAGTCGCAGGTGTAAAAGGCTGATCCTTCAATTCAGGCAAGTCCAGTTTGTAAAGCGCCATCAGGTCCGGAATGTTCAGCGGCCCATCGAAGGTGTACACGTCGTGCTCTTCCAGTTCCATCCATTGCCGCAGCGATTTGACCATTTCCGGACTCATTCCGGCGGAAACTTCCAGCCGGACGTAAAATCCGAACCGGCGTTGGCGCAATTGCTGTTCGACGGTTTTCAGCAAATCGCCCGCTTCATCTTCCACCAATTCCAGATCGGCGTCGCGCGTAATTCTGAAAGGCTGGCATTCCACAACGTGCATGCCTGGGAACAGAGATTCGATGTGCGCGGCGATGACTTCTTCCAGCAGCACAAAGCAAAATCCGTTGTCGCATTTGACCGGAATCAGGCGCGGAACATTGGGCGGCAATTTGACGCGGGCGAATCGCGGTTCTTCGTCTTCGCCGTTGACTTCCGGGATGACCATCGTGCCCAGGTTCAAACTGATGTTGGAAATCGAAGGAAACGGATGGCTGGGATCAACCGATAGAGGGGTTAAGACCGGGAAAACGCGCTCCGTGAAAAACTCTTTGAGTTCGGCTTTCTGCTCTTTATTCAGTTTGCCGTAAGGAACAATGCGAGCGCCAAATCCTTCCAGCCCAGGAAGAATTTGCTTGGTCAGGCAGCGCATTTGAACTTCCAGCAGCGGGCGCAACCGCTCGGAAATTCGGCGCAACTGCGAAGCGGGCGACAATCCGTCTGGCGACAACATGTGCGGATTGGCTTCGACTTGTTCGATCAGCCCGGACACACGCACCATAAAGAATTCGTCCAGATTGGTCGAAAAGATGGAAAGGAACTTCAACCGTTCCAGCAAGGGCTGCGAAGGGTCCAGCGCTTCGTCCAGGACGCGGCTGTTGAATTCAATCCAGCTTAGCTCTCGATTGAGCAGTGGCGCATCCGTTAAGGAGCCTGTCGCTCTTCTGTCCGAACCGATTAACGCAGGCAATGCCGCAGTTTCCATGACCTTCTCGCCTCACAAAAGTTTGTCACAAAGTAAGTTAGGGGGCTTGTGCGGCGGGGATTCTATGTGAGTCGAAGGCGAAGCGTCAATTTTTACCTTCAGGTTTGCCTGAACCCTAACTTGCACGGATGCGCAGGGCTGCGGATAATGCCCGCTACCTTCACGAAGCTTCAACAAGGGAATCAGTAAACTCAACAATGAGCGCAGAGCAGAAAATGGATTTGGACAAAATCGCTGCCGGAGTCCGTTTGATTCTGGAAGGCATTGGCGAAGACGTTGCGCGTCCTGGCGTTGCGGATACGCCGCGCCGCGTCGCAGAAATGTATGAAGAAATCTGCGGCGGACTGCACGAAAACCCAGCGACGGAAATCAAAGTCATTCCCGGTGAATCGCAAGACGACATTGTCATGGTCAAAGACATTTCCATCGCTTCGATCTGCGAACATCATCTGGTTCCATTCACGGGTGTGGCGCACATCGCGTATATCCCAAAAGACGGGCGAATTATTGGTTTGTCGAAGCTGGCACGGATTGCCGAAATTTTTGCGCGACGCCCGCAAGTGCAGGAGCGGCTGACTTCGCAAATTGCCGAATTGCTGTATCGCGGCGAACTTCAACCCAAAGGCGTGATGGTCGTCATCGAAGCCGAGCACATGTGCATGACAATGCGCGGCGTGAAAAAGCCCGGCACGACAACGATCACTTCCGCCGTGCGCGGTGTGTTTCGCAAAGACGAACGCACCCGCATCGAAGCAATGTCTTTTTTAACGGAGAACAGACGTGGCTAACAAACTTCCAAAACGACCAGGGGACGGGGCGATGGGGGGACGCGGAGAAAGAGCTTTCTCTCGCCGTGATTTATTGATTGGCGGCGGCGCATTGGTTGGGGCTTCGTTGCTGTTTCCAACGGCGGGTTGGACGAAAAGCGATGCGTTGAGTTTTGCAGACGATCCGTTCAGTTTGGGAATCGCTTCGGGCGAACCGTGGCCAAACAGTGTTGTGTTGTGGACGAGGCTGGCTCCCAAACCGCTGGAAGGCGGCGGGATGCCGGCCAAAGACGTTCCGGTCAAATGGGAAATTGCCACAGACGAAAAGATGCAGAAAGTTGTCGCTAAAGGCACTGCCGTTGCCAAACCAGAATCAGGTCATTCGGTTCACGTTGAAGTGATGGGGTTGAAACCGGCGCAATGGTATTGGTATCGCTTCACGGTGGATGCCGGGTCGAGTCCGATTGGGCGCACAAAAACGGCTCCGGAGTTTTCGGCGAACAATGCGCGGCTGAACTTTGCGTTTGCTTCCTGCCAGCATTACGAGATGGGTTATTACACGGCCTACAAGCATATGGCTTCGGAAGATTTGGACCTGGTCGCGCATCTTGGCGATTACATTTACGAAGGTGGTCCCAGCAATGATCGTCCCAGACGACACAACAGCCCGGAAATCATCACTGCCGACGATTACCGTAATCGTTACGCGCTATATAAAAGCGATCCCTTGCTCAAACAGGTGCATGCGAATTTCCCTTGGATAGTGGTGTGGGATGATCACGAAGTTGATAACAACTATGCCGGATTGGTTCCGGAAGACAAACAAAGCAAAGAAGATTTTGCCAAACGGCAAGCGGCGGCTTATCAGGTGTACTACGAACACATGCCGCTGCGGCGCTCTGTGCTGAAAGCGGGAAACAAAGTGGAAATTTATCGCCGCCTGAATTTTGGCAACCTGGCCAGCTTTTACATGCTGGATACGCGCCAGTATCGCAGCGACCAGCCATGCGGAGACGGCAGCAAACCGGCTTGTCCTGAATCGCTGGACGAAAAGCAAACCATCATGGGCAGCGCGCAGGAAAAATGGTTGATGAGCGAAATGCGCCAATCGAAAGCTCGCTGGAATGTCGTCGCGCAACAGGTCATGGTGGCTCCGGCGGACGCTGTTGCGGGACCCGAACAACGCTTTTCGATGGATCAGTGGAGCGGATACCACGCAGCACGAAAACGGTTTTTGGAATTTTTGCGCGATGGCAAACCTTCGAATCCGATTGTGCTGACAGGCGACATTCACACCAACTGGGTCAACGATCTGAAACCGGAATTCTATAAAGAGGGTTCTCCGGTGGTGGCGACGGAATTTGTGGGTACGTCCATCGCTTCCGGCGGAGACGGTTCCGATGTTCGTCCGAACACGCCGACTGTGCTGGCGGAAAACCCACATATCAAATTTTTTAACGCCCAGCGCGGCTACGTTCGCTGTTCAGTGACGCCTGAACGCTGGCAAACCGATTACAAAGTCGTTGCTGCGATTTCGAAACCCGATGAGCCGGTCAGCACGCGAGCCTCGTTCGTGGTGGAAAACGGAAAACCAGGAGCGAAGCGAGTTTAAGAATGGAAGAAAGACTGCAAAAGATTATTGCGACTGCGGGAATTGCTTCGCGGCGCAAAGCCGAAGAGATGATCGTGGCGGGAATGGTCACGGTCAACGGCAAAATCGTGAACACGCTCGGCGCAAAAGCTGATCCGGACAAAGATCACATCAAAGTTCGCGGCAGACTGATTGCCTCCAGCAAAGACCGAGAAAAGGTTTATATCTTGCTCAACAAACCTGTCGGCTATTTGACCAGCCGCTCCGATCCGAGCAAACGGCAATTGGTGATTGATCTGGTTGGCAAATATCGCAATCAGGTTCACCCGGTTGGGCGCTTGGATTTAAATACGGAAGGGTTGATTTTGCTGACCAATGACGGTGATTTTACCAATTTGATTGCTCACGCTTCGCATAACATCGCCAAAGTTTACGCGGTGAAAGTCAAAGGCAAACCCAGTGAAGTGCAGATCAAAAAGCTTTCGCGAGGGGTGGAAATTGACAAGGTCAAAACAGCTCCGGCCCAAATTGAACTTGTTGAAGAAACGGAAACCAACGCCTGGTACCAAGTGACTTTGCACGAAGGCCGCAACCAGCAAATCCGCAAGATGTTTGATTCCATTGGGCATTCGGTAGTGAAACTGCGCCGGATTGCAATCGGCTTTTTGAAAGACGAAAAGTTAAAGCCCGGCGAATTGCGTTTTCTGAAAGAGACTGAAGTCAAACGCTTTTTCAAAATAGCCGCCAAAACGCCAACCGGCGCTGTCGGCAAACCGGTGAAAAAGACGACAAGCAAGCGGTTTGACAAGGCATAGTTGAACCTTTAGAGTCTCGACTTCCTAACGACTGATTTTGAAGGTAGATATGCTAATGCTGCGCGTAAGAGTTCATCGCCTGCCACATTCCTCCAACTGGTAATCAAGAGCATGGAAATCGTTCTGGCTGAAAGTCTGGGGTTTTGCATGGGCGTCAAGCGCGTCGTGGACATGGCGTATCGCGCGCTGGAAAAAGGCAACGGGTTGCCGGTTGTGACTTTGGGACCACTGATTCACAACTCCCAGGAAATTGCCCGGCTGGCTTCCGACGGAATTGCAGTCGCGGAATCTGGCGCTGCGTTGCCGGAACAGGGAACCGTCATCATTCGTGCTCACGGCGTTGCGCCGCAGGCATACGAAGACTTGAAAGCGCGCGGGTTGAAAATTATGGATGGCACTTGTCCTTATGTGCATTACTCGCAGCGCAAAGCCGTCGAATTGCAACGCGAAGGATATAAAGTCGTCATCGCAGGTGATAAACAGCATCCTGAAATCGCTGGTATTTTAGGCTTCATCAACGATGACGCCCTTGTCGTGAAATCCGTCGAAGAAGCGCAGTCCCTGCCGCAACTTGATCGTGTGGGCACGATTGCGCAAACGACGTTGAGTCCGAAAAAATATCAGGCCATCGTTGACGCTTTGCGCCAGCGTGCCAGGGAAGTAAAAGTTTGCGAAACGATTTGCGATGCAACGGAAGAAAACCAATCCGCGATTCGTGAATTATCCGGCGAAGTTGATTTGATTTATGTCATCGGCGGTCGCCACAGCGCCAACAGCAACAAACTGGTTGAAGTCGCGCGCGAAAAATGTCCGCGCTCGCTGCTGATTGAAACTGCTGACGAAATCAAATCAGAAGATGTGCGCGGCGCATCTCGCATTGGCATCAGTGCTGGCGCTTCAACGCCGGATTGGATGATTCGCAATGTGATCCAACGATTGCGCGAGATCGAGAAATCGTTGGCAAATAACAGCTAAAGGTTTATTATTCAGGCTCTTTACAGAGCGGCATTCCCTTACCGTTCTGCTTGATCTACATAACGATCAAAAGAATTCGGGCGATTGCCAAACCGAGTTGCAAGAGCAACTCGAGTAGTTTTCCCAGGAGGAAGTCCACTTTAATGTCAACCATCAATGCTAACCAACCCGCTCTCGAAAACAGCGAAACGCCGGAAGTCGCTGTTGAGAGCGCCCAACCGGCTGTGGATGCTTCAAACGCTGAAGCGAACGGAGCCGCCACCGCCACTGTTTCAGAAATCGTTCCTGTTGCTGCCAGCTCTGATGCAACACCATCTGCGCCAGAGTCGGACACATCTGACAACGAAGACTTTGACATGGATTTTGCCTCAATCCTTGCCGGATTTGAGGAATCGCATAAGTCCGAGATCAACGAAAACGAACTTGTTAAAGGTCGAGTCGTCAAAATCACCGATCAGGTAGTCGTCATTGACGTCGGCTACAAATCGGAAGGCATCGTTCCGATCAACGAGTTCAAAGAAGGCGACCAGATTGTCGTCAAGCCCGGAGACGAAATTGATGTGTTCGTCAAACAGCTTGAAAACAATGAAGGGTATGTCGAGCTTTCCCGTGCTGACGCGATCCGGATGCAAACCTGGGATCAAATCGAAAAAGCCAGCCGCGACGCTGTTACCTTGAAAGGTCGTGTGACCGATCGGATCAAAGGCGGATTGCGTGTTGACATCGGTGGCATTCAGGCTTTCTTGCCCGGCAGTCAGGTGGATGTTCGCCCGGTTCGCAACCTGGACAGTTTCCGCAACAAAGAGATTGAAGTTCGGGTTCTCAAAGTCAACAAGAAGCGCGGCAATATAGTCCTGTCCCGCAAAGTCGTTCTCGAAGAATCCATCAACCTGCTGAAAGATCAGACTTTCAAGGACCTGGAAGAGGGAATTATCAAAGACGGTCAGGTCAAAAACATCACCGAATATGGTGCGTTTGTGGATCTGGGCGGAATTGACGGCTTGCTGCACATCACAGACATGTCGTGGGGACGCATCCAAAACCCCAACGAATTGTTCAAGGTTGGCGAAACCATCCAGGTCAAGATTCTCAAGTTCGATCGGGACAAAGAGCGCGTCAGCCTGGGCTACAAACAGTTGATTCCGGATCCATGGGCAACGACGGTGGAGCGTTATCCGGTTGGCACGCGCGTTAATGGCAAAGTCGCTTCAGTTACCGATTACGGCGCGTTCATTGAACTGGAACCCGGCGTGGAAGGTTTAGTGCATGTGACGGAAATGAGCTGGTCGAAACGGGTCAAACATCCGTCCAAATTGGTCGGCGTCGGCCAGGAAGTCGAAGCCGTTGTGCTGGAAGTTGACCAGAACAGCCGCCGCATCAGCCTGGGCATCAAACAGATCGAAATCAATCCCTGGGATACGATCAACGAACGGTATGGCATTGGCACTCGGGTCAAAGGCCGCGTTCGCAACCTGACAGACTTTGGCGCGTTCGTTGAAATCGAAGATGGCATTGATGGCCTGGTTCACGTTTCAGATATTTCCTGGACCAAACGCATCAAACATCCGAGCGAAGCGTTGAAGAAGAACCAGGAAGTTGAAGCCGTCATTACGGCGATTGATATTGACGGACGCCGTCTGTCACTTTCGATCAAAGACCTGGAACCGAACGCCTGGGATCGTTTCTTTGACACACATCGCCTGGGCGATGTCGTGACTGGAAAAGTCACGCGCTTTGCAAACTTCGGAGCCTTTGTCGAACTGGAAGACGGCATTGAAGGGTTGTGCCATGTTTCCGAACTGTCGGAACAGCATGTGGACAAGCCGGAAGATGCGGTCAAGGTTGGCCAGAAGTCGCAATTCAAGATTCTGAAAATGGATCGTGAAGCGCGCAAGATTGGTCTGTCGGCACGCGCGGTTGGCAAGGATGAACCGATTATTGAAGTGCGCAATTACTCTTCGAGCGACACGGGAATGGCCGGGTTGTTTGAAGTTGCGGACTTCAATCGCGGCGACGACAGTTCAAAGAATTAGTCGCTAGCGCTTTTGCCAGCACGTTTTGATTGTCAGTGGTCAGTAGTTCTTGGTTTGTTGTCTGAGGTACCGGGGTTTCGTCGGACGTAGGCATTGAATCTTCAGCTACTGACCACTATTTCCTTTCCGCTCAGCCTCTTTTTGCAGTTATGAAAAGAAGTAGTTTGACTTGGATCATCGTTGGCGGAGTCGTCTTGCTTTGCGCCTTTTTTGTCGGACTGTTCGCATTGATGGCAATTGCGACAGACGGCGAAGGCTTTTTTGCCGGTGGCGGCGACCGCATCGCTGTGATTCCGGTTGAAGGCGTCATTGATGATGAAATGGCCAAAACCGTCAATCGGCATCTGAAGCAATACGGCGATGATGCGCGTGTGAAAGCGATTTTGTTGCGAATCAACAGCCCGGGCGGAGGCGTTTCCGCTTCGCAGGAAATCCATCGCGAAGTGGTTCGTGTAAAAGAAGAGAAGAAGAAAAAGATCATTGTTTCCATGGGAACGGTGGCGGCTTCGGGTGGATATTACATTGCCGCTCCTGCGGATCGGATCTTTGCCAACGAAGGGACTATCACGGGCAGTATTGGCGTAATTGCCGAATGGTTGAACTATAAAGATCTGGCTGAATGGGCCAAACTGAAACCCGTGGTGTTCAAAAGCGGAGAGTACAAAGACACCGGATCGCCGACGCGGGAATTGACTGACAAAGACAAGAAGTTTTTCCAGGATTTGATCATGGAGCTTTACGGTCAGTTTGTTGGTGCTGTCACTGCGGGGCGCAAGGGAAGAGGCGAAAAAGAAAATCCTTTGGACGAAGAAAAGGTGAAAGCCTTGGCCGATGGCCGGGTTTTCAGTGGAACATCAGCAGTCAAAAACGGATTGGTTGACGAAATCGGAAATTACGAAGATGCCGTCAGAGAAACGGCCAAGTTGGTTGGCATTAAGGGCGAGCCGCAAATTATTACGCCGGCCAAGCCGAAGGAAGGCTTTTCGTTGCTGGATTTGTTTTTGGGCGCGACGAAAATTAGCGAGCTTTCGCCCAGTCAGTTGCCAAAACATTTGTCTGACATTGACACCTCAGTGAAGTTCAAATATCAATGGAAGTAGGCCCGACAACCCCTTGCAGGTTACGAAACACGGATTGTGTAGTTATTGATCTGATGTTTGATCCTACTCATCGTCAAACGGAGGAGCGATGACCAAAGCAGAGTTGGTGGAAGAAGTTTCCAAAGCAGCCGAATTGACCAAAAAAGATTCGGAAGTAATCGTTGACGAAGTTTTCAAAAATATCATCCAGGCGCTCAATCGCGGCGACAAAATCGAATTGCGTGGCTTTGGGTCGTTTCGCGTTCGCAAGCGCGATGCACGTCGCGGGCGCAACCCCAAAACTGGGGAACCCGTAGACATCCCGGCCAAATCCGTGCCGTATTTCAAACCCGGCAAAGAGCTGAAAGAATTGATTAACGGCAAGCAGCCCGGTGAAGGCGGGGACGATGATTTTGACGACGACGATGATGATGATTTTGACAATGACGCCCCGGAATCAGCCGAAAATACAAGCAACGCAGCATAACGCTTTGGTGTTGAGCATTCTTTGTCGCAGCGATAAACCCTGAAGGTTGAGAGCTTGACCGGACTTTTTTCGCTCTCCGATCAGTGGGCCTCACCTTTCCACTTCGTCCCCTTCGGAGATGCGTATGAGGCAGTCTTTCAATCATCTTTTTGCGTTTTGTCTGCGAACGTTCTTTTTGACTGTCGCGCTCATTCTTTTCCAACAAAGCGGTTTCTCTCAGCAATCGGGTAATCCAACCACCAATCCGAGTGGATCCAGCCGCAGCAGCACGATTTCCAATATTATTCGCGGGAAGATTTTCATGCCTTCCGACACGCTGCCGGAACGTCGCATACGGGTAATGCTGGAACACAGTGCGGGCGGGGTCGTCTCAGAAACGTTTTCCGATAGCGTTGGCAATTTTGAGTTCAGGAACTTATCCAATGGCACGTATCGTGTGACGGTTCCAACAGACGGTTACACGTATGAAACGGGGCAGGAAGCGGTCGAAGTCTTTGGCAGTTTTTCCCGCACCGCCAATGTGCAGATTTATCTGAAAGAGAAAAACAGAGGCCCCAGCGTTACGACGAAGGAAAAACTGCTTTCGCCTGCCGATATTCAGGAAGTTCCCAAAGAAGCCAAAAAGGCTTATGAACAAGGCGTGAAGCTGGCGCGTGAAAGTAAACCCGATAAGGCCAGCGCAAAACTTCAGGAAGCCTTGCAGCTTTTTCCGGATTACCTGCATGCCTTGAACAAACTTGGCGAACAGATGGTGGCGATGAACAAACTTGATCTCGCCCAGGCAAATTTCGAACGTGCCATTGTGCTCAACCCGAAATTTGCGCTGCCGTACATCAACTATGGCATGTTGATGGTTAGCCAGAAACGATATGCCGAGGCCATTTCGGCGCTGGAAACCGGCAACGCCTTGGATGACACTTATCCTGTCGGTCATCTGAATCTGGGCTTGGCCTTGATGGCGCAAAATCCACCTGATCTGGACCGTGCCGAAAAAGAGCTGAACAGGGTTGTTGCCATCGGCAAAAAAGATTTTGTCCACATTCGTAAGTTGATCTTCAACCTGAATGTTCGCCGGCAGAAATACGACAAAGCCGTTGCTCAATTGGAAGCCTATCTGAAAGAAGCTCCGGAAGCTCCCGACGCGCAAGATGTCAGGTTGACGCTGGACAAATTGAAAAAGACGATGGTTCAACAAACGGCTGCTCAAAAACAGCAATAAACTGTGGTTTGTTCACCCCAACGGGCAGGCACCGGCTTGCCCTACTGCCTTCCCAAATTCAATGCGCAAATTTTCAATCCTTACGTTAGCGGCGTTGATATTCACGCTGTCGTTGCACACTTCCGCCCAAAACCGCATCACGACGCCGAAAGAAGAATTGGGGTTCAATTTCGGAGACGATTATCAACTGGCCAATTACAAACAGATTTCCGCGTACTGGCGAAAACTTGCCAGCCAATCAAATCGCATAGTGCTTCGAGAAATCGGCAAAACCGCCGAAGGCCGCAGCCACCTGATGGCAATCGTCACTTCACCCCAAAACCACAAACGACTGGAACATTACCGGCAGGTTTCCAGCCAGTTGGCGCTGGCGGAAGGTTTGTCTGAGAACCAGGCCCGTGCGTTGGCGAGTGAAGGCAAAGCCATCGTCTGGATTGACGGCGGCCTGCACGCGACAGAAACGCTTGGGGCGCAACAGCTTGGCGAAATGGTTTACCAGATGGTCAGCCGCAACGACGAAGAAACGCTGCGCTTTTTGAACGACGTCATCATCTTGTTTGTCCACGCCAACCCGGATGGCAACGACCTGGTGGCCGATTGGTATATGCGAAACGCGAATCCGAAAGAACGCAGTTTGGTTGGATTGCCGCGCCTGTATCAAAAGTACATCGGCCACGACAACAACCGCGATTCCTTTGCTTCGACCCAGGCCGAAACCGAAAACTTCAATCGCGTGCTGTATCACCAATGGTTTCCGCAAATTCTGTACAACCATCATCAAAGCGGCCCGGCTGGCACGATTCTATGGTCGCCGCCCATGCGCGACCCGTTCAATTACAACCAAGACCCGATGGTTGTGCTGGGCATCGCTTCGCTGGGAATGGCGATGCACACGCGGTTGGCTGCGGAAGACAAACCCGGCGCAACGATGAAAACCGGCGGCTCGTATGACGGTTGGTGGAACGGAGGACTTCGCAGCACAGCGGCCTTTCACAACATCATCGCACTGCTGACGGAGATGATTGGCAATCCAACGCCGATGCGCGTTCCGCTGGTGATGCAGCGGCAACTTCCGAACAGCGATTTAGCATTTCCCGTCGCGCCACAGGAATGGCATTTCCGGCAATCCGTTGAATACTCGATTACCTGCAACCGAGCGGTGCTGGATTACGCTTCGCGCATGCGCGAAAACCTGCTCTTCAACATTTACCGAATGGGCCGGAACTCCATCGAACGCGGCAACCGCGACAATTGGACGCCTTCGCCCAAACGGTACGCCGCCGTCAGCGCGAAACTGGCAAACGAATCGTCTGTCGCCACTGTCGAACGTGATCAAACGTATTGGGCAGAATTGCGTACGCCGGAACTGCGCGATCCGCGAGGGTTTATCATTCCCGCCAATCAGCCTGACTTTCCGACTGCCACGAAATTCATCAACGCGCTGCTGGAAACCGGCATTACGGTTCATCGGGCAACGCGCGAATTCACCGTGCAGGGCAAAACGTATCCTGCAAATTCCTTTGTGGTGTTTGCCGCGCAAGCATTTCGCCCGCACGTGCTGGACATGTTCGAACCGCAACAACACCCAGATGTCTTCGCTTATCAGGGCGCGCCGCCTACGCCGCCTTACGACAACGCTGGATGGACGTTAGCATTGCAGATGGGCGTCAAATTCGACCGAATTCTGGATGGGTTCACCGGCCCGTTTGAAAAGATCAGTGACTGGAACGTTCGTCCTGTGGCAGGCAAAGTTACAACAGCAGCCGGAGCAAAAGGCTATGTTGCCAGCCGCCAAATCAACGATTCTTTTATTGCGCTGAACCGATTGCTGGCTGCAAAGGAAGAAGCCTATTGGCAATCCGACAAACTTTACGTTCCGGCCAATACACGCACACTCGCTCGGCTGCAAAACATTGCGACAGGTTTGGGTATTAACTTTGAAGCGACCGCCGAACCGCTTTCCGCCGAAGCGACAACGCTGAAACCAGCGCGAATTGGTTTGTGGGATCGGTACGGCGGTTCAATGGATGCGGGTTGGGCGCGCTGGATTCTGGAACAGTTTGAATTTCCGTTCGAACGTGTGTTCGCGCCGACCCTGGACGCGGGCAACTTGAACAATCGCTTCGACGCGCTGATCTTCGTGGGCGGAGCGATTCCCCCAGTTGGCAATCGTCAGCGCGAGGAACCTTTCATCGCGAACGTTCCGGCGGAATATGCCAACCAACAAGGCCGCGTAACCGCCGAAAAGACGTTACCGGAACTGAAACGCTTTCTGGAAAATGGCGGCACCATCGTCGCCATTGGAGATTCCGCAGCCAATCTTGCAGCGCATCTTCGTCTGCCGATTCAAAACCATCTGGCCGAAAACGGAGTCCCGCTGCCGCGAACGAAGTTTTATTCGCCCGCCTCCTTGCTCGAAGCCCGCTTCGATTTAACCCACCCCGTAACTGCCGGAATGAACGAGCGCACAGTCGTCTTTTTCGATAGCAGCCCGGTTTTCCGTTTGGCTCCCGAAGCCGCTGCGCAAGGCGTCAAAACCATTGCTTGGTTCGACAACAAAACGCCGCTTCGCAGCGGTTGGGCTTGGGGAGAAGAACGGTTGGCCAATGGCGTCATCGCCATCGAAGCCCATATTGGTCGTGGAAAGCTGTTGCTGTTCAGTCCCGAAATTCTGCAACGCGCCCAGCCGCACGGAACCTTCAAGCTGCTGTTCAACAGCATCTTTTACTCACAGTTATGACGAAAATCTGTGGAGAAATTCTCAAAGAAACAGATTCCGTGGACGAGATCGAGTAAAAATGTAGACGAAATTTTCGGGATCATCTATTCTCTCGCGGTCAATGCTTTAGAGCACTCGGAACGCAGTTTATTCCAGCCTACATTCAAGATTTATTTTTCGAATAGACACGTAGCTTCGTTACAAACTCGGAGTTGATCCTATTTTTATGATGGGCGAAACCAGTACGTTGAACGAATTGAACCGCCAGGAGTCTATGTCAGAACGCTTGCGCGCCTTTCTGGATTGGTTGTCGTCTGATTCAGCCAATCCAGACGACGCGTATGAAGTTGCCCGGCGTCGCCTGGTGATTTTTTTCGCCGGTCGCAAGTGTTTAGACCCGGAAGCTTTGGCCGATCAAACGCTTGATCTGGCGATGCGCAAACTGCCTGACATTCCCGCTGAAGCCAAACCAATGGCCTACCTGATCGGCATTGCCAAAAACATCTATCGCGATGAATTGCGCGCCACGCAAAAAGCCGACGCTTTCCGTTCGGCTCAGGCGAGTTTGCCAAGGCCACTTTCATCAGACGTGGAAAGCCGGCATTCGTGTCTGGAAAAGTGTCTGGACGAATTGCCAGCCGAAGATCGCTCGCTGGTGCTTGGGTATTACAGCGAATCCAAACAGGCCAAAATTGATAAACGGAAACAACTTGCGGACCGGTACGGGCTGAACCTGAACGCGCTGCGAAACCGCATTTTCCGCCTGAATCAGCGCTTGGCGCTTTGTGTCACGGCTTGCCTGGAAAATTCTCCGGCGTGATGTTTTGCCGCTTCCCGCCATATATGAATGCGCGGGGTAGAAAGCCTACTCGAAATGTCTTTTATCACCGACACGGAACTCCGGTCGTATCTGTTGGGAACCCTGGCAGATGCGCCGCGCGAAGAAATTGAAGATACGTTGCTTGTCAGCGACGAAGGCTTGCTGCGTCTGGAAATGGCCGAAGAGGATTTGATCGAAGATTTCCTGGACAGCCAGCTCGGCGCGGAACAAACCGCATTGTTCCAGAGCCAGTTTCTTTGCACTTCCGCACGCAAAGAAAAACTGGCGTACTTGCAAGCCATTCGTCAGATCGCCGCCCGGCAACCGCAGCCGGAACCGGCCACCAGCAACGTTGTCAGCTTTCCCGCGCCCAATACGCGGCGTGGGATTTTCGTGGGTATGAATCGTTTGGGATACCTAAAACTCGCAGCCGCAATTTTGCTTGTCAGCAGCGTGGGATTGTTGGTTTGGCGGTATGCGTTTCGTCCATCGCAAAGCGCTTCGCTCGTGGCCCTCAACCGGGCGTACGCCGGTGGACGAACGCTCGAAACGCGCATTGGCGGATTCGATTACGCGCCTTATGCACCCACGCGCGGCGCGAACGATGCGGACGCCAATGCGCGTATTTTGCGCGACCGCGCCGCACTGATTGTGCTGAACGCGTATGAAGAACATCCCACCCCAGCCAATCGCCACGCGCTGGGAAAATACTATCTGGCCGATAAACAATTCGACAAAGCCATCGAACAGTTCAACGCCGCGCTGAAAGAAGCTCCAACCGTAGCCGAATTGCACAACGACCTTGGCGCAGCCTTGCTGGAAAAATCCAAGTTTGAAAAACGCAACAACCAGCCCGGCGACAGCTTGCAACACATGGCCGCCAGCCTGGAATCTATTGAGCAAGCCCTGAAGTTGCAACCGAATTACCCCGCTGCCGTCTTCAATCGAGCGCTTTGTTTGCAGGAAATGTACCTGCCGCGCCAAGCCATCGAAGAATGGAAGAAATACCTGCAACTCGACGGCAGTTCGCAATGGGCCGACGAAGCGCGCCGCCGCTTGGCGGAACTGGAAAAGCTGCCGTCGAACATTTCCAAAAGTGACGACGAACTTTATCAGGATTACCTGAAAGACCCAGCCAACAACGAACGCACTTTTGATCTGTTTTGCCAGGCGTATTCCACCACCGGCAACGGCATTACCGAGCGGCTGATTGACGATTTCCTCGCCGCCGAAGAACGCCGCGACGACGCCGAAGCCGCGCACAAACTGCAATTGCTGGAAAAGCTCGGAGCTTTGATTTACCAGCGCACGACTGATCCATACGTCCGCGACGTTGTCGGGTACTACCAGCAAATAACTTCCGGAAAACAGAGGTTATTGGTGAAAGCCCGGTATCACCTGAACGAAGGCCGCAAACTCAGATCAACTTCGCAATCCCAGGCGGTGGCGAGTTACGAACAAGCCATCGCGCTATTCCGCCAAATGCAGGATCAATGTGAAGTGAAGATGACCACCTG
>ERZ650309.475-NODE-475-length-19949-cov-13.150196_pt1 | contig 19949 bp, 22 predicted proteins | sample MGYA00376245_ERZ650309 | MGnify/ENA primary metagenome ERZ650309 (study PRJEB26733, sample SAMN07839294) | wastewater metagenome | biome: urban; feature: wastewater treatment plant; material: waste water | place: USA: North Carolina | collected 2016-04-26 ...
TGCACCCGTGGTGTATTTCCGACGCTGATTGAGGGCGGCACAATAAACACGCGGTTTGAATCACACATCAAAGTGAATACAGGCGAGCAGCCATGCAGTAGCTTGCAGTTTCACTATGCAGCGATGCGCAGCCGTGATGCTGAGGACAGCACTCTCAGCGTTGCTGATTTCAACCTGCAAGCCGCATTGGTCTACAACAGCCAGTTTTTCCCAATGAGCATTGGCGGCACAACGACTACAAGCGTCAATCCTGCCGCTTTGCCCGTAACCAATCCTGCTGGTGTGTATCTGCCTGCGAATGCAGAAATCACCATCAAGACCGGTGCAATCGTTGCGATGCCTGTCAGCTATATCCCTGGCGGACTCACTCAGACCGCCCGCACCAAAAAAGTAGGCAGTACCGCAGCATCAAGCCAAATCTTTACCCGCTTTGATGTGTCTATCCCAGGCGGCGGCGTGGACACTACGCTTGGCCTGTTTCCTGTAATGGTGACGGGCATCCCTGCAAAACGGCATGTAGCAATCGCTGGTTGGGGTGATAGCTTGATGGCTGGCGTTGGCGACGTGACCAATAATAGCAATGGTTGCATGGGATGGTTTGAGCACGCTTGTCATGCTGTTGATGGTGGATCGCGCAACATCCCGTTTACCAACCTATCCAAGTCTGGCGACATGACCAGCACATACAGTGTGGATGAGGCACAGGCGCGTTTTGCATATCTTGAGTACGCCACACACGTGATCTTTGGTATGGGCAACAACGACATCATGTCGGGGCGCACACTCGCACAGATGCAAGACTCGCATCTTGAGGCATGGGCACATGCCAAACTGTTTGGCTGCAAAGTTGGTGCAGTCACCCTTACACCACGCACCACATCAGCCGATAGTTGGGCAACAGTTGCCAATCAAACACCTGTGTCTGGTTACACGACTGCTGGCATCCGTGGACAGTTCAACGCTTGGCTAGTGCAGCAAAAGGCGCTCGGAAATCTCGACTTTATTGTTGACGTAAATAGCGTTGTTGCTGACACGACCAATCCCGATGTTTTCAAAGCTGGCTTTTCGTATGACGGCACGCATTGGGGGGCGGCAAGTACGCTGACTGTTGCTGCATACGCCAAAACGCAACTGCTCAAACTAAAATCTTAAATCAACCCCTTTCCAAAACCCGCTTCGGCGGGTCTTTTTTTGCCCAAGTGGAGGTATTGGAACTGTCCAAAATTCAGCATTTTCAGGCGTTCAAGCTAGTCACATCGTAACAGCCAATCGGCAAAAGGTGATTAGCAATGCCACTATCCGCAGCAAATGAAAAACACTATGCGTCGCAACGAGCAGCAGTAGTTCAGACCGCACTCATGCTTCGTAACGATCACGTCAATAAGTTTGACAGCATTGATCCTGACAGCGATGACGGCGTACAACTGCCGGATTGCTTGCGTCCAATGTTCGACAGCATTACCGATCCTGCCGGTCGCGCAATGGTCATGGCGGGTATTCGCCAAGGCATTGACGGCTACAAGGCGCGTAATGGCGGTGAAGAACCATCAGCCCGTCAAGTTGCATTCGGCCTTGCTGCCGGTGCGTCGCTGTTTTGCAAAGATGAGCAAACCGGCAAAAACGTCTTTGAACAAAACGGCTTCGACGACATCAATGCAATGAGCCACGACGGTGTAAGCGTTGTGCCTGCAATGACCGTTGTTACCATCGCAACTGCAATTGCCAGTAGCCTGAATATCATCGCAATGCTGCCCAATGCTATCGGCTCAAATGAAGTGCCGCTGGTGTATGGCCGCATGACTGCTGATCGCAAATACGGCGGCCTTGAAACAGATGACTATCTCGACGGCGAAAAAGCGTCCCACACCTACTTTGAAAACCGCCATCGTTTTGCGATGCCAAACACCAGCGGCAACGTGTATCAGATTACCCCGCGTGTGGCCTATTTGGATTACGCCGCAAAAACCCCCGACACTTCGACCATTGCAGCACCATTCATGGGTGGTCGTGTACGGATTTTCGTAAATGGCGTTGAAGTTGCCAATGACCGCCATCGCACAAACTCCAAGCAGTCCGGCACACATTCGCTGACCGCCATTCCTGACATTACGATTGCAAATACAGCCATTTCTGTCAGTGCTGGTACGGTGAACCTCGATAACCACTCAATCAGTGTCACTTTTGCCGCGCCGTTGCCAGTTGGTGCTGTGGTGCATGCCGACGTGGTGTTCGATTTTGAGCGCAACGATGCGGCCACTGGTCAGCCAATCATCCAAGTACCGGGTGTTGATATTGTCACTGAGCATGACGTGGTTTTGGCTTCGCCAAGCCGTTTCCGTATCAAAGCATCCCTTGACTCCATCACTCAGATGTCAAATGAGCTGAATATCGGTTTCATGGGTGCGGCGTTGTCGATTGCTCAAAACAAGTTCTACCTTGAGCAAACAGTGCGTCTGTTGCGTGAAGGCAAAGAACGTGCCCAATACAATCAGCGCGTACATCAATTTGATGCAAGCCGTGGCGCCACTGGCAATCTTGCAGCAGCCTACAACACCTCTGGCGACCTCATCGGTGAAATTCGCCGTGTCCTTGGTTTTGCCAAGCTGGGCATTACTCAGGCCGTTGGTCAGTCGGTCAGTTCGTTTGACTTGTTCGTTGGTGATCGTGGTGCTATTTGGTTCCAGACGTTGCGCGATGATGTCATCACCTTGACGAATGCGCCTATGGCAACCCATACCCAGATCGTGCGTATTGGCACACTGAAAGACGGTACCAACGTCTATCAAGTGCCTACGTCGAGCGGTCTGCTTACCGAAACCACAACCACCACACAAGCACTGTTGGTTGCACGTTCGTCCGAAGCCGCCAAGTCGCCGTTCGTTGGCTTTATGGCCGTGCCGCCGATGATCCGCACTGCGAATCCATCTGAGTTCACTGAGCAGGTTGGTGGCTATTCACGCACCGCTGCTGAGTTGAACCCGCTTGAGCGTTACGGTGATCAGATTGCCGTGATCAGCATGATCAACCTACCGGCAGTAAGCTAATCATGACGCAGCGCAGAGGTCGGCCACCTAAAGCCACCCCTGCGCCTGTTTCGACTGATCCACAGCCGGAGCAGGTGCAAGCCGATCAGGTTGTGCTTGAAAAAGCCGACATTGATACACCGCAACCGCCTGAAAGCCAAAATGATCAGGCCGATGCCAATCAAGATCAGTCAACTGACACTGATCAGCTGGAACCGTCTAACACTGATCCAGTCGATCAGCCAAACACTCAGCCACAGCCGGAGCAGGTGCAAGCCGATCAGGTTGTGATTAAGGCCGATCCGTTGTTGATCCGTGTGAGTAGCAAACTGGTTTATGACGTGTATGAGCCAGCCAGTCGTGTAATGCTCAAGGCGTCTGCTGTGACTGAAATCACATGCGAGAACAAGCGACACAAGGCGCGGATCATCTCGAATCTCAACCAACTATGCCACGGTAAAAACACGCTGGAGGTGTTAGATGCCTACCTTTGATGGCACAAACCCCATTACTGATATTTTGGGTGATGAGCCTACTGAGCGGGAACTGACTTTTGAAAATCAGTCGGTTCAAAACTTCATTGAGCCACTGACCAATACGGCCATTCCAGCCGGTCAAACAGTGGAGACGACAGTGATTGGTGATGCCGCTTTTGACACCATCGAAAGCAATATCGCACAGATCAATGCACTGGCAGGCTTTGAAGCGATAACGATAGCAATCGAAGCCAAGTAACATCTGCTGCAAAAAAGCCCCTCACTGTAGGGGCTTTTTCGTATTGGAACGAACCAAAAACCAGCGTTTTGCATATGACAACCTGACAGCATCAAAAACGGTATTGAGATGCTCAATATGGAAACAACCCCAATTATCGGTAGTGCCGTCGGTATCCAGTACCAAGGCGTTACTGATCGGTCTGGTTCGGCAAGTGCCGCTGGACTGACCAACGGCTTAATTGTCGGTGATTTTTCGCGTGGTCGGGTAGATCAGCCAATGCTGATTACCAAAGAAACGCTGGTTCAGTTGGGCGATACAACCAAGCCTGCCTATCAAACTGTGGCTGATTGTCTGGATACGGGTGTACCTGCGGTTTTGGTCATGCGCGTTTCTCAAAGTTAAGGAGCATAACCCATGCAAATTGTTCTAAGTTCTGCTGGTGTTGTGTCTCTAACGCCTGCTGCTGGTGACTTGATCACTATTGATTATGAGCTGCATAGCTATCTCGGTGATGGCGTTGCGGTCGAAGTTGCGTTATCGCTGGCCACGGGTGCGACTGCACCAACACCGGCCAATACGATTGCTCAATTGACGTGGCGCGACACCGCAACCGATAAAATTATCTATCGTGTATCCGGTATCGTTGGCCTGCCGATTGATAACCCGAAATCGCTACTTTCTGTCGCTGATGCGACCGATCAATTCAGTTCAATCGAAGTCACCACTGTGGCGACTGGTTTTGCTGCTGCCGTGACTGGCAGTAATGCGTATAACGCGCCAAATTCACTGGGACGCAACAAGGTATCGCTGACACTGCCAGACGATCAGCCACCTGCATTCAATGCAGATGCGCTGTACGATGCAATCACGCTGATGGAGCCTAAGCCAAGCTATTTGGTGCTGCCTGATGCGGATGACTTGGTGGTGATGGAAACCATGCAGCGGGTCATGCAGACGTTAAACGTGCCATTGCTGGTTGAGCTTGATCCGACCTTGACGATTGATCAAGCAGCAAGTCAAATCACCGCGATTGATGCGCAAGATCATCGCGTTGTCGCCATTTGGAATCCAACACTATCACGTCCGGCTACAGCCACGTCGCTGCGTGGTGCTAAAAAGACGCGGCGTGCTGTGGGTCAACTGGTCGGCAAGATGCTGCTGCGTAATGCGCGGGTCAATTCACAAGGTATCCCGCCAATTGATACACCTGTTGCTGGACACGACTTTCCGTTTACGTTTAATTCAATGGAAATGCGGCCAGACGTGGTGCTGAATAATGCGGCACTGGAAAAACTGGCAACGGCAAAAATCAACGTGTTGCGCCGTCTCAAGTTCGACACGGGCGTTCGATTTGTCTTGAGTGATGTTCTGACTCAGTACCAAAGCGAAAACAGCGCATTGCGGCTGATCAACTCGATGGAAATCATCTGCTACACCACAAACATCGTGCTGGAAATTCTGAAACGTCACATGCTGAAAAAGACTACCGGATTCTTGGTCGATGCTGACCGTGACATCGGTAATTTCTTGAGTGCATGCGCTGCGGCGGGTCTACTGCAACCAGCAGATGACTTGGGTGGACAGCCGTTCACCTACGCCTTGACTGCTGATCCAACTGCACCGTTTGAGCGGGTACGCTTGGTCATGCAGCGTCGGCCAGAAGGTGCTGTACGTTCGGTCATTTTCGATGAGGATGTTGTTGTTAAGTAAAAAATAATCGTTGAATTTAAAAGCCCCTCGCTGTAGGGGCTTTTTGCTATCTGGCAGTGTCGGAACTAGAAAAAAAGTACGGTTTTATTCTCTCTAGCCTTGTGTCTAACCGCTTGCCGATTGGCAGGTATTTAACACAAGGGGTTCGAGATGTTCGATACATTTGGTTTGGGTGCATACCAGCGTCCAATGTATGACAGTGCGGCGGGTAATGCCGCTGAACAACTGGCAGAAAAGGTCAGTCCGATCAGTGAACGGGCAGTGTTGGCGGCAATGCAGTCTATCCGTAGCAATGCACTGTCGATTGTACTGCTGCTGACTGACGCGGTGGTTGATAACAGCCTTGAAGAAGGCTCAATCCCTTCTGAGTATATGGATACGCTGATTTTGGCGGCGATGGACTCAGACGATGATGCCGAACTTGATCCGATGATTGCCCAATTGATGTGGGCCAACATTTCGGACGCGATGGCAAGTCTGGGCGTTGAAGAATCGCTGATCGAAGATATTGGCTCAGATGAGATCGAAGCTGCTGACGCGGCAATCGAAGCGGCGGCTGAAATCATCATTGCCAATATGCCGGATACTGGTGAACCGCTCGATGAGTTTTTTGAGCAGTTTGTCTATGGCTTCGATGCAAATGATATGTTTGCCGAAGAAGCACCAGAAAACGGCTTTGATGCGATGAAAAAACCGCGTGTTGGTGCAAACTCGGACAAAACCGATGCCAGTGGTCGCAAGATTCGTTACAAGGGTGTGAAGGTTGTACGCAATGGCAAAATCAAGGTGGTCAATAAGCGTCTACCCGGTCAAAAGGTGATGAAGACTCAAGCTCAGAAAGCGGCTTTGAATAAGTTGCACAACAAAAAGCGCAGTTTCAGCTCATTCCAAAAAATGAGCCGTTCACTGCGGGTAGGTGTTAAGGCCAATATCTACAAAGGTGATCGTGCTACACACGCTGCGCGTGCAATGAAAGGCTCGACCACTGGCATGATGCGTCGCTTAGACGGCGGCTAATTGTCAGCACTAAAAACCGTCCTTCGTGGGCGGTTTTTTTATGGTTGGAACCTGTCGAATCTGGGTGGTTGTGATCCGCCAAAATGGCCGTAATTCCACATACGGTACAAGGCTATGTCTGACTTACAGATCGAAGGCTTGAGCGATCAATCGCCTACAGTCAAAACACTACAAGCAGCACTGGAGAAGGCTACCGGCCAAAAAGTGCCAATCGTCAATGTGCTTAAACCCACTCGCAAGTCTGGTGTAAGCGTGCGCCCGATTGAACTGGTTTTGGCGGGTGGTCAGGCTGTCACGTTTTTGGTGCGCCAAGGTGGTGACGTATACCGCGTGCAGATCAATGGTAAAGACTTTCCGTACAACGGCGATTTAAGCCTTGGATCGGCAACCGATAAAGCAGCACCGAAAAGCCCGAAAAGCACTGCTATTCGACAAGGCGGCGCGGGTTTTGTTGAAGCCAAGACCTTTCAGGAGGTTATGGCGCAAATTGCAACCGCTATCCGCACAGGACAGGCCGCATTCGACAAAAAGAAAATTACGGCCAAGGTTGTCATCCCGCCAGCCAAGGACGACAAAGGCCGCACCATCCCCAAAAACACTACGCAGATGCTCAAACAGGTCATCGCCGAAGAAGCTGAAATTGATGCCGTGATTACTCAAAAGACTGAGAAACGCGACACGATGAAGCTGCAACTTGAGCAAAAACTGGCACAAGCCCCATTGCCAGCTCCAGCAATGTGAGACGGCCATGAATGCACTGCTTTTGACTGATTTGCTGCTGTTTTTGTTGCTGCTGCTACACGCCTACATGCACTGGAAAAACGCCGGTAAGCGATTGCCGCTGTTTGAGTCAGTGCTTGGGCAGACACAGCGTAACGTCGTGATACAGACAGCCATGCGGTCGGTGGTATCCATCGTCATGCTATGGCTGGTGCTGTATGGCGTGCTGATCTGGCGCACCTATCACCTACTCTATGCGCTTGGCGCATGGGGTCAAGGCGGCGCGGTGTTGTTGGCTTATGTCTCAATATTTGCCATTTATCAAACGATCAAGGCCGTGCTTTTTCAATCGGTGATTGGTCAGGCTAAAAAGATGGGCTTAAGCACATGACGATCAAGACGCAAGACATCCTGCCGATGATTGAGCATTGGCTCAAAACGCCGGTAAATGGCTACTACGGTTCAGGCTATGGGGCTGATCTTGCGTCACTGTTATTGCGCCCATTGTCGGCACCAATTGCAGATGAGTTTTTGGCAAAACTCAAGCGCGATATACCTATTTTGGCAAGGCTTTCAGCCGATCAGTTGTCGCTTGTGTCTGAAAACATCGGTTTTGAGCAAAAGCAGATTTATCTACAGCTTGGACAAGTCGCCATCAATTTAAACAACATCGCTGATCAACAGCGTGCCACTGGAGAAACATTCGATGTTGAAGCAGGCTGATTTTGTTAATCGGTTGATCAGCACGCTAGACGATGCTGAGATTGCCGAACGCTACCAAGCCGGTGATCCGCTGGTAGTCCAGCAGATTCAGGGCTATGCAGCATACTTTGAATTGTTGGCACAAGAAATTGAAGTCAGCACCATTGAACCGTTTATCAAAACCCGTGATCGGTCGATTTTGGCCGATGCAACCAATAAAGGCATTCTGCCAGTCGCCACACCATGCCAGCACACCCTTGAAGTGATCAACAACGCCGCCAACAGTATCACGCTGTCACAAGGACGGGTCATCGAGGATAGTCAGGGTGGCCGACCTTGGCGGCTAATGGCGTCTGTCACGGTTGCACCAGGGCAAACAGGCGATGTGCTGGTAGAACAAAGTGAATTGCGTGAAGTCACCTACTCGGTACCGCTATCCGAACCGTTTCATCGCACCCCTGTACTGCTATCAGAGGGGCTGTTTTTGGCGGGTCTGAATGTCCGTGATACTGAATCAACACCCAACACCTATCGGCATGCCCCACGTTGGATGAATGCCGCGCCATTGGAGTATGCCGTCACCATCACCACCGATAGTTTGCGCCGCGTGATTGTCGAGTTTGGCGATGATGCACGGGCAGGGCGGACGGTGCAAACCGCTCAGAATTTTGTTTTTCAGTTGATCGAGTGCTACGGGGCTGTCGATACACCAAGGCTCAAGGATGCCGCCTTGGTGGATGTTTTGACCATTGATGAACAACGTGTGCGGGTACGCTTTAAACAAGGCGGCTTGGTGCGGGCGGGTGCTGATCCGCTGTCTGTGGCTCAGTTGCGCTTATTGGCCAGTTATCCGGCTTTGTACGATGAAAACGCGGTATTTTTGGGTAATTTTGACTATTTGGCACGTCAAAAATTCATGACGCGCACTGATTATTTGGCCGTCTGGAATGAAACCGTTCAAGAGCGGGCGTATGGCGTCGATATATCGGACATTAACCGCTTGCACCTTGCCACAGTTGCCAAAAATCCGGCAGAACAGGCCACGATTCAAACTGACATTCAGCAACTGATCAGCCGTGCTGATTCGCTGTATGACGGGCGGGTCAAGGTTCGCGCTGTGGTCGAACGCCCTTATCAGTTAATCGTCACAGGGCGACTGGCAGCGGTACACGATATTGATACGGTGGCTGCGCAGATTCGCGGGCTTTTAACGGGCAAATATGGCAAAGGCACGATTGCAGCGAGTCGATGGATGCCAGATGGGATCAACTCGCAGGAAATCAGTACGCTGTTGCGCACCAGCATTTCAGCATTTCAGGATCGGATTAGTGATTTTGTGGTGAGCTCAGAAAACCTAGCCTTGAATCCCGTTAAGCCGCATGAATGGCTGTACTTGACCAATGGCAGTATCAGCGTGGTGCTGACCCGCACAGCGGACACAGGCGGTTCGCTATGGACGCTATAAACTTCACGCTACCGATTGACCGTCAACATGCCCATGACGGCCTAGAACGTGCCTTATCGCGTGCCGTGGCACAAGTCATGGCCGATGAGCTACAGGCCAGCTTGCAGGACTTGGTGGACTATGGCGCACCGCACTTGGGTAGTCGTACCGTAGTCGAGCGATTTACCAAATTAGACGGATTGGCAGTGCTACGCCGCCCAGTCACCGCCGACGTGTTAATGCGCGTGATCTATGCGAATTGGGCAAGTCTTGCGAGTGAACGCGGGTTAGGTTTTTTACAGTTTGTTTTACAAATGCTTTGGCCTGATCAATGGCAAGTCGTGCGGCTGTGGCATTCCATCCCATTTGCCAGCCAGTACCCGCGTTTTTTAAATGAGACTGAGACAGAAACACGGTTTTTAACCAGTCGGATTCGCATTCGATTGGATGCCGCTGTAGATCGGTTTGAGCTATCAGAGCTTGCACCAGTGCTGCGCCGCCTTGTACCCGCCAATATCGTGCCACAAGTCGTTTTAGATGTGCCTACAGTGGATATGCAGCTTGGTGCTGCTGTGGTCATGCAAAGCTACCAAGTGGCCGATTTAACGCCTTTCTAGCGGTGTTGGAACTTCAAAAAAAGCGACCTTTCTAGCTCACCAAAATGGACTCAAGTTTTAACACGAGTCCATTCTCATGCGTCAGCTCAATCCCGTTCTGATGAACCAGCTTAAAGCTGATCATCAGTCAGCCAAACAGCTTGGTTCGCCGCTATTGCAGTGCCAAGGCATGCTGGTTCCCCGTGATCCGGTATTTCAGGCAACCCGCTTACTGATCCAGTCTTGTCCACGTCCGATGGTGACTAACAACGATCCTGCTGAAATTGCATACGCGGGTGGCTTGGATTCGTTTGTGCCAGGTGTGCCAAAAACCAAATATGAAGGCAGCATTACCGTCATCGAAACCGAAAAAGGTCAGGCAGCCTTGTTTGCTGAGTATATTTTGGCGAATGGCGGCAATATTCCCTGTGATTATTACGATGGCCGTCCGGGTTACTACACCCGCGTATATGCACTTGATGATTGCGCAATTCGTCTTGAGCCGACCGATACCACCGCCGATGGCCGCAGTCAAATTACGCTTGCGTCTGGCAGCATCACTTATATGTATTTTGGGCTGTTTGCCAAAGTCGGTGCAAGCGGTTCAGCGTTGCCAGGTGATCGCGGCCTAAGTGGCGTTGAAGGCTTTATTGACCGGGTGCAAGGCGTGCTTAACGTCGCGCAAACCGGCGTAAATGCTTTGGGTGCCGTCGCTCAGTTTGGCCGTGGTCTGCAAGGTCTGTTGGGGTGATTCAGTATGCCTACGCTGCACCCACACGTCACAGAAAATCCACGACTCACCGTGGGTACGATAGCCGAACTGTCTACCACCCTGCACGCTGAATTGCAGATGTCCGGCTATTCTCTGTTGCTTGAGGACGTGCGGGATGTTGTTTTATCTGAAGCAGCAAACTACGCAGCGTGGGCAAGTTTTGAGCAACAACGATTTATAAATACCCCTATCCAGCTTGATAGTACCTTGCCAATTGATGCCTATGAATGGTCGATGATCGAGGTGGTTTGTCGTGCCCACTGTGATCTGTTGCAAGCAATTCGCATGGAGGGCTCACGCAGCCTAGGCACGGAAAACTTCGGCCTTGCTGTCAGTGAGGCACGGCAAATCTATCAGGAACAACGGGATTTATTGCCCAAAAATGCGTTTATTGAACCGCCTTACACCCTTGTCATGGATGATGACTGATGCAGGTCGTCATCGCAGCAACTGGCCAGATCATTTCAGGCGCGAATCTGCTATCGGCAACCTTGCGCCTTGATTGCGTGCCAGTACCCGCGACACTTGAGATGACGGCACAGAGTACGCCAGAGCTGGATGCGGCACTTGTGGTCGGTGCTGAGCTGCTGGTGAGTGATCCGCCTATCTCTATCACATTGGTCAAGGTGCAACCAGTCAAAACGCAGACGATCAAAGACGGTGCGCGGATTGGCGGTATCGCCTGTTTGGGCGTCTTGAGTGGTTGTCAGCGGCTAATCGAACCCGCAAGCAAGGCCATTATTCTGAATGACACGTCGTTGATCAGCGCGATGCGGGCTTGTGGTGCGCGGATGCGGTCGGGTGCTGATATTGCCATTCCTAAGTTCGTCTGTTTGAAAGGCCAAATACCAACTGTTGAAATTGCCAAGCGGCTACAGCAGGAAGCGGCAGTTATCACGATGCAGGGCAACCAGCTTGCAGCAGTCAAGATTGATGCCTTGCTCAAAGCCGATCCGGTGGCCAAGTACGATCCTAGCGCAGTTGCATGGCTGGATAGCACGGCACTGCAACGGCTGAATAAGCGGTCTTTTATGTCAGTGGCTGCGGATGGTTCGACTATTGAGAATGAAGGCAACCAGACGGGGCTGGCAGTGTCGTATATGCCGCAAATGGATACGCGCCAACTGAAAAACTTGGAAAAGGTACTGATCCATCGCGGAACCATGATGCGACCGCTCAAGATGAATATGAGTTGTGGCGACACGGTGCTGGTTGGTGGTCAGGTGTTTGTTGTACTGACAGCCGCTCACCGCACGGATACAGGCGCGTTGGGTGGTAGTAGCGTGGCAGCTACCAAAATATGGCTGTCTAACTTAGGAGTGCAATAGGTGAGCTTGTTGAATGCAATTGACAGTGCAGTCGGTATTCAGCACCAAGGCATAACTGACAAGTCTGGTTCTGATGCTGTTTTACGGCTGACAAACGGCCTGATTGTTGGTGATTTTGGGCGTGGTCGATTCGATCAGCCGATGCTGATTACCAAGGATACGCTGGTGCAATTAGGTGACGAATCTAAGCCAGCGTATCAGGCTGTAGCCGATTGTTTAGATGCGGGTGTACCGAGTGTTTGGGTGATGCGGATTGGTTTGAATATTGAGCCTGATCTAGCTGGAATCTTAGCCGAAGACGGTGCTCAACTTTTAACCGAAGATGGGCAATTTTTAATGCCAGAGGGTGCATGATATGACAGGCGTATATGTTAGCGAGTACACGGTAGCAGCATCACTGAGCGGTAGTGAAAAAATCCCGCTCGGTACGGGGGTGAGAAAGGCGACTACGCCTGACCAACTTAAGGCGTTCATCAATTCAGACGTTCTGTCTGTCTATGCAAAAAAGCTAATCGTCATCGGCGACAGTCTGAGCAATGGCTATTTGTCTGGCGGCCTACTTTACAGTTGGCCTAACGTCATGTGCCAGTTACTTGGCTGGCAGTTGGTCAATAACGCTGCAATCAATTACAGTGGGTACATTCCGACCACGGCATCGCCGTTTATTGGCCGCATTGCTGCTGATATTCCAGCAGATTATGACGGCCACGTCATTATGCACGGCGCGGTTAACGACATTTTGCCGTCTAATGGTTCATTTGGTTTGCTCGGCGGCAGCGATACAACTAAGATTTTTGCAGCATGTGAAGAAGCCGTACACGCGGTGCTTGCCCGCAGTGATGATCTGGTGCTTTGGGTTTTGATTCCATATGTTTTCAATACGTCACCAGAAGCGGCAGCTAATGCAGCAGGTATCAAGTATGCACAGGGTCGAGTTGCACAGCGCACCGTCTATACGCGCTTGAAGCATACATACGGCGACCGACTGCGAATTATTGATGCAGAGCGTGATTTTACACAAATTGTTAATGCTGATTATACGGAAAATACAGTTGATAGCATCCACCCAACCCCTGTCGGACACTCTTTTTTTGCGCGTTATGTTGCGAGCGTAATCACAGATGATCAGTTGTTGACGCAGCGCAGCCCACTGTATTCCGTCGATTTTTCAACATTGGCAGCAGGTGATTTGCAGGGCAAGGATGGCTGGTCTGTCGAGTCTGGCAGCTACGTCTTGAGCGGTGCGGGCTTAACTGTTGATGCGGTTTTCAGCAGCCACGCAAACGGTGCAACTCGTGCCACGCCAGCGCTTGCGCGGTCGGTGCGTGCGCTTGTGGACGGTCAGATCGTGCTGCACTGGCGGCGGCAATCATCAGCAGGCTTTAGCATCTGGACGGTCGGCAGTGGTGCGACTGTGACAGCGTGGAATTTTGGAAAAATTGACGGGGCAACAGTAACGATTTACCCGCCAAACCCGCAGGGGTCGCTAAGTGATGGCAATTACTGGATTGAATTGGAGCAAGACGGTGGCTTTTTAAATGCGAGAGTCTGGGCTGAGGGTGGTGCGCGTCCAGTGCAACCATTAGCAACGCAAAAAATCACGCCTACCGAGGCTGTGGCCTATCCTCTGCTAGGGTCAGTGGGGCTGGTCGGCACGTCTTCGACCCCTGCGGTTGTCAAGCAACTGATCATCTATGAGTGATTTATGTTTAATTTCATCCCCGCCAAAATCCTGAGCTATGACGCTGCGACGCGCACAGCTCAGGTGCAAATCGACGGCCTGACCGATGGTGCTGAGAATGGCCTAACCGCCACTTTTGCCTATCCAGTCGGTCATGATGACCGCGACACTGAAATTCAGGTGTTGGTGGGGGCTGAGGTTTATGTGTTTTTTGCGGGTGGTCAGTTGGACTCGCCTGTGATTGCATTTTATCGGAGTCATGGTGAGGGTGCAGTGGTCGATACACGGCGGATCAGGCAAAAGAACATCAAGATACTGGCCAGTAATAGCATCTCAATTGAGGCCATCGCAACAAAAGTAAGGGGTGTGATGAGTGTCACAAGCAATCTATCGGTAGGCACTGGAGCAACAGGGTCATTCGTTAGTGTGTCTGGGGAAATTGTCACGGTTGTAGACGGTATTATCACCAACATTTATTGAGGTTCGTATGAACAATCCTGTAAATCTTGAATTTATTCAGGGCATAAAAGCTGAGATTGAAGGCGCGGCTGATTGCGATGCGCTGCAAGAGGCGGCGGCAAAGGCGATTGCCCTGATTCAGTCGCAGATTGATGATGCAACGGACAAGCTGGCGGAATTTAGTCCGTATCTTGAACTGCTGACACTGCCAACTGATCCGCTAAAAGTGCTGGGGTACCTTGAAAAGTTAGTGGATACGCTGATCGAACCGATCATTAAACCTGTTTTGGGCTATCAGTTGCAGATTGCCGCCTATGTCACGGCATTAACAGACATTGTTGCTGCAATTGAAGAAAAGGCGTCTTCATTTTCGTCATGTGCGGTGCCGACACCTGTTATTCCGCCTATTGTTCCACCTGTTGAGCCGCCTATCTAGGCAACGGAACCACGGCGTTTGACCGCCAATTGAGCCGACACAATAGGCCAGACTCGCATAGTTCTGGCCTTTTTTATGTTCAAAAATCTCGGTGATCGTTTAGCATCAATCATGCTGTCAGATCGCGCACATGCGCAGGCCAACAACGCGGCCAGTATCAATGACGTTAATCCTATTTATGAGTCATTAGAGCCGTTTGCCCTTGGCACATACGAAACCAAAGAAACTAAGCGGCGACATCGCAAAGATATTTACACACAATGGCAACGTATGGGGACTGATCCATCGGTTGCTGAGGCGTTATCGCTGCATGTGACGGCAGCACTGGGTGGACACGAATCACGCGGCGACGTGGTGTTTATGACGCCTGTTGAACGGATCAGGGGCAAAGGTAAGCGGGCAGAGGAATTACGCGCCAAGGTCAACCGACGCAGTAAGTTTTTAGAGCCGATCATTAACCAAATCGTTTTTAAGCTGGCACGCGATGCCGCGATCTATGGTGATGCGTATGTGCGGGTGTATGGCCAGGATAAAGTCGGGATTGTCGATGCAATCTGCAATGAGTACACGTTCCCGCCACTGATTCAGGCGTTTGAGCAAGGCGGGCGCACAATTGGCTACCATGCGCTTGAGGCGAAGGACTGGGAACGGGTTGTCACCAAGTTAAACCGGATTCAGCTTTTGCGCATGAAGATGCCGCGTGTTACCCATGTGCCACAACTGGAAACTGTGGCCGGTCTGGTCAGAGCGCGGGTGTTGCACGAAGATATTCAGAGTAATTTGCCGATTGTGCCGTCACCAGTGGGCGGGTCATTTCTATTTGAAATCGAAGAACCTTGGAAAAATGTTCACTTGACACTGGCAGGGCTGAACAGTCAGCAGATTGCTGATGCTGTGAAGCAGATGTTTTTGTCTGTCGATATGTCTGGTATGCCGCCGGATGCCCGTAGAAAGTATAAGCAAGGTCTACAGTCGGTCATCAAAAGCCATGAGGATTATGTGCGCAAGGCGTTAAGTGGTGGTGATCCAGTTTGGGCGACCAACTGGCATGTGTTGCCGTCATGGGGTGAGAAGCAGGTTTTAAATCCGGTCGGTGACATTGCTGGACAACGTACTGCACCGATCAACACCGAATACTTGATGCTGAATATTCGCCGGATGATGGGTGGCCTTGGGTCTGATCCCTCGATGGTCGGTTGGGCTGATATGTTGGCCGGTGGGCTGGGTGATGGTGCGGCGTTTCATACGTCGGCGCAGATCATGCGTCGGTCGATTATGATCAGGCAGTCCCTGTCGCAGGTGCTGAATCAATTGGCGGATTTGGATTGGGGGTATGCTTATGGCGAGACCTTTAGCCCGGCAGATCGGCCTTGGCATTTTGAGTTTTATAGTGATCAATCGGCGGCGGCGTCTGAGGCTATTACCAATAAGCAGAACCGCATAAATAGCTTGGCACTTACCGCGCAAGCGATTGCGACCGTCAAAGAGTTGAATTTGGACAAAGAAGTTAATCAGATGTTGCTTGAGGATATTGGCGGGTTTGACGTTGAGAAGGCGGAAAAAATCGCTATTGCGCTGGAAAACACCCCGCCGCCTGATGGTAGTGGTCAAGGCTTGCCAGATGAAGCGCAAGTGCCAGAATTGCCAGAAGCCGGTGATGATGAGGATGATGTGTGATGGCTGAAACACAGCGATTGCCTACGGTTCAAGTGCAAGCAGGCACGCCCGCTGGCTACTGGGCAGGCATGACGGCTCAGAACCTAAAAAACCTGTATCGGCAGCTTTACTCACTTGGCACACTTTCGCAGGCTCATTATATCGTTGAGTTAAACCCATACGATCCGACTGGGCCATTATCTAAGGTTGAATTATTTGACAGGGTTCCTTTGCGTAGAGATGATCTTGATTTGGTTGGCGTGCTGCTTCCGTGGCTTGCTACAAGCTGTAGCTTGAGTGTGTTGGATGCACAATCTGATAGCGTGCAGGCGGGTCACTATCAGCAAAATTTTATTACTGGCAATAGCTCAAATGAGGTTCAAGTCACGTTTTTGGAAACCAAGGGGGCGGCTATTCTAAACGCGGCTAGGCAGATTAAGGAGATTATGTTTGCGCCGGACGGCACGCAAGGACTACCGGCTGAATATATGATGCGCTTGAAAATTTCTCTTTTTCCGCGTCACAGTCGCAGTAGTCGAGTGTTTTCTGAGGAATGGCTTGTTGCGCTGCAAGCAGCCAGTGTGGACTTGGCCGCTCAGAACAAAGATGCACTTGAGGTGCCTTTGACGTTTCTGAAAATGTATCCGATGTTATGAAAAAGCCCTCAGTGCGAGGGCTTGGATTCTGGACTGCCAACAATTATAGGCATGTTGACATCCCCCCCCGTCCTTTAGGTCGGGGAGGATGTCAAAGTTCCCCAGTGCTTCGCTGATCGCTTGAGATTGTGTTAAGCCTTGAGCCATCAGGCTGTCAAGTGCAGCCTTGGCTTCGGGTGTCAGCGTGACGGTCACTTGCAGACCTTTCAGCCGCTCGCGCCGTGCAGCTTGCTTTTCTGCGCTGGTCATTGCCATTTGATTGCTCCAAAAAAGCCCGACACATGATCGGGCTTTTACATCAGGTTGGATCAGTCGATTGATTCGACATTCTCAATTTCAGCATTGTTATACAGACGCTTGGCTACACGACCCTGACCAAACCACGCGATAATCTCAGCATCATTACTGCAAACCTCGGCTTTGTGCTTATCGCGCTCACCTTGCCAGCAAGTCACATTTTCTTCGTGACAGACAAACTTGCCGCCAGCAGTTTTGTACAAGTACAGGTTAGTCCAGCGACCACCATCGTTGTACGGATGTTTGCTAGTTGCACTTGCCACAAGCTCGCCCTTGAATTTAAGCGCAGGTGCATTGTCACGCTCGACTACAAATTCCTCGCCTTCACCAGACATTTCGATCTCCTCAGTTTCAGGGGTTGGCAGGTCATGGCGAACAATGCCTTCCCATTCGCAGCCTTTTACGATTTCGGACAATTCCCAGCGATAATCCGATCCGCTGACTTCATCGCCGTCATCATCAACCAAAGTTGCGCCAGTCAGTTTGATTTCGCCATCGCCATAAACCTCAAGATCAAAATCAAAGCTGTCGGCGTAGCTATTTTTGTTCTCATGGCTTGCTTGCCATGAGAAGCTGATTTCGATTGCTGGATTTTCGTTTGAGCGCATGGTGGCTTCACCGTATGCGTAGCGATTGAAATACTCGCGCTCAACATCAACCTCTTTGCCTTCGTCGTCGTAGTCGATGCCAACAACAACGGTATCTTGATCACAGTCAACCTGATCAACTGAGTGTGATACCAAGCCCCAAGTCATTGCTTGGAGTTGTTCGATGGTGAGGGCGGCAGGTTTTGGTGTAACGATATTGGTGTTTGACATGTTTGTATCCTCATCCTAGGTGTCACTGCTAGGTCAGTTCGGGAGGCTTCCCTTCAAGTCGTTTCCGTCTTGATGTGTTCAGTATAGCTGGTTACATGTAACTGTCAATAGGTTTGCCAAAATTACTTTATAACAGCCGACAAACGGCAAAAACACCACCACCGGAACCGCTCATAAAACCCAACTCAAACCAGCCCACACTATCCCCATAAATTCGCACACTGGGGAAAATCCGTGTCTAGCAAGAGCATTTTTCAGCAAACCCATGCACCACGAACCAGCCGCCTTGTGCCAATGTTCGATGGTGCAACGACCTCGGTACACTCAAACCTCGCAATCGGGCGTGTATGCGGTGATCATCGTGAAATCATGGCCGTGGTATCGCCCACAGCTACAGACGATGACGTGTGGCGCGTGGTGAATCTTAAATCGAAGGGTAGTGATACCGATCAATTCGACTCTATCGCGGTACTGGGTGCGATTGATGACGATCAGGCGGTAGAGTGGGCATTCAATCAGCGCGGACGGTTTTTGCTGGACAGTATCGTGCTATCAGTTGGTGAGACCAACACACCCGGCTTAAAGCGTTATCTCGACTCTGAGCGACTGAATTATCGTGCAAACAGCCAAATCCATTTAAACCAGTTGTCGAAGTTGCAGGATATGACCACTGGCCAACCTGTAATGTGGGATGGGGTCAATCTCAAGTCACACAGCAACAGTTCAGCGGTGCTATTGGTCGATCTGGTTAAGCACGATGACAACAGCCAGTTGTTTGATGCAATCAAAGCCGATGACATGCCCGCCTTGCTTGAGCTGCTGGGTGCTGAGGCGATGGGTTACGATGCCCTGATTGTCGAAAGCCGCAAGCTAGACACGCTGATGCAGCGGTTAGGCACTGCAATGTCAAAGGCTACGCAGTCAGGCGTTACTGTGACGAATGTACGGCAATCTGAGCCATTCAAGCGCAACAAGGTCACGCAGGTGGCGGCGATTTTTGAAATGTCTGATGGTCAGTCAGTGTCTATCGTTTTCCATAATCCAGACAGCACGCCATCTAAGCTGTTGCCACAAGACACGCTGATCAGTTGGAAGTTTTTGTTAAATTCCCGCGATATTTCGGCGGCGGTGCAACCGAACCAAGGTGAAGATGTCCAGTTGCCAGTGTTGGCTACCCGCGTCATGAAACTGGTCAACCAAAACAGCGCACGTTTTGCGCGTACCAATGCGAAAAAGGCCGAAAACGTGGCGGCGTTGGATGAAGCCAAGGCGCGGATCGAAACCAAGTCACAGACTGTGGCGGCGTTGGATGCTGAAATTGCGCAGTTGCAAGCTGAATTGGACAAGCCAGTCCCTGTTGATCCTGAGGCCGACACACAGCCTCAACTAAGCACCCGTGCCGAAGTTTTTAAAATACTAACGTCTGATTATGGCTGGAGTGAATCCCGCATTAGTGGCGGCATTGAAAAAACCTTTAGTGGCCTTGGCGCATCCGGTCAAATGTCAGACGGCAGCCGAACATTATCGGCAAATTTTGATAGCAAAGAGCGTTATTTGGCCGTAACTGATAATACCGCCCCAACAGGCGGCGCAATCATCCCTAGCACTGAGATTGATGCGCGTATTGGCGGTTATACCCCCGATGGCTTTATCGTTACTGCCAAGGCATTTAATGATGCGGTGGAAGACTATGTGCTTGATGAGCGCAATAAGTTGCTACCAGAGCCAACCCTTACCAAAACGGACATGGGGAACGGTGAATCGCTGGTCGAAGGTATGGCAGAAAACCGTGACGGCACATTTACAGCATTAACGCTTGTAGAGAGCAAGACATTCAAAACCCGTGCCGGTGCGGAACGGTGGCTTGCCCAACGTGGTTTGAATCCTGACGGTACGCGAATGGCAAAGCCTGAGCCA
>ERZ650309.476-NODE-476-length-19930-cov-4.378063_pt1 | contig 19930 bp, 17 predicted proteins | sample MGYA00376245_ERZ650309 | MGnify/ENA primary metagenome ERZ650309 (study PRJEB26733, sample SAMN07839294) | wastewater metagenome | biome: urban; feature: wastewater treatment plant; material: waste water | place: USA: North Carolina | collected 2016-04-26 ...
CGTCGGAGAAGGCGCCGACCTTGGCGCCCCCCAGGGGGATCTCCAGGGACTGGCAGACCGACTCCGCGAGCAGGCGGTTGGCGTTTCCCGAGAAGATGGACAGGGGCTTCATCATGGGGATGCTCCTTCAGGCTTTCTGAGCTTTTTCCAGGTCCAGATCAGGCGCCCGTGGGGCTCCATCTGGATGGGATCGGTGGAGAACTGCTTCATCAGAAGGGGCTGGAACGTCGAGGAAACCAGCTCCCAGCGGCCAAGGGGGGGCGGAGTCGGCGCAGGGAGCGCGTCGAAGGAAGAGAAAGACTCGCTCCGAGTGGTCGCGAGCTCTGGCTGGTCCCAGAGCCGATCCGAGACTCGCTGGAGGACCCGCGCCAGGCCCTGGACCTCCGGGGCGTCGTACAGCTCGCCGTCGACCGGGCCGGACCCCACTTGGGAGACGGCGCGGATCCAGCTTGGGTTGATATCCCCCCAGTGGTCTCGCTCCAGTTCCTCCGCCAGCAGCTTTTCCATGCCGCGACGGTAGTCATCCGGCAGATCGACCTTGCCCATCTGCACGGCGCGCAGCACGATGCCATCGGCAGCGAGACGTGGCTTCAATTCGGATTCGATCGTTTGCTGGATTTCGGCGCGTTTCGACGAGAAGATTTCGCGTACCGTGTAACGTGCCAGCACCTTAAAGATCACGCCCTGCACTGCGGGCTCCACGATCTCGCCTTCGATGTTGTCGGGCAGCTTGCTGGCAAGGGCTGCAATCTGGTTGCTGTCAACGGCGTAGCGCACCACGAGATCGGCGCCGAACGAGAGGCCTTCAACCGACTGGAAGGGCGCGTCCCCGGCCTTCGCACCCGGCCGATAGGTTTGATCGCGCAGTTGCAGCGTCCGCCACTGATGTAGCGCAGGCAGCACCAGCACGGTGCCATCGCGCCACTCGCTGACATCACCTGTCATGCGGTTGATGCGAATACCGGTTTCCCCCGCTTCCACGGTACGCACGGGCGGATGGCTGTAGAGACCGTAGCCAATGCCGCCAGCCACCAGCACGCCCAAGGCGACCCAACGATGGCGACGCAGGCCGTCGCCAATGCGCTGCCCGAGGCCCGGGCCACGATAGGGGGCAGGTGCCACGACTGTCTCGGCGAGTGTGTCATCGCCGATGATTGGCTCGCGGCGCGACGTGATGCGGGCGAAGCCGTTACGGATGGCCTGAATGAGGGATTTGATGCGATTGGACATGCTGTGCTCCGATGGGTTGGGTGACGTGGTGGTGAGCGATCGGCAGTCCGGCGTGTTGCGTTTTGGGTACTGTTTCGCTCTGGTGGTCATTCTGGAAACAGGCCCGTAGAACGAACAAGCGCGACGCGGGGCGACTTTGCGGCGCTGGGGTTCGCGGGTGCTCGTACGTGTGAGGCCGGGCTCCTCGAACGGAAGAAAAACTCACACCGGGAAGCTGGCGCCGCGCCGATAATTGCCGGCATCAATCGTTTGCGTACAGGAATACAGGTGCTGACAGTTGCCGTCATCGAAGACGATCCGCCGATGAGTGCGCAGTTGCGCGGCTGGATCGAGGCTGCGCGCCCGGACGTCAAGGTCGAGCAGTGGTACACCCGCGACGACGCCGAAGCGGCGATCGCCCGGCAGCGCTACGACGTCGTGGTGATGGACATCGAACTGGGTCGCGAGCGTCACGCTGGCGTTGCCCTGATCAACGCCATCAACAAGCAGCATGCCACGCCAGTGCTCGTCGTGTCGGCAATGCCAGCCACCATTTATCGCAGCATCATGAAGGCGCTCGACGCCTGGGACTACCTGCAGAAGACGACCTTTGAGGAATCCGATTTCGTCGATACCTTTCTGGAAATCCTGCGGGCATCGCGTTCACAGCGCGAGCAGGAGGCAAAGGTACCCGCAGCGAGCGGCGACGAACTGTCTCTGGACCCGCTGCGTCAGGGCTCGCCACGCTGGCGCGGGCAACGCATCAACCTGCCACTGACCGCACAGCGCATTCTCGCCGCGCTGCATGAACATCGTGGACAAGTGGTGTCCTATGACGACCTGTTTCAGGTGGTGAAGAGCGGTCGCAATCGCGATAACGTGCGCAAGCACATCAGCACCATCCGTGATGCTTTTCGCGAGATTGATCCAGAGTTTGATGCCATCGAGAACGTGCCGATGCGGGGATTCCGTTGGGTTGCCGCCGCGTTGCCTGCGGACATGGCAACTCCGGCGCGCAAACGCTGATGGTCGCAAGCCCTTCCGTGCTTGAACGGGTGGCGAGCCTGCCTTGGCCCGGTATCGCCTCGTTCCGTCAGCGCATCCTGTTGCGCGGCGTGTTTCTACTGCTGGCCGTAGCGACGCTTGCGATGGCCGTGACCTTGCTGCAGGAGGAGAAGGCGCTCAGCTATCGCAACTATCAGACGAGCTTCCGCAAAACGCACGAACAGGTGTCGTCACGTCTGCATCATCCCGCCGGGCAACTGGCCCTGCTGAACCCCGCTGCGGCCAGCGTGCCCGTGACACCGCTGCATCCTTACGTGTTGCCCTACGCCGCGATCGACTTCGATGACGCCAGCAAGGTGCAACAGGCGGTTGAGACCACTGGTTGTCTGGTGCAGTACCGGCAGTACGGCGCGGTGTGCGTCGCAGTTGGCAGCAACCCTTGGGCGGGAGGTTTCATTTACATCGCCGGCCGATTTGCCAGTGACGATCTGGTCGGCCGAAGCCCTGGAGAGCGCGATTTGCGCGGCACCCACCGCGTGCGGGTGACGCTCGACATGCGCGGGCAGACGTCGCGATGGATCGCGCCCTTTGAGCGGATGGATCGCAGTGACGGTGGTGGTGCTACCTCGCCGAGCGCAGGTATTCGGGGCCGTCTGGCCGGATTTGTCGACACCGACGGGCCTGACATGCTGGGGGTGGCTCGACCGGTACGGGATTTTCGTGGCTGGGCCTGGCAGTCGTCGCCCTGCATCGACGCAGCGGACTCGGCGACAACTGGGCGATGCCGCAAGGGCACGTTCTTCTCAATCCGCCTGCCGGTCGAGGTATTTCGCGAGGCGCTGTTCCGCGAGCCGCGTCCGGACTGGCCCCCGGCCGACCTTGAAAAGACGCTGCTGCGGGTGGAGGTGTATGCGCCGGGTGGCGACGCCAGCACGCCGATCTTCGACAGCAATGCCGAGGGGGCCACGCCACCGTTCTCGCTGAACGATCTGCGCAGTCTGCTGCTGCCGGGGGAAACTTTGCGCGTGAAGAAGGTTGGCGGCAGTGCCGATCTGGTCAAACTCGCTGCGGTCACCGACGACGCGCCGGAGGCGTGGCCGTGGATTGATCGCCTGATTCGACAGCTGCCGGTGGAAGGTTTTGACACTGCGCTGGAGGCGAAGGAGGTCGTCTCGACAGCGCTTGGCAGCTACGAAGTAACGCTGACCGGCGACGTACGCGGGGTGAACCGTGCGCTCGCCTCGGTGGCGACGCGCATGTCCTGGTTTGTTGGAGCCATGCTGACGGCTCTGGCCGTGGCCTGGCTGGTGGTTGAGGTGGGCATCATTCGGCGCATTGCGGAGCTGACGCGGCGCGCACGGGCGGTGTCGGCAGAGGTGCGCAGCGAGGACGGTGTGCGCCACTTCAACGTGGCGGATTTGCGTGGCAAGGATGAACTCGGCATCCTCGCCAGTTGCCTGCACGATCTGCTGCAACGGGTGAATGAGGACGTACGCCGCGAGCATCTGCGCGCTGAACGCGAACGCGATACGTGGCACGCGGTCGGCCACGAAATCATGTCGCCGTTGCAGTCGCTGATGGTGCTGCATGGCGAGGCAGATGACCCGAGTGCGCGCTACATCCACCGCATGCAGCAGGCGATCCGGGTGCTTTACGGCAGCGCATCGCCCAGTGAGGCGTTCCAGTCGTCGCAGTTGCGGCTCGATACGCTGGACCTCAACGAATTTCTGGCGCACGTTGCCACCAACGCGCAGGAGGCGGGCGTCGCCAGCGTGCGCTTTGTTGCCGGCAGCAGTGCGGGTGCCGTCAAAGTGCGTGCCGACGAGTATTCGCTGGAGGACGTGCTGACCCATCTGCTCACCAATGCTGACCGTCATCGTGCGCCAGGCAGTGACATCACCATTACGCTTGAAGTCACCGGAGACCGTGCGAGCGTTCGCGTGCACAACGCCGGCGAGCCAATTCCGGCAGAGCTGTTCGAGCGCATCTTCGAATACGGGGTGTCGGACCCGAAAGCGGCGACCGGCGAAGCCGGCAACACCACTCGCGGCCAGGGCCTGTTCGTGGCCCGCACCTACATGGCCAAAATGGGTGGCACCGTCACCGCGCGCAACGAGGACGGCGGCGTAACGTTTGAGTTGCTGTTCCCGCTTGCAGGGTAGGCTCAAAGCCGATCAAACGGAGAGCAGGGTACCGCCAGCCGGTCACTTGCGCATGCCAATCAGCCATGGCCTGACCTCGGCGCGCAATAGACCCGAGCGCACGGCGGGATCATCCTGCGCGAACTTTCTGATCTCATCCTCGCCAAGCCCCGCCGCCGGGATCATCATGCCGCCGGCAGCCGAATCCATGAACGGCCCGCCCAGCTCGAGCTTGCCGTCCTGCAGCAGCTTGCGGTAATGATTGATGTGTTCCTGCAAGCCGGGTTGCTCGAACGGCCCTTTTGCCTTGTCCCACTGCGGGCCGGGGTTATGCAGTACCACGTAGCGTACATCACGGCGTGGTGGCGTCTTGCCGGTAACTGCCGCAGCCTCTTGTGCCATCACCGTCGGTGCGAAGCAGAAAAGAAGGGACGCGAGGTACCACGAACGCAGCTTCATCGATTGAGCCTCCCAAGCCAGTTAGACGACGCGCGGCGCTGGTGCCGCGCATCGGGATTCCAGCATGGTTCGGCTGGCTGGCAGCCCGCATTGCGACCGGTGGCCGGAATGCTGCGTCAGGTTACGCAGACGGCCACCGGTGTGGACTCAAGCGCCAGCCGCGTCCGGCACCACCGAGAACATCCGGCGCAGCGTTGCCTCCAGCGCTAGCCGCCGCTTGAGCGGGCTTTCGTATTCCCACCATTGCAGCACCATGATGGCGCCAGCGCCGCCGAGACGGCTGGCAGTGACTTTGCCATGCAAGCGTCGGACGCGCGCCGGCATGCCCGGGTGCGCCAGCGCGGTTGCCACACGCGCACGCGCGATCCAGTCCGCCAGCAGTCGTTCGCGGGCAGCAAGCCATTGCTGGGCGCGCCGCAGTAGCGAGCCGCGTGCGCGGGGTTCGGCGCTGCTGTCATTGGCACTGCCCGGTCGTCGCAGTTTGCGCCGCAGGCTGGCGCGCAGCCGGCTACGCCGCGACATGTTCCACTCCTGCCAGCTTGCCGGTGGTGGCGCGGGCCGACGGGTAGCCGGCGAACAACGCCCCTTGACTGTCACCCTTGCCATCGATGGCGGCGATGTCGCCGCTCACCACGCCGCCCTCGCTGACCAGCAGTGAGCCGTAGCGCACGGTGCCCGAAACGCAGCCCGAGGCGTGCACGATCAGCTTCTTGCGGGCGGTGAGGTTGCCTTCGAACTTGCCGTGAATTTCGGCGATGTCGATGGTCACGGTGCCGGCGTAGGAGCCAGTTTTCAGGATCTCCAGCGTTTTGCTGTCCATCGACGCTTCGACGTGGCCTTCGACGACCAGCGTGTCGCAATCATTGATCTCGGCGCCTTTCAGCTTGATATTGGGGCCGACCGTGAGCCTTGGCGCACCATTGTTGGTACTGCCGCTGGTCGTCGCTGCGTTGCTGACCGGTGCGGCAACGGTGGTGGCCGCTGGCGTTTCGCGCAGCAGATCGCTGCCTGTGGTGCCTGTCGTGCTCTTCACTTCAGTGGCGCGTGCACCCACCGGTGCCGAACTTGCCGCCGGGTGCGACACCGCGACGGCAGACAGCGGGGGCGCATCCGGTTGCGGTGCGTAGCGTGGCGAATCCGGCGAAGCGCGCCCGCCAGCGGGCGTTTGCGGTTCATCGCGGCGACCGAGAAATCCGTTCTTCAGCATCAGTGTCTCCTCTCAAGAGTGTGTCCGTTCAGACGTGGATGCGTGCAGCGCGCGGCGATGCCGATGACGCTGCGGCGTCTGAATGCCCCGACCTCCTCCCCCGAAGCTGCGTGCGAGCGATGCTCGTGCCAGCACACACAAAGTGCAGAGTATTCAATGGTCTATGACGATGTCATTGATCGAGAGTTCGGCGAAAGTGCCGGATTTCTTGTCCGGACTGTCACCCGTTGGCGACCGCTGACCTGCCGCTTTTCGTTAAGTAATTGATTGCTAAAGAGATTTCATGTCTCCGATGGCAGACAGCGATCACTGCAGTGACGATTAGTTTCAGATCATCTTTTCTCGGAAAGCCTTATTTGAATTGGGCTTTAAGGCAGATTTATCATGAAGTCGACTTCCAGCATAAATTAGGTGTAAGCCCAATTGGAATGGGGCTCTTGCTAAAAAGGTTATCCTCTAAATCATGGGAAAGTGTTCGGTGCAGACGCCTTGATTCGGGCAGCCTTATCCGCTTCGTCGCCGGTTCTCGCTGCTCGTCGCGCGCCGGTTTCGACGCCGCGGCGCTCGACTTAGCATGCCGACATCGCGTGGCTCAGTGCCGCATTCCAGGAGTCGATTGGCATGACCAAACCGCACGAGTCGCAGCATCAAACTGCCATTGCGCGCCCGCACGGCGGCGTCGGGTTCGCCGCACTGTTGCTTGCGGCGCTGGTCAGCCTGGGCGGGCAGACGGCATCGGCGCAAACGACGCCGACCGACGAGCGCATCCGCGAGATATTGGTCAAGCGGATTGACGAGGAGAAGCGCGCGGTCGGCATGGCCGCCGTGGTGGTGCAGGGTGAGCAGGTGCGCATCGTCACCGCCGGGCATACCGCGCTCGACAAGGCGACGGCGGTGACGCCCGACACTCTGTTCGAAATCGGCTCGATTACCAAGACCTTCACTGCGCTATTGCTGGCCGACATGGTGAACCGGGGCGAAGTCAAACTCGACGACCCGGTGGAGAAATATCTGCCGCAGGGGCTGCGTGGTCTAAAGCTGCGTGACCACACTGGCGCGCCGATCCAGCTGGTCGATCTGGCGACGCATCGCTCGGGCCTGCCGCGTTTGCCCGACAACATGCCCTACGGAACCCGCGCCGATCCCTACTCGGACTATCGCGAGCAGGAGCTGTTGCAGTACCTCAAGCGCCGCGAGGAGTTGACCGCAAGCGACGGCGGCAAGACCACCCGCAAGCGCGACGAGCGCTACGAATACTCAAACCTTGGCTTCGGCCTGCTCGGCTACGTGCTCGGGCGCGCGGCGGGCAGTTCATATGCCGATTTGCTGCAAAAGCGGGTGCTGACCCCGCTTGGACTGGCCGCGAGCTGGCTCGACGTGCCGCGCAGCGAGGAAGCGCGCTACAGCCACGGCCACTATATCGACGGAGACACGCTCAAGCGGGCGCGGCACTGGCGCTTCAACGTGCTCGCCGGTGCCGGGGCGCTGGTAATGAGTGCGCGTGACATTGGTCGCTATGCGCAGGCCGCCAGCGGTGCCATTGACACGCCGCTGCGTGACGCCTTCAAGCTCGCGCAACGCAAGTACGGCGACGGGATGGCGCCGATGAACCCGCAGGGCCTTGCCTGGCTGCTGGCGCCACTCAACGGACGCACGATGTTCAACCACGGCGGCATGACCGGCGGCTTCACCTCATCGCTCTGGGTCGACCCCGAGCGCAAGGCGGCAATCGTGGTCTTGTCGAACGCTGCGGGTCAGACGCCGGACGATATCGCCCTGCATCTGCTGGAACCAACAATCCCGATCAAGGGCGTTGTCAGGCCACAAACCGCCGTCAGCGTTGATGCGAAGACACTGGCGCAGTACGCCGGCAATTACCGGCTGGCGCCCGGCTTCGACGTCGTCGTGCGGCTGCGCGACGGCCGTCTGTTTGCGCAGGCGACCGGGCAGAACGAATTCGAGCTGTTCGCGAAATCGCCGACCGCGTTTTTCGCACGCGTTACCGAGCTCGAAATGGTGTTCGGTGAGGTGAAGGACGGCAAGGCAGTGAGCTTCGCACTGACGCAGGGCGGCCGCACCCGGACGGCGCCCCGAATCGAGTAAGCCGAGGGCCGTTACGACTTCGGCCGCAGAAAGCGGGGCACGAAGCGGGCGAAGCCGCGCGCTTCGGCGGCGACGACTTCCGGCGGCACGTGGGGCGTGCGGGCGGCGAGCGCCGGCGAGGTTGCCACCACCTGCAGCGCCGGCGCGGCGACCGAGTCATTCCCGGCGGCAACCAGTGGCGACACAGTGACGACCGCCGGCGTGCGTGCCGGTTCAGCCGCTGTGTGCACAAACCCCTGGGTGGTGAGCCACGCGATCAGCGGATCCCACTGCTCGCGGTCAATCGTCGTCACGCTCGGCGGCATGTCAAAGATGCTGAGACCGTTCTCAACCGCGCGCACGTACACCTGCGAGCTGCGCAGACTGCACAGCCAGGTAAGCCCGATCGATGCCGCCCAGTCGCTAGCGATTTCTTCGGCTTGCGTCCGGCGATCCAGTCGCATGCCAATTGCGGCAACCTGACAGCGACCACTCACTACGCGCGGGTGCGCACGCAGCTCGGCCCAGCAGTCCGACGCGGCTTCCCGGTCAAACACCGAACCCGACACCGGGATCAGGATGGCATCGGCCACCATCGCCACTTTGGCCAGCGCCAGCCCGTGCAGGCCGCCGGGGGTATCGAGCACCAGATGCGAAACACCCAGTGGTCGTACGTTGCCCGCCACATCGCCGACCCAGCCGGCGATGGCCGGTGCTGCACTGGGGCGACGTTTCAGCCAGACACGCATCGACTGCTGGTGATCAAGATCACCCAGCGTCACTGGCAGGCCGCCACGCGCGAAATGCGCGGCGATATTGGTCGCCAGCGTGCTTTTGCCGCAACCACCTTTTCGACTTACGAGCGCAACTGTAGGCATAGTCTCAAGACTATGCCTTAAATTATTGATTGGCAATAGTTTTGTGACTTTTCTGAGTCGGGCAGTCGCCGCTGCCGCCCGCCGCGTCTTCGGTCGGTGACGCGGGCGATATCGCTATCGCAGCGATTGCAAGCCCTGCGTGAACCGCGCGATGCCGTCGTCGAGCCGCTTCAGGTCGCTGGCAAAGCACCAGCGCACAAAGCCTTCCCCCTCGTCGCCAAAGGCGGCCCCAGGCGCGACGCCCAGCCCCTGCTCGGCGACCAGCCGTTTGCAGAAGGCGAGCGAATCAGTCATCCCGTCCACCTTGAAGAAGGCGTACATGGCCCCCGGTGGCGGTGGCGCATGCACTCCGGGCAAGGCGTTGAGCGCGGCGCACAGGTGGTCGCGCGCCTCGCGAAAGCGCCGCTGGGTGCGGGCGATCACCGAGTCACCACCGGTGATGGCAGCGATACCTGCGCGCTGGATGAACACCGGCGAGCACGAGGTGTTGTACTCGATGACTTTGCCGAGCTGCTCGATAAAGGGCTTCGGTGCCACCAGCCAGCCCAACCGCCAGCCGGTCATCAACCAGGATTTCGAGAAGGTGTTGGCGCTGACCAGCCGGTCGTCGGCGTGCGCGATGTCGAAGAACGAAGGCGCAACGCCAACCTCGTCGAACACCAGCCGCTCGTAGGCGTCATCCGCCAGCAGCCAGATGCCATGTTGACGGCAGCGATCCAGAATCGTCTGTTGCTCGGCACGGGTCAGCGTCCAGCCGGTCGGGTTGTTGGGCGAATTCACCATCAGCAAGCGGGTGTCCGGCGTCAGTGCAGCCAGCAGGCGGTCCATGTCGAGTTGCCAGCCAGATTCACCAAACTGCAGCGATACGCATTCGACATTGGCCGAGAGAATTTTCGGAATCTCCACCAGATTGGGCCACAGCGGCGTCACGCAGACCACGCGGTCGCCAGGGTTGACGATGCACTGGGCGGCGAGCGACAAGGCGTTGACCCCGGCACTGGTAATGGCGACATGCTCTGACGTGATGGCTGCCGCCGGGTTGGCATGCAGCGCAGAAAGGTAGCTCGCCACCGTGCTGCGCAATTCAGGCAGGCCCAGGTTGTGCGAGTAGAAGGTTTCCCCGCGCAGCAGACTCTCGCTGGCAGCGGAACGAATGAAATCGGGCGTCACTTCGTCGGGTTCACCAAACCAGAACGCGAGCACGTCCTTGCGGTCCATGCCGGCGTTGGCGACTTCACGAATTTTTGATGCGCGCAACTGCAGGATGGCGTCGCGCGGAAGGAGGGAATGTTCAGATTGCATGCGCCGATTATCGCCGCGTGAGTCGTTGTTGATTGACTTGCGGTCACCGGCTGGACGGCGAGGGGATGACTACACTTGCCGACATGCAAGCGCAAAAAACTTCCCCCGTCGCGTGGGCCTGCCTGGCTTTGACCATACTGGTGCTCCTGTGGTCCGGTCTGGCGCCGAAAGACCGTGGCACGTGGTTCATGGAAGTCGCACCCGTATTCATCGCACTTCCGCTGGTTGCCCTCACGTGGCGGCGCTTTCCGCTCACCACGCTGTTGACGGTAGTGATCACGCTGCACGCCGTGGTGCTGATGGTGGGCGGCAAATACACGTATGCCGAAATGCCGTTGTTCAACTGGCTACGCGACGAGTTCCACCTTTCGCGCAATCACTATGATCGGGTTGGGCACTTCATGCAGGGCTTTGCGCCGGCACTGGTTGCCCGTGAGCTGCTGTTGCGCACCTCACCACTGCGTCCCGGCAAGTGGCTGGCCGTGGTGGTGGTGCTCAGTTGCCTCGGTATCAGCGCGCTGTATGAGCTGATCGAGTGGGGCGCTGCGATGGCGCTGGGCGAGGGCGCCGACGCCTTCCTGGCGACTCAGGGAGACGTCTGGGATACGCAGAAAGACATGGCCATGGCGGGCGTGGGCGCCATCGTCGCGCTGTTGCTGTTCTCGCGCTGGCATGATCGCCAGCTGACAACCGTCGGCGTACGCTGAGCAGCGGCCGATACCCACAATCGACGTTACGCTTTCGGGAATGTTGTCGTCAGTTGCCAACTTTGCAGTGCTCAGCCTGAACGGCTTGGCGTCTGCCGCTTCGCTGTTTCTGGTCGCCGTCGGGCTGTCACTGATTTTTGGCGTAACCCGCATCGTGAACTTCGCCCACGGGTCGTTCTACATGCTGGGCGTTTATGTGGCCTACAGCGTGGCCAACACGGTTGGCGGCGCGGTTGGTTTCTGGGGCGGGGTGCTGGTCGCCGGTTTCGCCGTTGCCATCATCGGTCTGCTGGCGGAGCTTGTGGTGCTGCGACGCATCTACGACGCCCCGGAGTTGCTGCAACTGATCGCGACCTTTGCACTGGTGCTGGTGATCAAGGACGCTGCGCTGGCAATCTGGGGTGCTGAAGATCTGCTCGGCCCGCGAGCGCCGGGCTTTCGCGGCGCGATCGATATCCTGGGCAAGCCGTTCCCCACCTACGATCTGCTGCTGATCGCGATTGGTGCGGTGATGCTGTTGGCGCTTACCCAACTGCTGCGGCGGACGCGCTTCGGCCTGTTGCTGCGCGCCGCCACCCAGGATCGGGAAATGACCGATGCGCTGGGTGTCAATCAGCGCCTGCTGTTCACCGCCGTGTTCGCGCTCGGCAGTTTTCTGGCAGGCATTGGCGGTGCCCTGCAGTTGCCCCGCGAACCTGCCAGCCTTGGCATGGATCTCGCCATCATTGCCGACGTGTTCGTGGTGGTGGTGGTGGGCGGCCTCGGCAGCCTGCCGGGCGCGTTTGTCGCCGCCGGCATCATCTCGCTGGTAAAGGCATGGTGCATCGGGCTGGGCGAAGTCACGCTGTTCGGAGTCGCGATCGAGTTCAGCAAACTGACGCTGGTCGCCGAGTTCATCGTGATGGCGCTGGTGCTGGTGTGGAAGCCCAATGGCCTGTTTGGCAAGCCGTTGACGCATGCGCGCGGCGATGCCGGGCAAGCGCCAGTGGTTCGCGTGCCGGGGCGACGCAGCCTGATTGCGCTCGCCATCGCGCTGGTGGTGCTGGTGTTGCTGCCGCAGTGGGCGGGTGACTACACGCTGGTGCTGGCCATTGACGTGATCGTGTTTGCGCTGTTCGCTGCCAGTCTTGGTCTGGTGATCGGCAACGGCGGCATGGGTTCCTTTGGCCATGCCGCCTACTTCGGTCTCGGTGCCTACGGCGCGGCGCTGCTGGCCAAGGCGGGCTACGGACTGATCGTCGCGTGCCTTGGTGGCGTGGCGCTGGCAGCGCTGGCGGCGTTGCTGTTCGGCTGGTTCAGCGTGCGGCTCTCGGGCACCTACATGGCGATGCTGACGCTCGCGTTCGCCCAGATTGCCTGGTCGATCGTCTTTCAATGGGATGCCGTCACCGGAGGCAGCAACGGCATGGTCGGTATCTGGCCGCCGGACTGGCTGTCGGAGCGGGGCGATTTCTACTGGTTCGTACTGCTGGTGTGTGGCTCGGCAACGTTGCTCTGCGCTTGGCTGGTGTTTACGCCACTCGGCTACGCGGTGCGCGCCAGCCGCGACGCGCCGGTGAAAGCGGCTGCCATCGGCTTGTCGCCACGTGGTTTGCAATGGGCATGGTTCACCATTGCCGGCGCCATCGCCGGGGTGGCAGGCGCGCTCTACGCTTTCTCGAAGGGCAGCATTTCGCCCGACGTGATGGCCATTCCGCGCTCGGTCGATGCGCTGGTGATGGTGTTGCTCGGCGGTATCAACACGCTGCTCGGCCCGATCATCGGGGCGGCCGTGTTTACCTGGCTGCAGGACACGTTGGCCCGCTCAACCGAGTATTGGCGCGGGGCGCTCGGGGTCACGATCCTGCTGCTGGTGGTGTTGTTTCCACGCGGCATTGCCGGAACGATTGCGGCGTGGCGGTCGCGGAGGGCCGCAGCGTGACGCTCGTCAACACTGACTCAGGTCAGGCGGCGCTGCAGGTGCGTGCGCTGGCGAAATCCTTTGGCGGCGTGCGGGCCGTTCGCGGTGTCGATTTTGTGGTGCGTGCGGGTGAGGCGGTTGCCCTGATTGGCCCCAACGGCGCCGGCAAGACCACCACATTCAATCTCATCAACGGCCAGATTCGCCCCGACCAAGGCGAGGTACGGCTGGATGGCCGCGATATCACCGGCATGCCGCCGCAGCGTCTGTTTCGCCAGGGTGTCGCGCGCACCTTCCAGATCACCGCGACGTTCGGCTCGATGACCGTGCGCGAGAACGTGCAGATGGCGCGCATGAGTCATTTGCGCTCGCTGACGTCGCTGCGACATGCCCTTGGCAGGCGGGCGGATCGGGCAGAAATTACGCACGCTTACTCTCTCATCGCTGAGCAGGGGCTGGCCGAACAGGCCAATCGCCCGGCGTCGGAGCTGGCTTACGGCGATCTCAAGCGGCTGGAGCTGGCCATGGCCTTTGCCAACGATCCCCGCCTGTTGTTGATGGATGAGCCGACGGCAGGCATGGCGCCCGGCGAGCGCGAGGCGCTGATGAAGCACGCCCTGGCCGCCTGCCGCGAGCGCAACGTGGCGCTACTGTTCACCGAGCACGATATGGATGTGGTGTTCGGTTTTGCTGACCGCGTGATCGTGATGAACCGTGGCCGCATCATTGCCGAAGGTACACCGGACGAAATCCGATCGCATGAAGAAGTGCGCGCCGTTTATCTCGGCACCGCTGCGCCGGCGGAGGCTGCGCATGCTTGAAGTGCGCAATCTCAGCGTGCATCATGGCCGCGCGCAGTTGCTGTTTGACTTGAGCTTCTCGGCCCGGGCCGGTGAAGTGCTGGTACTGGTCGGGCGCAATGGTGCGGGTAAATCGACCACGCTGAAGGCGATCATGGGCTTGCTGCCGGAGGTGGCGGGCAGCGTGCGTTTCGCTGGCGGCGAGATTGGCGGTCGGGCGCCGCACCACATTGCACGGCTGGGCCTGGGCTATGTGCCCGAGGAGCGCCGTATCTTTACCGACCTGACCGTCGCCGAAAACCTCGAAGTGGGCCGCCTGCCGGTGCGCGCCCAAGTGACCGACGCGCCGCGCTGGAGCGTTGACCGCGTCTGCGCGCTGTTCCCGAAGCTGGGCGAAATGCTCGACCGGCCCGGCGGCCAGATGTCCGGCGGCGAGCAGCAGATGCTCACCATCGCCCGCACCTTGATGGGCAATCCGAAGGCGATCCTGCTGGACGAGCCGTCGGAAGGCCTGGCACCCATCGTGGTGGAGCGTATTGCCGATAGCGTGAAGGAACTGAAGCGCGAAGGGCTCTGCGTGATCCTGTCCGAGCAGAATCTGAACTTCGCCCGTGCCATCGCGGACCGCGCCGTGGTCATCGAGCGCGGCAGCGTGCGCTACGAAGGGGATTTCGCGGCGCTGGCAGCCGATCCGGCGCTGGCGGCGCACTACCTCGCTGCGTAGACCGTAGCAGCAGCCTCCACAAACAGCGTGGGCTGCCATTTGATTCTGGTCAAACAGTCGGCAAATCGGGCCGCTCGGCAAGTGCGGTAACCCGCGCTGGTGGCGGGGAATTGCTGCACCTGCGGCAAAATACGGGGCCGGACGCAGCCGACTTGTGCTTTTCAGGCGCCTGCTTCGCTTCCCTTCACTGCCTTCAACCGTTCGCCATGACCTACGCTGTAAACGACCAGTGCATCAAGTGCAAGTACACCGACTGTGTCGATGTCTGTCCCGTGGATTGCTTCTACGAAGGCGAAAACATGCTCGTCATCCACCCCGATGAGTGCATCGATTGCGGCGTGTGCGAGCCGGAATGCCCGGCCGACGCGATCAAGCCTGATTCCGACATTGCTGACAAGTGGATCAAGCTGAACGCTGAGTACGCGGTGCAGTGGCCGAATATCTCGCGCAAGAAAGCCGCGCCGGCTGATGCCGACGAGTGGAAGGGCAAGCCGAACAAGTTCGACCTGTTCTCGCCGAATCCGGGCGGCAAGTAGCGACGCTTCGCCCGCCGCCGCCGGCCTGCTCGCGGCCTACTTCAACCGCTCCAGCTTGCCCTTGCGGCGGACCAGATTCTTGTAGTCCCACTGGATGTCACGTGCCTTGCCGAGCCAGCGTTGCAGGTCCGGCACGTTGACGTCGCCGGCCGTCACGTAGCGCGCCTCAGCTGCCTTGAAACTGCCCTCCGCCGCCAATCCCGGCTCGTCAAACGACTGCCCGCTCCAGAACAGCAGGCGCACGCCGCCCTTGAGTTTGCTGTAGCCGGCGACCGGATTGCCATCGAGAAACCACACCGGATGCGCGTGCCAGACCTTGTTCTCGGCCTCCGGTAGCGTGCGGTCGATCTCGGTCGCCAGCAACTCTGCAATGGCCCGCTCAGCCGGTGGCAGCGAGTGGTTGTATTGGGTGGTGTCTGTGTGCATCGCTGCCTCCTGGGCGCCTCGGCCACTCGTGCGGGCATTTTGCGCTGCTGGCACAAAGTGAAAATCGCATGCTAACGCGGCATCATGATCCGTCGTTCGTACTCGCGTACTGAAGCGGACTTGCTTTTTTCTTCTATTGGCTTTTTCGATCAGGCCTTATTGCGTGTGGGCTGAAAGCGCTTTTTTCGAAAAGTCGACTTCTACTGTTTTTGCCAGTCCTGCCCTTATTGAGCGGTCTATTGGGGCCGCGGCTGTTGCGCCGTGCGCACGAGTACTGTGCGATCCGACGGTGCGTCGCAGACAGGCTGCAATGGCCGCTGACCGGTTTCCGCGAGTGGTCCAGTGCGCCCGCGCTTCGTCGCACGTGGGGCGCGAGGCCGACACTTCGCTGGCAGACTTCAGGCTCAGGTCATTTGTTTGCCGTCCACCGACAGCCCGCTCCAGCTTTTTGCCACCAATGCCATGAGTTCTGCCCCGAGCAATCCGCCTCCGATTCCCGAGCGTCCCGTACCGCCCCCGGTCCCGCCCGTGCCGCCAGTGCCACCAGTGCCGGCCGAACGCGCTTCAGCGGCGGTGCCCGGCGTCGGCGCGCGGTTGTGGAAGGGCTTTGGCAGCACGCCGTGGTGGCGGCTGATCGTCGGCGGCCTGATCGTGCTGGTCGCGATGGCGCTGTTCACGGTGCCGTTTGATTCGATTCGATTGCAGCAGCAGTTGAAATCACCAGCCGCCAGGCAGGAGTTCAAGTTTGCCGTGCAAAAGCAGGTGCTGGAGCGGGCGCGCTCAGGTCTGCTGGGCATGCGGGTGATCGCATCGGACCCGACCACGGTGCGCGATCTGGACAACGCCATCAGCGAAGTCGAGCGTGAACTGAGCACCAGCAAACGCGAAATTACGCTCAACAGCACTGCCGAGCTGAAAGCGCTGATTGACGCCCAGCGCGATGTGGTGAAGCGCGACAGCCGTGCACTGGAGCAACTGGCGGCCAAGCTGCGCGCCGATCCGGCGAGCGTTGACAGCGAAAGCAGCGTCGATACGTTGAACAGCCGGATCGAAGAGTTGCAGCACAGTGTGGAGCAGCTGCAGGAGCTGCAATCGCGCGCGAAGGAGGTCGCCGCCGATGCGGCAGATGCCGCCACCGCTGCCGAGAAGGCCGCCAAAGCGGCCGCTGCTGCCAGCGCCGATGCTGCCGACAAAGCGGCGTCCAAAGCGCCGAAGCAGCCTGCGGCGCCCCGCCCGCCAGCTGCGCCCGGAATGCCGAAGTCGCCCGAGCCACCGCGCGCACCCGGTGCACCGGCCGCACCGGCGGCGCCTGGCGCCACCGCGACGCCGGCTGATCAGAAAATCACCATCAGCGTGTTCAACCGTCCCGGCCAGCCATTTGTGATGCTCGACGGCGCACGGGTGCAGGAGCCGCCAGACCTCGACCCTGATACCCGCGACCTCATCCAGTCGACGGTCAGCCGCGACGCGCAGAAGATGATCTTCGGCAGCATCGCCTTCACGGTGCTTTCTGCGCTGTTCCTCTTGATGTTGATCACGCGGGCATTCGCCGGACGTGCCACCCGTGGCGAGCAGCGCGCGGTGATCGCCGAATCGCGTGAGCGCTCCGAGAGCTACGCCCGCCAGCTTGCCGAAGCCCGGCTGATGGTGATGCGCGCCCAGGTCGAGCCGCACTTCCTGTTCAACACGCTGGCGCACGTGCAGGCGTTGCAGGAAATTGATCCGCCGCAGGCGAGCACCATGCTGGAGCGGCTGATTTCCTACCTGCGCGCAGCGATGCCCACCATGCGCGAGACGACGTCCACGCTCGGCCGCGAAATCGAGGTGGTGCGGGCCTATCTTGACCTGCTGCGTATCCGCATGGGCGAGCGTCTGACCTACACCATCAACATGCCGGTCGAACTGAACAGCATCAGCTTCCCGCCGACAATGATCGCCACCCTGGTTGAGAATGCCATCAAGCATGGCCTGGAGCCGAAGCGCGAAGGCGGCAGCATCGCCATCCAGGTGCGCATGGCGGGCGAAAAAGTCGAAGTGCTGGTTGCCGACAACGGGCTTGGCCTCGGCGGCGCCCAGACCGGCGGCACCGGGGTCGGACTCGCCAATACCCGCGAACGGCTGAAAATGCTCTACGGCGACACTGGCGAGCTGGTGGTGGAGCCGAACGCGCCGTCGGGCGTACGCGCCTTGCTGCGGGTACCGAAGGAGCCGCCGGCAATGGTGGCCAGTGAAGTCGCCGACGCCGAAGCGGGCATTTCGCCGTACATGGTGCAGACGACCGGTCTGCTGGCGCTCACCCTTGGCTGGCTCGGCGCCCACCGGTTCTACGTCGGCCACCGCCGCACGGCCGTGCCGCAGGCGATGCTGGGCATCCTGTCCATCCTGAGCGGCGGTGTGCCCATCTTCCTGTTGCCGCTGCTGCTCTGGGTGGTGCTTGATCTGGTGTGGATTGGCACCCGCGACTTCCATGACGGGCAGGGCCGCCGCATTGCACGCTGGTCCGCCGACGACACACGGCACTACCGCAGCACTGTGCGGATGGCGAGGGTGCGCGCCGCTGACGCGTCGGAGTCGTCGCGCACCATCGCGCTCATTCTGGTCGTGGTGGTCGGCATCTTTGGCGTACACCGCTTCTATGTTGGCCGCGTCGGTAGCGGCTTGGGTATGCTCTTCACCCTCGGCGGGCTTGGTATCTGGTGGCTGGTGGACATCGTCCGTGTAGTCACCGGCCAGCTCAGGGATTCAGAAGGAAAACGGGTAAGCGAATGGGAATGACGCAAACAATGTCGGCGGTGCTCGCGGAAGATGAGTCGCTGCTGCGCCAGTTTCTGAAGAAGAAACTCGAAAAACTCTGGCCCGAGCTGACCGTCGTCGGCGAGGCCGAGGACGGCCTGGCCGCAGTTGAACTGATCGGCGCATTGAAGCCGACGGTCGCTTTCCTTGATATCCGCATGCCGGAGTTGACCGGCCTCGAAGTGGCCACACAAATCGCCGACGCCAGCCCCGATACCCACATCGTCTTCGTCACTGCCTACCATGAGTATGCGGTTGCGGCGTTCGAGCGTGGTGCTGTCGACTACGTGCTGAAGCCGATTCAGGAAGATCGCCTGCAGACCACCATCGAACGCCTGAAAGAGCGCATCGAGGCTGACGACAAGGACGCGCCGACGCTGCCGGACAATATGTCGCAGCTGATCGCGACGCTCAAGCGCGAGATGCGCGCCGGTGCTGACGGAGCACCGGAGTACATGCGCTGGATCAAGGCCTCGCTGGGCTCGACGCTGAAACTGATCGACGTGAAGGACGTGCTGTTCTTCAACTCCGACGAGAAGTACACGCGGGTGGTCACCGAGACCGAGGAAGCGCTTATCCGCAAGCCGCTACGCGAGCTGCTCGACGAGCTGGACCCGAACATCTTCTGGCAGATTCATCGTGGCACCATCGTCAACGTCAACGCCATTGCAGGTGTCACGCGCGATTTCCGCGGTGACGCAACGGTCAAGGTGAAAAACCACAAAGAGACGCTCAAGGTCTCGCGCCCGTTCTCGCATCTGTTCAAGCAGATGTAGCGCTGCGCTGGGCGCTGCGGCCCGGATCCGCTTACGGTGCCGGTTGCGGCATCAGGGTCAGCAGCGCAGCTTCGATTTGCGGCGCAGTCAACGAGCCCTGATTGGCGCCTGCAATCAGCGCGGCGCCACGCAGGCCGAGCATGTAGCGCAGGATCAGCAACCCGTCGGACGTCGCGCGTACGCTACCGTCGCCATCGACATCCATCCCGGCCACACGGGCATCGAGATGAGTGGCAATTCGCACAGCGTCGCGGGTGGCGCCGCCAGCGCGCGCGTCATTCACCAGCGCGCTGCCACGCAACCCGAGCAGATAGCGCAACACCAGCACGCCGTCAGTCGCCGCCTCGTAACGGGTCGGCAGGCCGCTGCCGTCGACATCCATGCGCGCTTCCCGGAACACGGCGGTCGCGGTGCGATTGCGATTCATCGCGACGGTGCATTGATCGCTGGTCGTGCTGTCACAGTCCTGCCAAGCCGTGAATACCGAGTTGGCGGCTGGCAAGGCGAGCAGGGTGACCGATTGATTGGCAAGAAAATCCGCCGTGCACACGGCACCGCACTGGATCCCGCTCGGGTTGTAGATGACCGTACCGGTGCCATCGCCAGTGCGCGCCACAGTGAGCGTGTAGAGCGATTCGGTGACAGAAATTGCGTTCGGGAATGCATGCCACGAGCGGCAAGGTCCGGGGCCACACTCTTCGGTGACGACGGCGCGAAAGGTCAGGGTACCACTACCCGCCAGAGGCGGTGCAAAACTGAAAGTTCTCTGGCTCTTGGCGGTGCTGCTGGTATGGGTCAATGATGATCCCCCGCAGGACGATGGTGTCGAGTAGCCCGCGGGTGCTGTCCAGGTGCCGACCAGCGTGCCAGCCGAATTGGTCGCCCACAGCAGCAAACCGCGGAACTGCTTGCTCGTATTGCTGTTGGCAATGGCGACGGTGAGCGGAGTACCGGCGGTATACGAGATGGGCACGTTGATTGACCA
>ERZ650309.478-NODE-478-length-19886-cov-4.429126_pt1 | contig 19886 bp, 22 predicted proteins | sample MGYA00376245_ERZ650309 | MGnify/ENA primary metagenome ERZ650309 (study PRJEB26733, sample SAMN07839294) | wastewater metagenome | biome: urban; feature: wastewater treatment plant; material: waste water | place: USA: North Carolina | collected 2016-04-26 ...
TACGAGATATGCCTAAGTGACTGGAGTTCAGACGTGTGCTCTTCCGATCTGTGCAAAACTCTGTCTGCTTTATTCGTATGACGCTTCACACTACGCAATACAGGCATTTCCTGACGAAATAAATTTTATAAATGGTCTTCTGGCCAGTGGCGCAGTTATTACGTCATGCAAGATAGGTTATGGGCCGGTCAAATGTGTAATTGATGGTATAGAATATGTTGTTTAATAAAATTATCATGAGGGCCAAGTAATGGCCCGTCCAAGACTACTAACCCCAGAGCTGCAAGAGAAGGCAGAGCAGTACCTAACCGTGTGGGAGGCAGAGGGCGATGTGATACCTAGCATTGCTGGGCTTGCATTATTTTTGGGTGTTAATAGAAGCTCGATCCAGCTATGGGCAAAGGGAGAGGATGAGCTATCTGATCAGTTTTCCGGCACGTTGTCAAGGTTGCTTGCCATGCAGGAGAGAATCACTCTAAACAAGGGGCTAACAGGCGACTTTACGGCCCCTATTAGCAAGCTGGTTCTGCACAACCATGGGTACAGCGACAAGGCCGAAAGCACCAACACTCTGCAGGGGCCAGGAGGCGGGCCAATCCCCTGGGAGCTTCAACCGGTAGCAGTTAAGGCGACTGATGAGCAGACGGATTAGGCTAGAAATACCAGAGAGGGCCACTAGATTAGTAACCACCCCGAAGAAGGTGAAAATACTGGTTGGTGGCCGTTGGTCTGGTAAGTCAGAGCTTGCAGCCGGGTGCATGGTTAAATTTGCCAGCGATGGCTCAGGCATTGTTTCGGCCCGCGAATATTTAAACTCCATTTCCGATTCTACCCACGCGCTTCTGTCTCGCAAAATCGAAGAGCTAGGGGCAAGCGAATTCTTCAACGTCACTGACAAAAAGATTGAAAGCCTGGCTGGAGGAAAAATAATTCAGAAGGGCCTTGCCCGCAATGTTGGCTCTATTAAGTCCATTGATAACATTCAGTACGGGTGGATAGAAGAAGCCCAATACGTTTCTGAGAAGTCTCTTGAAATCCTTATACCGTCTTTCCGGGCGCCTGGCTCTGAAATATGGCTGACGATGAACCGGGGAAGTTCAAAAGATGCCGTCTCTATTGAATACCTGAAGCGAGCAGATAAAGACCTGCATCGCTCTGGGTATTATGAAGATGAGGAATGCATCATTTGCCAGCTTAACTGGCGCCACAACCCATGGTTCAGTGATGAGGCCAACCGACTAAGGCTTTCAAACAAGGCGCGCTGGCCAACCGCTAAGTATGAACACGTATGGGAAGGCGCATACGCTGATACCGTTGACAATGCCATTATTGATCCAACATGGTTTGACGCGTGCATTGATGCGCACCTTAAGCTAGGGTTTGAGCCGTACGGGCGCGAGGTCATGGCGTACGATCCTTCGGACACCGGAGACGATAAGGCGCTGTGCCATATGCACGGCTCTGTTGTTCTTGAGATCATAACAACCGATGCTGGGGACATATCAGAGGCAACCACATGGGCCTGCAAAAAAGCATCCGCCGCAAAAGTTGACGCCTTTATCTGGGATATTAGCGGCATGGGAACGGGCCTTAAATTCCAGATTGATCAAATGCTTGGCGGCAAGACAATAACCCTGTACGGATTTAACGGAGCTTCCAAGGTTGAGTTCCCAACAGCTTTGGCCGAGCGAACAGAAGAAAACATAAAAGGCTCAAAGACAAACGAGCAAAGCTATTTAAACCTTCGCTGCCAAAAGTATTCAGAGTTGATGTGGCGGATATTTAGGACATGGGAGGCTGTCACCAAAGGTGTACGGCATGACCCGGACGATCTGATAAGTTTCAGCAGTGAATGCACAGATTTGCCAGTTCTACGGTCTGAACTATGCAGCATCCCTAGAGTGTATAATTCGGGTGAGAAATTCCAGGTAATGACCAAGCCAAATATGAAATCAATTGGAATTGGGTCGCCAAATGCTGCTGACGCGGTAATGATGGCGTTAAGCAAGATGGAAATCAAAAAAGCAATTAGATCACCTGATGCGTGGTCAGCAATAAACGCTAACAAAGGCCCGCGCTATGCACGCTAAATTATTGACCGAGGACGAATTTAAGAGCTATTTAAAAACGGCCATAGCAAGCACTGAATTGCTGCGGGCCGATCTCGATGCGCAATGCACATTGGCAGATGATTATTACTCCTGCGCGCCGCGAGAGGACGATCAAGACGGGTATTCCACTTTCATTAGCTCCCAGGTTGCCGACCTTGTGGATGCTGACATGCCAACAGAAGTCAGGGTATTCCTTGGCGCTGGCAAAACCGTCGAATTCATGCCGTGCAACGAGAACGATAAGCGCGACTGCCAGGAGGCGGCGAACAAAACCAAATACATTGAGAAATTGGTTACTGGCACCCGTGGGTATTATCGCACAATGTATTCGGCACTAATGGGGGTGACACTGCACCCGGTTAGCATCCTACGCTATGGCCTGCAAGAGAAAAAAACCGTCAGGATCAAAGAGCATTGCGGCATTACTGCGGCCACTCAAATTCTACTTGATGAGCAATACCGCAAAGAGTTTGACAAGGTGGAAGTGCTTGAGCAGGAAATTGACGAAGACGAAATGGAGGAGGGCGGCGAAACCCTGTACGAGGTCAAATACCGGCTGACGAAGAAGGAAGACCCGGTTCCGTACATCCGCCGCGTTCACCCTTCAAGGTTCAGAATCTCGGTTAATGCCACCGACAAAAACGATTGCCGTTTGATTGGTGAAGATATTTTAATCCGCCGTGGCGAGCTGGTTGCCATGGGCTACAAAAAAGAGCTTGTAGCCAGTATCACATCAACCGATCTTAACCCTGGTGAGCGTGTCGATATAAGCAGAGACAGCGGTGAATGGGCCTCAGAGCTTGTCATGGGCTTTGACGGCTTCTTCCGCTGCGACTTTGACGGGGACGGCATTATTGAGCTGCGCAAAGTGCTTATCTTTGGCGACGTGCTGCTTGAGAATGAGGAAATTGACCACGACGCCAGGGGAATCAACTTTGCGTTTTGCTCTGCTACCCTGCTGCCTGATAATGCTATCGGCATGAGCCGCGCGCAGCGGGCCATTCCGTACCAAGACGCGATGACCAATTTATCCAGGGCAATGCTGGACAACACCGCACAGCTCACCAGGGGGCGCTCGCTAGTTAATACATCTGCCGCAGCAGGCGTAACTGTTTACGACCTAATGGGCGATGGCAATATCATTCGGTACAGCCCAGAACAACCTATGGATCCATCGCAGGTAATATTCCCTGTGCCAGTCCAGCCAGTGGCCACCGAAGCGCTAACCGTCATTCAGTACCTAGATAGCCAGCGCGCCCAGTCCACCGGATCGCTCATGGCCAACCAAGGCCTTAAGGCCGACTCACTGCACAAGGAAACTGCCACCAGGTTTAAAGGCGTTGACGATTCGGCCCAGGCCAAGGTTGAGCTCATGGTGCGCACCATTGCTGAGGTGCTAATACGCGATCTTTACGAGGGAATGGCCTACTACGCACAGAAGTACAAGCTCAAAGCATTGGAAATTAAAGTTCTGGGCGAGGAGATAAGCATCAACCCTGGCGACTGGATGACCGATCACCAATGCGGCGTAGTAGTTGGCACTGGCTATGGCGACAATGAGAAAACGCTAGAAACCCTAACCGGCCTGCTGCAAATCATGGGCACACTGCAGGGCACCGGAATCGTTGACGCCAAGAAGATGTACAATTTGCTGGTGAAAATGGCCCACGCAGGAGGACTGACAAACGTCAGCGACTACCTGAACGACCCGGAGAACAAAGAAGAAACGATCCTGGCCGAGAACGAGCAGCTAAAATTGCAGTTGCAGCAGCTACAACAACAGCTAGGCGACCAAACCCCGCTCCTGCAGGTGGAGCAGATGCGCGCTAAGATAGATGTAATGCAGATGCAGTTAGATGACGCATTCAACCGCGATAAATTGCAAATTGACACAGCAATGAAGCTCACCGAGCTTGAAGAAAAGGCCGGGAAACAACTCAACAAAGAAGTGATGCAGAATGAAGTTATTCAGTGAAGGCGAATTAATCAGCCGGTTAAAGTCGGAGCTTGAACAGGGCAAACACGCCGAGCAGTTGCGGGCCAACCCAATATTCAGCGCCGCATTTACGCACGAGAAGGCCGAACTATACGACCAGTTTTGCAAGTCCAAGTGGTATCAGCGCAAGCTACGCGAAAGCCTATGGAACCGCATACAGGCCGTTATTGCATTGGAGGCAAAGCTGAAATCGGTGGAATATGCCGCGAAGATCGCGGCGCAGGAAGTGGAGAAGATGAACGCTAAGAATTAGCAAGCGTGTTAATTTACCACCCACTTTTCCACAAGCCGCTCCATTGCGGCCTTTGCGCAGTCGGCTATTAACGGGAACTGCTCTCCGATATGGTTTAGAAGTTTAAGTTTTCGAAGCAGTTCAGAGTCACTAATGATTGATTGACCAACCAATTGTACCGACTCTGAGCTGCCGACAAGTTCAGACGATTCTTCTCGAATGTAATCTGGGTCAATTATCTTATAATCAGTAACCCAGTTTCCTAATTTATTCCAGTATCGCAGCTCAGGTTCGTTGCATTCTTCTGCTCCGCCATAAGCAAGCTCTAAAAGCATTCGCGTTCCTTTCGGTACCGGGCTAACGCTGTCCTGTGTCGACTCCCATGGAATTTTGACGTTGGGGAGAGGGATAAAATAAATTCGCTCTCCATTTTGTGCCGATATAATATCGCCATATGAGCTATCCGACCATTCATCAGCATATACACGAAGTTTTTTGTTTTGGATTTTATAAAAGCAGCGCAATTTAAAATCTCTTTGCTCAATAGCTGCCCACATAGCCCCATCAGGAGCATTCAAAACCGCTTCTCGCGACAAGTCTTTGTAAGATTTCATAAGTTAATTCCAGTAATTACAGCCAAAATTAGCTGGCACTTCTATATCAGCTCTCGCGTCTCCAAGAATGGTTATTTCCAGCCATTCGTAATGGATACCGCATCCGCCAGATTCTGGCCAGCCTTTGAATTTATCCATGCAGTCCGGGTTAGTTTCAATTTGGCGCAAAACCTTTGCTTTGTCACCTTGCCAGCTTTTGCACGTGTAGCACTGTTTAACAGCGTTATTGCTGCACGACGTTTCCGAGTAATCCAGCGCCGGTTTATCGCTACACGTTGTGGCTATTTCTAGCTCGGCTTTGCTTAGGTGGATTTCGTTAGTCATTGGCGCCACCATTTGATTCTCCTGGCTCTGGCTGCTCGCTAAAGCACGGCTCGCGCTTGCGGTAGGTTAGTTCGAAAACTCCCTCTGGGTACTGAGCGTGATTGATTATCGTCCGGCACCCGTTGTATGCAGACCGGAAAACCTCAAGCGGCCTGCGCACGAAGTTTTGGGAGGTGTAGGTTTTTTTGTTCTTGTCCACGCATTGCGCCCTTCGTTGTCATCGTTGCTCATTTATAGCTCAAGCCCACGCCAATTGCAATGCCTAGTAAAATCAACTAGACACAACTAACTGGAGTATTTATGCCTGATCACCGTGAAACCGGCCCAGACATATTCGAACAAGCACTTGGACTTTTACCTGATGACGATGCTAACCGTGAACCCGGCGCTGATGAGCAGGAAGAGGCAGAAACCGAAACCGAAGAGTTGGAGCTAAGCCTGGATGAAGGCGATGAGACAGCCGAATCGGAACCTGAAACTTACGAAGTGAAAGCCTACGGCGAGACCGTGAAACTTTCGCTTGATGAGTTGCGCGATTACGCACAGAAGGGCTTGAGCCTAGATAAGCAGCAAAAGAAGCTGCTCGATGAGCACAATGCCCGCCTAGCGGAAATTGCCCAGGAGAAAACCAAAATACAGACCGAGGCCGAGCGCCTGGGTGAGCTTCTTGAAGTGTTTGGGCAGTCGGAAAAGGCAAAAGAGCATTTAGACTTTCTGCTAGAAAACGATTTGCCAGAGTACAGACGGCAAAAGGCAATGTTTGACGAGGTCGCGACCAAGAGCGCTGAGTTACGTCAAGCAAAGCAACAATCCGAAGTGGCAGAAGGTATAGAGTTGTTATCCACAACTTTTCCACAAGAGTGGGCCGACACGAAAAAACGCAACGAGCTTTTAACGAGCGCAATTGACGTTTTCCGCGAGGTTGGCATTCCTGATACTACCACCGACGGCAAGGTGTTTGTGCTGGCTATTAAGGCAGCGCGGGCAGCAGAAAAGGCCGCGAAGTACGATGCGTTGGTTGATAAGGCCAAGGCAGCACAAAAAACACCACCCAAAAAGCTACCCACCGCGACCGGCATTACGTCAAAAGGCGGGAAAACCGATGAGCCACTCGATGTTGTGGCCATGGCATTTCCCGGTTTGAAATAATTCACCGGAGCACTACAAATGGCAATTTTAAACAATGTTTTAACAATCTCTAAAAAAATTGATCGGATGGATCCACGTTCAGCCCAGCTCACAAAGTTTTTCGTTGAGCTTCTGGATAAAGACACCGCGATTCTTGACACCTTGCCAACTATCGAGGCCAACAACCTAACTTCTCACCAATATAAAGAGCGCGTGTCTCTGCCTACTGTTGCTAACGTGGCGGCAGGACAGGGCGCAGTCCCTAGCGCTTCTGAAACCGCGAACAAAAACGAAGAGATTAAAATCTTCAAGTCGATAATGACTATCGACAAAGAGTCTTACGAGCTTGGCGGTCAGGGCAAAGAATACGTAAAATCAGAAATGATCGCGCACATGGCTGCGCAGGATATTGCCGTTTCTGCTGGCGTTTTTTACGGCTCAAACACTGACACACTGCAAATCAAGGGTCTTGCTAACCGCTACAATTCATTGTCTGGCAATATCGCTGATAACGTGATTTCTGCCGGTTCGGTAACTGGCGGTGATGCAACTTCAATTTATGTGATGGGCATTGGTGGCCAGGGCGGCGCGCAGTTTGTTTACCCTAAAGGCTCTCCAAGTGGTGGCTTTGAGCGCACTGGCTCTGCCGATTGGACACCCGTCACTAACTCTAGTGGCGAAGTTACGTTCCAAATGTTCATGGAGTTCTGCATTAACCGCGGCTTATTGATCCCAGATTGGCGCACCACTGCGCGCATCTGTAATATCGATAAATCCGCGTTAATGGCTGACCCAACCGGCGCAACTATCAGCATTCCAAACCTTGTGTTTAAAGCTGTGAGCCGCTTGCCTTCAATGCAAAAAGCCCAGTACCAGGACATTAAGATTTTCATGAACCGATCGGTTAAAGAAATGCTTGATGTTCAGCTGTACAACAAAGGCAATGCGTACTACACGCAGGAAACCGTGACCGGCAAAATCGTGAACAAGCTATGTGGTTACGAGGTGATGGTGACTGACTCCATCGTAAACAACGAAACCACTGTTTCTTAATTGGAGAAAATACCATGACTGCATTTTTAGAAGTTTTGGGCAAAAACCAGGCGGTAACTACTGCCACCACTACCCGCACCACAAATACCAAAGATTTTAGCGGCGATTTCGATATGGGCGCCGGGGAAGCAAAAGGTATTATGTTTGTGATTAACGTAGCCGGTGACTTCACCACGGGTGACGAAACGCATAGTTTCCGCTTAGTGACCGATGACAATACATCGTTTTCATCCCCCACTGTATTGGCTGAAACGGGTGCAATTAACGGCAACCTGCTTACCGCTGGCCGCCGAATTATCCTTGCGTTGCCTGACTCAAATGAGCGCTATATTGAGGGTTCTGTTGTGTCTGCTGGTACTTCGCCAAACATCACTTGGAGCTGCTATTATGGGCTCTTGAAAGACATGCACACAGGCGGAGGCGTCAACGATTCCGGCTTGGTTGTAGGTTAATTTCCCCTGGGGCTTCGGCCCCTTTTTTCTATTTTAAAGGCACTTTATGACTGCACCGATTGTTGTTAACGAGGGCGATTACTCCTTTGAGATTTTGCCTACCGATTTTGTTAAATGCGTTGCGTTAGAAGTGGGTTTTCCGCAGTCGCACGGCCAGCTTGTTAAGCCTGGCGAAGAGTTCAATATGAAGGGCTCAGAATTTGCCCATGGCAAACCGACTTGGTTGCGCATCGAAGGCGTTTATGGCGCCAAGATCAAAGAAGAAATTGTGCCCGATGAGAGCAACGTAAAAGCGCCCGTAAAAACCAAAAAAGGCTAAGCGATGAGCGCTAAAACGTACAACGAATTGCGGGACGCGGTTAAGAAATATAGCCGACGAAACGACATAGATTTGATCTTCGATACCATGATCGAACTGGTTGAGGATTATCTATACCCAAAATTACGTGTGCGTGAAATGTACGATACCTATTCTACCGTGTGCGTGGTTGGTGATCGCACATTGCCGCTTCCGGCCAATTTTGAGGAGGCTGTGAAGGCGTGGACTGTTACCAACAGCGTGCGCTACCCGGTTGATTACAGCCTGGATGCCATTGATAACCGCAATTTAACCGGCCGCCCACGACAGTTTGTCGTAAATGACGAAATAGAGTTTGACGTTAAACCGGATAGCGCCTATGTGTTCCAAATGGATCATTTTGCGCGACCTGCAAAACTCACTGAGGCGCTTGGAACAAATAGCGTTCTCACCAATTACCCGTCCATTTATTTTTATGGCGTCATGTGGCAGGTGCGGGAATATTCCGTAGAGCTTGAATTGGCAGACCGTGAATTTCAGAAGTTCAAGGGAGCTATTGGAAAAGCCAACGAGCGGTTTACATCGTCACAATTTGGCCCCGCCCCTAAATTTGCAGGCGTGCAAAGAAGCACTCTGCAAACCGTAAAAATGCGGGCGCGCTAATGCCCAGGACAACCCGATTTAAACGTATACCGCTCAACATAGCCACCGGCATTAATCAGGCTCAATCGCGGGCCGTATCAATCACGCGGCTGTCTAATTGGTATCCTGAATCAACGCCCAATGGCACCGGCCAGGCTGCCCTTTATCCGTTTCCTGGATTAAGCATCTGGGGCGGCGCAGTAGTGGCAGAGCCATCGTATTTGGATCGTGGCCTATATGTATTTAATAGCACCCTGTACTTTATAAAGGGCAGCTATTTATACAGCCAGGACGAATCCGGCACCGCCACTTCAATAGGCACAATTTATGGCTCTAATATCTGCCAGTTTGCCGACAATGGCACCGTGATGCTAATCGTTACAGGTGGGCCGGTTTATCAATACGACGGCACAAGCCTTACAGTTTTGACCGACATAACATTCAATCCTACCTCGATAAAATATATAAACGGCAAATTCATTTTTAATAGCGACACGGGCAATTTTTGGCACACAAACCCCGGCACCGTATTTGTTGACGGTGCTAATTTTGCCGCGCCCGAGTCTAATCCTGATCCATTTGTGGCGCCATACGTGTTTAATCAGGTGCTTTATTTGTTCGGCACTCGCACGGTTGAGCCATGGCGTGATGTTGGCAGCGGAAACCCCAGCTTTGAGCGCGAGAGCCAAGCAATTATTGACGGCTCTGGATGCGCTTCGGTTCATGGCATATGCAACACCACTGAGTTCATGTATTTCATCGACCCAAGCGGCCAAGTGCAGCGCATTCGATCATTTCAGTCTGAGGTGGTGAGCAACCCCGCGATCTCAAACACGCTGGTTCGTTATGATTTGTCCCAGTACAAAGCGACTTCCTGCCGGTTAAAGGGCCATTGGTTCATAATTTTCAACTTCTACGCCGACAACAAAACTCTGGCGTACTCTGAAAACTCGGGGGAATTTTTCGAGCTTACAAGCGGCGCGGATGAGGGCGGATGGCAGGGCGGGAGTTACGCATTCTGCTACGGCCTGCACCATTTTTTAGACCGGTCAAACAGCTACGTTTACAAGCTGGACTGGGACACGTTTTATAACGCCAACATTATTTGCATCCGTGAAAAGATTTTTGATTTTGTTTGCGGTGAAAAATTTGGTGACCCCCGTGGATGGTTTGAGTGCTCAAAAATATACTTCGGCGTTGAGCCGGGTATAGGTTTGGTTGACGGCCAAGGATCAGTGCCTCTACTAGAGGTATCGCGATCTGTGGATGGCAAAACGTGGAGCAACCCGGAATTTTTGGAAATTGGGCGCCTGGGCGAGTTTAGTAGAGAAGTTGAATGGAGCCACTTTTGCCGGTTCCAGCAATTGGCAATTAAGGTACGTACCTCTGATCCGATTGGGTGTGTGTTTTTCTCTGCGGCTATTGACGTTCGGGAGGCCGGTGTATGACGGTATCAACCCGCACACTCGATAAAATGCGGCCGAAAAATCTACGGGCCGACAAAGAGACAGACGGTTATTTTCGTGAACTTGAGCGGATATTGTCGCTGCTTGGATCAGGCACAGATAATACAGGCGTATCAACCAGCGGCACAAATGCAGTTTTGATGGCCAGGCTTAACGGAGCAATAAATCGCCTTTCCGGTGGAATTAATTTAACCTGCGATTGCGCAAGCATTACTTGCGATAACACTTTAATTACGGCAGATATTGCATGAGCTATAACCCGGTAAACGTAGGCGCAGCGGCAAACGATGGGACAGGTGATCCTGTTAGGGATGGCTTTGTTGCCATAAATACCATGCTGGGCGAACTGTACACCGCGACCACCGCCGCAGCATCATCCGCAGATGCCGCGCAGGACGATGCCGATACAGCAAATGCCGCGATCACCGGACTAAGAGCAGCCGGTTTTATGCACCTTACCGCATCCCCGCCGGTTGCAGTCACCATTGGCACGGCTGGGACTTTCGTTGGCATTGGCGGAACTTCCGATTTTACGGGCGCCGAGCTTGTTGGGTTTACCGTGGTAAACGACGGTACAAACGCGGTTTTGCAGTACAACGGCACGGAAACACTCACCGGAGTAGAAATTACTGTAATGGTATCGGCTGTTGCTACGGCGGGCACAAAACAGATTGAGGCGCGCTTTGCCAAGAATGCAGTTGTTTCCACGATTAATGGCCCTTTGGTGCACAGCTCTGGCATTGGGTCAGTAACGCACACTGCGATAACCAGCATTACCACTGGTGACAGAATAAAGCCGGTGATAACGAATAACGACGACACCACCAGTATAAATGTCCACCGCGTCAGCGTTATGGTGCGCCGATGACCGTCAGGAATTTAAAAAACTCGTTTCGACCGGCATCAACCGCCGAGGCGACTTTGTACACCGCCGACACAAACAGCCAGGGGGTTTTGATTACTCATTTCGCTGCCCACAATGACACCACGACGGCGGCCATGTATTCGGTTAAAATCTACCCGTCAAGCGGATCGGCTTATAGCCTGGTACCGATGAAAGTTTTAAACCGTTTGCGTTATGAAGTGCCAGAGTCAGTTGTTGGCGCGGTTATTCCACCTGGCGGGCGCCTAGCTGTACAGGTTAGCGTTGCGAACACTATTGCATTCACAGTTGCCGGAGACGTTTAGGCCATGAATATACTGAAAAAACTTGGCCAGCTTGGTCAAAAGTCTTGGGATTTAGGGCGAAGCATTGTTGACCAAGTAACCGGCCAAAACGCAAAAGACGCGGCGAGAGAGGCGGCAGCTGTGCAGAAAGAGGCTGGGCTTGCCGCGATTGAAGAGGCCCGTGCAGCACGTGAAACCGCTAGAACCGACTTGATGCCTTATGCCCAGTTCGGGCAACAACAGCTGCCCGCTTTATCGTCAATTTTAAACCCGCAAGGCCAAGTAGATTACCTGCAAAACAATCCTATCTTTAAGGCCTCACTAGCCAACATGAATGAGCAGGTACTTAACAATGCGGCGGTCCGTGGCCGGTTAAATGCTGGCGATACGCGGCAGCGATTTTTAGAAAACTTCCAGGCGTCGGCGTTACCCTTGCTTAGCTATCAAACAAATAGCCTTTTTAATGCCGCCAATCTTGGGCAGTCGTCTGCCGCAGGGCAGGCTGCAAATGGATTAAATGCCAGCCAAGTTATAGGGAGCAACATTACAGGCGTGGGCAATGCTAACGCGGCGGGGATTGTTGGCGTTCAGAACGCCCGCAACCAGGCCACAAAAGATATTTTAGGCGGCATAACCTCAATTTACGGGATGATTTAAATGGCACTCGATCCAAGCATTCCACTTTCTGTCCAGTCTGGCGGCATTGTTGGCGAGGCTCAGCAGGGTTACGCCTTTGGCCAAGGAATACAAGACCAAAAGGCCCAGCGCGCAGAGAAAGAGCGAGAAACCGCACGGCAGGGGGCAAGGCTGGCATATGATTTAGCCTTGCAGCTAAAGAGTGCCCCAGTTGAGCAGCGCATTGGGATAGTTAGAAAAGCCATCCCATCGTTACAGCCATACGGTATCAGCGAGAGCGATATTGATGACGACGGCGAAATTAATGACGCAGACCTTGATCAGCTTATTAGCTCGCTGCAGCCATTTGCTAATGATCCTAATCAGCAAACTGCATCAAGCCGCCCGGTTGGCAACGAAACAATTGTTGATCGAAACGGCACAGCTTACGCGCAAACCCGTGTTTTTGATCCTCGCACCAATAAGGTTTCGCTGCTTGAAACGGCGCTAGGGCCAACATCAAGTATCGCAAACCGCATGGGCCAGACGGCGGAGGATGAATACACGAGGGCGTTGCGCCTGAAGCGTGAACAGGAGGCCATAGCCGCGCAAAATGCGCTATTGGTTGCCTCCGGGCAGGCTAATATCAAACTTGGCACCGAGGGGAAAATGGTGCCAATTCTTGAAGATCAAGAGAAATCTAAAAAGCTTGGCGCTGGGATGGCTGCGAGTACGCTCGACATTATCGACCTTGGAGAAAAAGCTGCGCCCATAGCTCCGCGCATAGAGCGTGGTATTGAGCTGCTAAACAAGGTAGACACTGGCGGTTTTGACGCTCAAATGAAAGCAATCGCTGATTATACTGGTGCAGATACAGCCGATGCGTCAGAGCTTCAAAGCATATTCTCAGAGCAGCTTTTGAGCCAGATGCAATCAATGAAAGGCCTTGGCGCTATGTCTGAGGGTGATCGTAAGGCGATCGAATCCGGCATTGCATCCTGGGGAAAATCTGCAGCTGGGAACAAGCGAATCCTGCAGAATTATTTGTCTGTGCTTAAGCGCCAAAAAAACAATGCGCTAATGGAAATTGATCGCCAAGGCAAAGACAAGTTTAAGGGGTCTTACGAGCGAATAAAGGGTGCGGCACAAGAGCCGACCACCTCGCCCGTGGCTGCCCCTAAACCTGCCCCGGCGGCAAAAACAGAAGTTAATTGGGGAGACTTATAGTGGATGTTCGCTTGCCAAGCGGCGTGCTTTTAAAGGGTATTCCAGAGGGCACGTCGAAAGACGAAATTAAGGCAAAGGCAATCAAGGCTGGGCTGGCAACCGAGGCGGATTTTGCCGCGCCAGCCCAGCAGGAACCGATGCCAGCTCCAGCGGCCCAAGAGGTTCAGCCGCCAGCGCCACAACCAGCGCCGCCCGCCGCGAGGCCAATTACTCAAAACATTGGCACCCCCGGCGCGTTGGCGGCCCAAAGCATTACCCAGGCCGTGGAGCAGAGCAACATAAAATCAGAACAGCAATTGGCTGAACTGGAAAAAACAAACCCATATCTTGCCGCACAGATTAGGGCCATGGGGCCTGGTGAACGCGCCCTGGTTGGCATTGGCATGGGGTTTAATGACCTGGCGCGAGGAACTGGCCTTGCTGACACCCATGCGGGCCAATTCATGGGCTTTATGCCGGGCAGCACGCAGGACACAGATAGGCCATTGACTGACATTAGCGGCGCTGCTACTGCTGGCCAGATTGTGGGCCAGGCCGCTCCTTTTATGGTTCCCGGTGCCGCCATATCAAATGTCGCGTCAATCCCTGGCCGCATAGCTTTGGGCGGGGCATTAGGCGCCACTGAGGGCGCGGTAATTCAACGAGGAACAGAGCAGAGTGGACAAGAGCAAGTCAAAGGCGCCCTGGTTGGAGCCGGTATTGGAATCGCTGCCGAGGCTGTGCCTATCGTTGGGCCTGCTCTTGCTGCGGCTGTTAGTCGCCGCCTTGGTCGCCATGTTGCTCCACAGCAGTTAGTTCGGGAGACCGGCGAATTAACGCCTGAATTTAGGCAGTACCTTGACTCTGAGGGTATTACGCCAGAGCAGGCGATTCGGGAGGCTCAAAGCGAGACCGGTACAGCCACAGCATTTGCAGAGGCGGCGCCAACTACTGCAGCTGGGCTAGAAAACCTGCAGCGCATTGACATACCCGCTGCACTTGCCGCAGTAAATCCGCGCTTAGTTAAAAACTATATTGATGCCGGGATTAATATTGAAGACATCCCGCTTGCTGCAGTTAGCCGAAATAACCAGGTTGCCGATATGTCGGCCCAGCTTGCGGCTATTCCAGGCAGTCTCGCAAAAGATCAAGCGCTAAAACTTGCCGATGCCGTTAGAAATACTGCACGGCAAACTATTGAAGAGGCTGGCGGATCAATGCAAACCGGCCAGTTTAGTGAAAAAACGCTAAATTCTATGCGATCTGCACGCGAGACAATTTACCAGGCTGAAAACGACGCTTATACACGCCTAGGGCAGCAAATAGACGCCAGGCTTGCTTCTATGCCGCCTTTATCTGTTAGGGCACCAGGACTTAAATCTGAGCTTATAGAGAAGGCTAAGAAACTGCGCGAAACAGGACTAAGCGCCGTGGAGGCGGCCACCTTAAAAGTCCTTAGCGGAAAGCCTAGCTATTACGATATAGACAACCTGCGCCGCGACATTGGAGGATCAATTGGCGCCATGCCTCGGGGTTTATACGCAACCCAGGATCAGGCTACGCTGAAGAGGCTTTATGGCCAACTGCAAGACGCCCAGAATAACTTCGCGCGCGGGCTTGTAGGTTCAGACGAGCTTAGAATGGCTCAGGATATATCCAAGCAACGCCATGCCTTGCAGGATCAAATTGAATTCTTTGGCCAAAATGATGGGCTTGGATCAATGGTGGCAAAATTGGGCCAAGTGGCTACCGGGGCACGAAATGTTGATTACGCTCAGTTTGATCGTGTTATGTCAAATATCCCAGAGCAGTACCAAAAGGGTGCTTTGGCTACAGTCATGAACCAAGCGCTAAAAATAAGCCCGGACACAAGCGCAGAATCCATGCGATCTGGAACATTTGCGGGCATGTGGTCAAATATCCGTGGGGATGCGGCTTTAAATAGCCGAGTTAAAAAAATTCTTGGCGATGATTCCTATGAGGCATTTGACAAGCTAGCCGATATGGCAAAAGGTGTTTCTAGGGCGCTTGGCGGAAAGCCAACCGGGGTTGCCGCCGTGGCATTGCGCGAATTTGACAAGCCCAATGGAGTCGCCTCTAAATTATCTAGGGCAATGCGCCTAGGAAGCACAGCCACAGGCGTTCCAGGTGGATCACAAGCGGCGGCAGCAGTTGACGGAGTGGCAGCAATCGCCCAGGCAGGAGACAACAGCGCGATTAATAATGTAACCCGGCTGATCAGCTCACCGACGTTTATGAAAGCTGCTGTTGAGGCCGCTAGGAATCCTGCGGCGGCTGACGCAAAGGCATTATCAGCCCAGCTAATGAAAACCAAGGCCGCTAACGATTTCATGTCTGCTGCGAGCGCCGACGCACGAAAACAAATAATTGCAGCCGGTGGTATTCCGCTTTGGCTAATGACAAAAGACGATTCTGAGGAGCAGCAATAATGCCCTGGCTACCGATCACGCGCACCCCAATTCAGTACGAAAAAACCGACGGGAATCCGGCTAACGGCTATTACCTAAAATTCTATTTAGGTGGCACAACAACGCCCACGGTAATAGCCACCGATTCAACCGGTGCCACGCAGATTGCCAAGTGTAAACTAAACGAGAATGGCTACCCAATATCAAACCCAAGTGATGAAACAAGCATTTTCATTCCGCACGTTAATTCTTCGTTCGCGTCATTTCGTTACGTTATTTATTTGAATGCTGCGGATGCTGATGCCAATAACTTTGCAAGCGCCGTGGTTAATATTTCTTCTGTTGGCCAAACTATTGACGTTCAGAGCTATTTAGGCGAGATAATAAAAACCATTGATACCTATGCTGAAATATCTGGAGAGCTTGCAAATCTGGAGATTGGACAGCAATTTATTCTGGCAGGCCATACAGTACAAAATATTGGTGGAGGCATTTTTGATGTTGTAAGCTCTTCAGGCAGGACGGCAAATGGTGGTACTGTTGTTATAAATGGAGCAAAAGCGGCTGTCCGGAAAGTTGAAACGTGGATAACGCCACAAATGTTTGGTGCGCTTGGCGACGGAATAAACGACGATACATCGGCAATTAACGCGGCAATCGCTGCTTTCCCAGGCCAAGGAACTCCAACATGGACTCCTTGGAGTTTTCTGTTACCCCCCGGCAAATACAAAGTTACTGGCACAATAAATATTAAAAACCAGCAAGGCAGCTCAGTATTCGGGTATGGAGCTGTACTATTTGGAAACTTTAATGGGACTATATTGCAGATTGGAGACCTTACTGGGTCAAATGATGTCCTATGGACTACCATTGCTGGACTTAATGTCCAACAAAACAGCACAGGCTTAGCCGCTAATGCCGTCGTTTGCCAGCATCTCTACAATTGTACTATAAAAGATAGTTTCTTCTATGGTGGCCAATACTCAATGTCCTTCAATGGCAATGGCAACTTAGTCCAGAGAACAACTTTTAGGAGAGGCATAACGGCAAACGTAATCGCATCAACAGTATCAAATAATGAAGTTAACTTATTCCAAGAGTGTGCTTTTGAACTAAGCCTAGGCTATGGCCTAGATTTACAAGTTAATTCTGGGGTAGGTGGCGGTTGTGAAGTTAAAAACTGCTACTTTGAGGTAAATGCTGGGGGCAATGTTCGCGCTAAAAATAGCAACATGTTCAGAATATCCGGCAACTACTTCAACTTACAGAATGGGGCACCAGGAGTAATTCTTGATGGTACAGTTGGCGGAGCATTTCCTGCCGGTTATGGGATTGTCGAAAACAATAGAATTCTAGGACACGCAACGCTAACACCTGGATTTATTGTTGAATCTTCCGGCACATCCATAAATTGCTCATACAACAATAATCAGCTTGAGGGCGGATTATGTGATTTATATGGCCTTGCACCAAGGTCGATAAATATCGGCAGACGTAGAGACATGGTTTATATCCTTAACGCTGACGCATTCTCTGGTGGGCCACCGCCTACAGGATGGACAGTAGTTGGCGGAGTTACGTCGGTTGGCCCGACAGTATCAAACTATGGGTCAGCTGCAAGCTTAGTTGTTCCTGCTGGGGCTTATGCCTACCAGGCAGTTTCTTCTCCTACAAATGCCCTTTTAAGGTTTTCAGTTTGGGTACAAGCTTTGGCTACAGGAGTTGCTGAACTACAGATATGGTCTATTGGCCTTGGTAGTAGTTACAAAGCAGTAGCAAGCTCTTTAACAACGCGTAACCGGCTTGAATTGTTTTTAAGTACGGCTGAGAGAGCTGGTGCTTCAAGCTTCCTAATACTTTTAAGAAACACTGGCGCGGCAGATGTTAGCTTCTCGGATATTAAAATTGAGGATATGACAAATTAAAAATAGATGCTCGAAGCCTGCCTTATTAACGAACTATAAAACCTCGCCCCAGTATCCAAAATCTTTAATATGGGCGGGGTTTAGTGTTTTGAGTGCAGCCGGGATGATTATTTGCTCAATCTCATCCTCGAGCCGCTGCATTTGGCAAACCTTGTTTATTACCGGTAATAAACACATATAATCTTCGCCATCCTGTGTCACGCAATAAATAGTGATATAAACCCGCCAGCGTATGTCTATTTGCACCAGAGTCCCGCAAGCGGTGTCTATGTCGCCTTTTAGCAAATCAATAATTCGCCCCATCCCGGTTGTGTAAAACTCTATTGGCGGGATCTCTTTGCCGCATGAACAGGTTTTTGCTTTTGGAATTATTTTCTTGCCGCATTCGCAAAGCCTTTCCTCGTATTCCCATGAGTTGTTATAAGCGACAGTAACGCCCTTAAGCGCATTCCTTATTTTGAAATCAGCGAGGCGCAACACTCGCGCTCGATGCTGCTGAGCCTTTGCCGCTGCGTTGTACTTCTTGCGAACGCTAGCCATTTTTCACCTCTGCAATACCATGTGTTGGCTAGTAACAGCCCTGAGAGTCTGAAAAACATTTATTAATTAAAAGCTCTCGATCTATGCCACCATGCCATGTTCTGTCTGGCGATGAATCCCACCTGCAAAAATCAATAAAGTTTGAGAAGCAGTCGCCATATTCTAAATATCGCTTATATCGCTCCTGGCTTCTCGAAAGCTTTCTTATTTTTCCAATATCAAGATATTCAACCTTCCAGGTCGGATGACAATTGGAGATTACCCCTGGCTTATCGGAATCAAAATTAACCCCGATATAATTTCCTCTGTCTTCGGCTATTATTCCGGGTCTTCCGTCAACAATCACCCGGCGCCCTATATCAGCGGGAACGCCATAATGCCGCTTTAAGTATTCAAATATAATCACTCACCACTTCCTGATTCAAAGTCGTTTGATTGGGCCATCTCGCTTTCACGCTTAGCAATGTACTCTTCCCATTTAGGCGGAATTGCACACGCACCGAACGCCGCGCCCATTTCAAGCCCTGCCCAGAATGCGCGCTTGGCTTCGGCCTTCCAGTTCGGCTGCTGCGCTGGCATTGGCGGCAGTTTGTATAGCTCTGCAAATTCGTAACCAAATTTTTTGGCTGCCTTTTTGATTGATGCGATATTCATTGCGGGGTATTTTAAGAACCCCTCGCCAACGTAGCACGCAAAAGGCTCCTGCTTCTCGGCAGCCTCGATGCGGGCGCGCAGGGAATCGCGCTCAGCCTGAATATCGCTAATCGTTTTAAGATTGCAGTGGTGTGAATATTCGCTAAGCAGTAGATCAATTAATTCGTCAGCCGTTTTTGTGCTTGGGACATTTTCCGATTCAGTTACGTGCATCCAAACTCGGTCAACTAAATTGCGCATTAGATTGCGCTCCACCATAGGCAACCGCTTAGCATTTGCATAAGCCCGCTTGTTCCACGCATCACAAGCATTCTTAAGCGGTGGTGGTTTTTTAATTGTTAGACCGCACTTGTAGCAATGAACAGTATCGTGCGCACCTCCAACATCAAGCGATCCGCAGCATGGGCACTCTGCCAAGGCTCCATCATTTGTGTATTTTAGTGGTTGCTGCGCTGGCATCGGCGGCAGGGCGTATAGCTTCGCTCCAATATCCATAGATTTTATGTTATAAAAAAATGCGAATTTATGCGGAAACTGTCCACAACTCATCGTTATCTCAGCACAAGGCTCCTGCTTCTCCGCAGCCTCGATGTGGGCGCGCAGCGAATCAAGATCGTGATTAAGATCGGATATATAGTTTTCAACAGCGCACAGTGCAGTTTCGTTTGCATTGTATTTCTCTGGCACATATGACCTTATGGTTGCTTCCCATCCACCTAATTCATTTTTTAATTCTTCACGCTCGGCCTTAACCGCTTCAAGCTCTGCACGCATTTGTGCAACATGACCAACAGCGCCCCCGTGTGTTTTTGATCCGCTCGCTGAAACTATTGCATTCCAATCTACTAAAACTGAATTAAGCTCTATCTGTGCATCTTTAAGCTGCTGCAGAAGTCGATCAGAACACGAATGGCCGCCATGCTGGCCTTGTTGCCACCGGTAGCCGCATGTTGGGCATTCAAATGTCTCGCTCATCGCTTATTATTCCTATCAAGTTGTTTTTGAAGTTTATCCGAGTGCATTCTGGCCACGGT
>ERZ650309.479-NODE-479-length-19849-cov-4.206275_pt1 | contig 19849 bp, 13 predicted proteins | sample MGYA00376245_ERZ650309 | MGnify/ENA primary metagenome ERZ650309 (study PRJEB26733, sample SAMN07839294) | wastewater metagenome | biome: urban; feature: wastewater treatment plant; material: waste water | place: USA: North Carolina | collected 2016-04-26 ...
ACGCGGATTACGTGAACGGCACAACCCTGTTCGTGGATGGCGGAATGACCCTGTACCCGGGCTTCGAAGACAATGGGTAATCATCCTTCTTAACATCTTAACCATATAGCCATGAAATCGATCTGCCTGACAGCATTCTCATTTTTGCTGTTCACCACATCCATCGCCCAGGCAGTTACCGTACTGAACGACAGTACCGAACTGCAGCAATTTGAAGATGGCCAGGTACTGAAAGTGAGTTACCGGCTGAACGGGGCGCCGATATCCCTGAAGGATAAAACAAAACTGCTGGAGCAGGATGTTTATCTGAAACAGGAATTCAATATCCGGAACCTGAATAACGAGGTGGTGGGTGAAATAAATATCATCGACGACGAACGTACGATCCCTCCCGCCAAAGAGGAACCCGTTGAACACGCTTCGACAATCGATATATTCAAGGAACCAGTCGGAAAGCCGTTTCCCCAATTCGCATGGACAGATATCCATGGCAACAAACTATCCCGGGAAAGCCTGAAAGGAAAAGTGGTGGTGCTCAACTTCTGGTACACCACCTGTGGCCCCTGCATTGCCGAAATACCCTTGCTGAATGAACTGGTGGCGGCATATTCAGGAAAGAATGTGGTATTCCTTGCAGCCGCCTGGAATGGCCAGGAACAACTGGCTAAGTTCTTTCAGAAATACCCCTTCAGGTATCGGCAGGCCGCCGCCATCGACCCTACCCGGATATTCAACCCGATGCCGGGCTGGCCCATCCACATTGTATTCGACGGCAATGGCATCATACGTTTCGCCGTACTGGGGAAGCAACCCGGCATCGAGCAAAAGATCGCGAAGGTCATCGATGCTTCACTGAACGATTCCAAACTACCATAAAGCAATTCAATGAACACCGAACAACAGAGACTGCAGCAGGCTGCCTGGAAAAAATGGGGGCCCTACCTGAGCGAGCGTCAGTGGGGAACCGTACGGGAAGATTACAGCGAACACGGGAATGCCTGGGAATATTTCCCGCATGATCACGCCCGGAGCCGGGTATACCGCTGGGGTGAAGACGGCATCGCGGGTATCAGCGACGACAGGCAGCATATCTGTTTCGCTCTGACCTTGTGGAACGGGAAAGACCCGGTCCTGAAAGAACGTCTCTTCGGACTAACAGGCAATGAAGGAAACCATGGCGAAGACGTGAAGGAGCTGTACTATTATCTCGACAGTACGCCCACGCATTCGTACATGAAATTTTTGTACAAATACCCTCAAGCCCGTTTCCCTTACGAACAATTGGTTGACGAATCGAAAAGACGTGGACGGCAGGCGCCGGAATATGAGCTGCTCGACACAGGCGTGTTTAACGATAACCGTTACTTCGACGTGTTTGTCGAATATGCCAAAGCCGACGTTGAAGACATTTTGGTTCGCATCACAGCCGTAAACCGTGGCCCTGAACTCGCCCGGCTGGATTTGTTGCCGACCATCTGGTTTCGCAACACCTGGATTTGGGGAGACGATGTGCGCAAACCTCGATTACGAAGAGATGAACATTCCGATGTTTTCACTCCGCAGGCTTCGGTCATTCGGCTGCGCCATTTTGATTTGCCGCTACGCTGGCTGATTTGTGCTCATTCAAAGGAAAGCTCGCCGGAACTTCTCTTTACGGAAAACGAAACCAACTTCCAGCGACTTTATGGCGGAGACAATGAAGCAGGAAATGGAACGCCTTACGCCAAAGACGGGATCAACGATTACGTCGTCCAAGGAAAGCACGATGCCGTGAACCCGGAAATGCTTGGAACCAAAGCAGCCGCTCGTTATCAGTTCAATCTGCAAGCCGGTGAGTCTGTAACCGTCAAACTCCGTCTGACCATGGATGAACCGAAGTTGGAAATGATTGGAGAACAATTCGATGAAATCTTCGCGGCTCGAAAAAGCGAAGCTGACGAATTTTATGGCCAGTTACAACCAGTCGGTTTGACCGAAGATTTGCAAAATATACAGCGGCAGGCTTTCGCGGGAATGCTGTGGAGCAAGCAATATTATTTTTACGATGTGCGCCGCTGGTTACGCGGCGATCCGGCGCAGCCAGAACCTCCTCGTGAACGGCTAGAGGGACGCAACAGCAACTGGGAACATCTTTACAACGAAGACATCATTTCGATGCCGGACAAGTGGGAATATCCCTGGTACGCCGCTTGGGATTTGGCATTTCACTGCATTCCGCTGGCATTGGTGGACTCGGACTTCGCCAAAGATCAACTGCTGTTGATGCTGCGCGAATGGTATATGCATCCGAATGGACAGATTCCGGCTTACGAATGGGCGTTCGGTGACGTGAATCCACCGGTGCATGCCTGGGCAGCCTGGCGAGTTTACAAAATAGAACAGCGGCATCACGGACGCACCGACCGTGCGTTTTTGGAGCGCGTCTTCCACAAACTGCTGCTCAACTTCACCTGGTGGGTCAATCGCAAAGACACCGAAGGCAACAACATTTTCGAAGGCGGCTTTCTGGGCCTGGAAAACATTGGCGTCTTTGATCGCAGCGCCAAATTGCCGACCGGCGGCAGCATTGAACAATCCGACGCAACCAGTTGGATGGGAATGTATTGTTTGAATTTGATGGTCATCGCTCTGGAACTGGCCAAGGAAAATCCGGCCTACGAAGACGTGGCGTCGAAGTTCCTGGAGCATTTCGTTTACATTTCGCGAGCGATGAACGACATCGCCGGCAAAGGAATCGAGCTGTGGGATCGGCAAGACGGGTTCTTTTACGACGTGTTGAACTTGCCCAATGGTGAAAACCTGCGGATGCGAGTTCGTTCGATGGTAGGTTTGATTCCACTATTCGCCGTAGAAACATTGGATTCCGAAGTGATTGATCACTTGCCGGGTTTCAAACGGCGTTTGCAATGGTTCATCAGCAATTTGCCCGAATTTGGCGACCACATCGAAACAATGACGACTCCGAACGGAGTGCAGAGGATTTTATCGCTGGTCAATCGCAACCGACTGAAAGCGATTTTGAAACTGATGCTGGACGAAAACGAATTTCTGTCACCTCACGGGATTCGTTCGCTGTCGCGCTTTCATCGTGAAAACCCATATCGGCTTCTTGTCGGCAACGACGACCATCGCGTTGATTATGAACCCGGCGAATCGCAAAGCGGCCTGTTCGGAGGCAATTCAAATTGGCGCGGGCCAATCTGGTTTCCGGTCAATTTTCTGATCATCGAATCGTTGCAACGCTTCCATCACTTTTTCACCAGCGATCTTGACCGCGACGATTACCTGGTCGAATGCCCCACTGGTTCAGGCCGCAAGATGAATTTATGGGAAGTCAGCCTGGAACTGTCCCGTCGGCTGGTTTCGATTTTTCAGCGCGACGCCAACGGACGCCGACCTGTAAACGGTTCATCTCCCTTGTTTCAGCAGGATGAACACTGGAAAAACTTGATTCTCTTTCATGAGTATTTCCACGGAGACAACGGTTTCGGGCTCGGCGCCAGTCATCAAACCGGATGGACTGGCCTGGTTGCCAAGTTGATCCAGCAGGTTTATGTCGAACAACGCACACGCCCCACGGCACTGCTTGATCCAAAGAAGTTGTTAGACTTGGGAATCAAAATTGAGTAACGAATCGTGACCTCTGAACTCTGCCAGCAATGACTTAGCCAGGATTCTGGCTGACGGCCATTTTCAGAAGTCCACTTTTCAACGCCAGATGGGAATCGTGCCAAATGGCGCGCTTGCCGCTGACCAGAATGGCTTGTGGAGATTCGTGCTGGACGCCCAAAAGCCGGGCAAGTTCGTTGCTGGCATCCCGCGCTGTTTGAATAATGATTACGTAATTGCTGACTTTCGAGCTTTCATCTGATTCCAGATAACGCTCAAATTCGGCAAATGCCCGCTGGCTGATGCCGCAGGAATTACTATGTTTGAAAAATAAGACCGGCTGTTGCTCGCTCAACTTCATTGCCTCGGCCAAAGCGGCAGTTGAAGAAACTTGCTGAAAATTCGTCATTAAAGCGATTGCTCCATCTGATATTTGTTACGCCACGAGAAGTGAGGAATACCATTCCAAACTGCAATGGCGCAACTCTGCTCAAGTGGCTTCAACGTAGAAAAAAGGCTGCCAATCCGAAGACCGACAGCCTTAAGTGCAGCGATTTTTCTGCTAAAATGCGCGCCTTTTCATCTGATTCATCAGCGCGCAAACTTGCTGCATCACGGGTCTGCGAAGGGGCAGATGATACCTCTGGTCGCCGTGATGTTGTTGAACAACTCTAGATATACGGCCAGCTGATCCAACTCCATCTCAGTGCCTGACGAAAAGATCATGCGAGCCTTGGCCGTCAACTCCAGCAGCCGCGGATCGCCGGGAATTCGCACAATCACGTTCGGGCCGTTGTAGAAGCATGACGCCCGATTGAATACCGATTTCGGGAAACTGAGCGAATTGAGTTGGGCGGCGACAAATTGAGCGTTCAGCCGATCTTTCGCCGTATCCATTCCCATCAGAGCAGTCATCACTTCATCATCGTTCGCTGCCGGACGATTGAGTGAAAGAATGAAGATCGCTCCGACTCCACCATTCGCATCGTAAACCGCTCGTCGCGCACCATCGAACATCAGCCACATATCTACGCTGTTAAAACAGCCGGGTATGCATTCATCAGGCGGCGGCAAAGCATCCAGAAAATTGTTGTCGGTGCTGTCTTCGCCGGCTTCGAGCACGGCGTCAATGTTATTCAAATCAATCGCTGAGTTTCCAGGTCCGGGCAAAATTCCCGTGTCCAGATACCCAGGCAAATTGACCTCAGTAATTCGATAAATTCCCGGCTCCAACCTATCGAACTTATAGTCGCCGGTGTTGTTGGTGGTTGTTGTTAACTCAACCCCATTACGACTTGCCTTGATCGTAACTCCAGGAATGGGTTGTTCGCCCGGATCAATTTTGCCGTTGGCATTCGCGTCATTGATTACACGCCCTGCCACTGTAGCGAAAGGCTGAATCATCACTTCCTTGAAACCAACTGCATCAATCTCCGCTTCGTTGCTTTGAGCAATATTGCCAGGAACCCTGCCTGTTGAATCCGCACGATAGAACTTTTCGTCGCGCGTGCGATTCGCATAAACCGCAACGTATTTCACAGCAACAGAATTTCCGCTGCCATCGCGGAACTGCCACTGCGAAGCAAAGTCATCCCCTTCTTGCGGCGAAGGATCGGAACCAGCCGGACGATTGGTAAACGGGCTAGTGCCGTTGTAATCCTTGAAGCCTTCGGCAAAAACTTTATTCAAACTGGCACGAAACCATTTGTTATTTGGGGCCGTGCCTGTGCCACCACGTCCAAAATAGCCTTGCGTTTGCGCTGCGATAAGCGCTTCATCACGATCATTGGTTCCCCAAACCGTGAACTCAGTCGCTTCGAGCAACACGTTGCCAAGCCCACCTGCTGGCGGGTTCGCCGCTTTGGGGCCGTAACCGGGAATTTCCGGATCGAATAGGTGATCAATCGAAGGAAAAACCGTCACTTCACGCGTGGCAACCAGATCATTTTGCTCACCGACTTGCCAGATAAAAGGCAGCAACCCGATGTGAACGAAACGGAAGCCCGGATTAATCCTGCGACCGCCAACGATTACTTCGTTACGCGGGTCAAGACTATCCAAATCGCCGACATTGTTTGCCGCTTGCCCGATGCTGAAAACATTCAAGTTTTCGAAGTCATACCGGTCATTAAAACCGTTTCCCGTATCACCGGCCAAATCACCGACTTGTGGCACATTCGAGGCAAACCCGAATGCCAGGCGAGCCAACTTATAATCGGTGCCTAAATTTCCTGCCGTCCCTTCGGAAGTCGGCAGTGTGATCTGCCCAGCCGGACTGTCGAACGTGCGATTGGGCGCATCCTGACCAAAAGTCAGAAAGTTCGCACGCCAAGCCAGAGCTGTCAGGCCAACGGCTATCAATCCTATAATGATTAAAGCTCTTGATTTCAATTTTCCTCCTAATGGCAAAGCTCTTCGAAGATGTGAGGCCAAAGAGCCAAAGTGCCCTTTTGCGCCAATCGACGCCATACCTTGAGCCATAAGCGGCTACACCCAGCCATACAAAATTTGACGTTCAAAATTTGAGGTAAAGGTGATTCACCTAAGGTGTAAATATTAACTGCCACATTGCAGCGGGGCCTGCAGGAGGGTCAGAAATTGCAGCAGTTGTTACGAAACTGTCGGGGCCGTTGTCGCCAACGATCTGCACGGGGTTTTGGCGACAAAGACAGTTGCGAATTCGGTAACGACCAGTGTGCTCCAGCAATGAGCAGAACTCACCACAACAGCATCACACAGAATTTATACTGAATGCACGAATCGTTTCGTTTTCAACAAAACTCTAAAACGACTGTATTTTTCGGCAACGAGAATGATCGTATGTTAGAAGCCACCCGAAACGGAATAAACATGTGAGAGTTCCAGGTGATCTTAATCTCGATCCAGTGAATATCAATTTGATCTTTGCAGAATGCTTTAACGCAGTATCCATTGTGAAAATGGTGAGGCATAACCACGTTTCAGAATTTTCAAACGAGCGGATTATACACACCGACTTATAGCTGTTCAACCGATTTATCCTTGATTCCAGCCTTCTTAAATTAAATTTCCACTTTGATTTACTGTCGGGCATTGTTTATAGATCGTGCCCAGCAACGTTTTAACAATTGGGCTTCTAATGGCCTTATACATCAAATTTGTTGGTGCATACGCTTGTCTGAAAACCCGTAAGGTCTTTACAATGCAATTTAACAATTTGTCACTCTCTTGAAACACAGTTCCATAGTCCTTCGTACTGGTTGACTGTCGAAGGATTTACACAAAACAAAAATTTGGCGGCAAAACTTTTATCACTAAAGATCACACACAGATCATTTACCTTTGGAGGGGTCTAGGCTCATGGCAGTCTCTAGAAACAAAAAAATCCTGATTGGAGTAGGAGTCTTTTTAGTTATCGCGATCATCATCGCAGCCACGCTTTATGGAAGGCGAGGCGATGCGCCTGAGGTTCAGGTTGCAAAAGTCGAGAAGCGAGCAGTTCTTGAATCCAAAGTCACAGCAAACGGCGAGGTTCGACCGATTCAATTTATCAACCTCACAGCCGAAGTTGCCGGTCGCGTCACCGATGTCTTTGTCAAAGAAGGTGACTTGGTCAAAAAAGGGCAACCATTACTGCGCGTTGATCCGACTCAATTAGCCAACTCCACCTCTGTTCAGGAAGCAGCGTTGAGAGCCGTGCAAGCTGATGTCCAAAATCAATCTGCGGCAATCAATGTTTCAGAAAACGCGATCAACACGGCTCGCGCAGCGCTTGTTACGGCCCAGGCAGATTTGGAACGCGCTCAAGTTGAGAAAAACAATGCTCAAATTGAACTGAAGCGCCAAACGGATTTGTTTGAATCCGGAATTGCTTCCCGTTCAAACTACGACACCGCCAAGATGCGGTTTGATTCCGCAGCCGCATCCGTGAATGCGGCCAAAGCCCGAGCGGACCAAGCACAGGTTCAAATCACGGATGCGGAAATTCGCGTCAGACAAAGCAAAGCTTCGCTTGATGCCGCCAATGCCCGCGTTGCTCAACAAAAAGCCAGCTTGGCGCAATCGTCGGATCAGTTGAGCAAAACCACTCAATACGCCACGATCGAAGGAGTTGTCGGCGGCCCGATCATTCAGGTAGGTACTTTTGCTGTTTCCAGCTTTTCTTCAACAGGCTTGATGGTCATTGCTGACATGTCGGTCATCAACGTCGAAGTCAAAGTTGACGAAACCGACATTACCAACGTAAAGAAAGGTCAGAAGGCGAAGATCAAGGTTGACGCGTTGGGCGAACGAGAAATCGAAGGTGAAGTTGTAGAAATTGCCCAAACCGCATTGACTCGCAGCGGCCAGAACATTGCTCAAACCGCTACGACTGGTTCACAGGAAGCAAAAGACTTCAAAGTTGTCATTCGACTGGTAAACATGAGTCAGGACGTTCGTGAGCGCTTGCGCCCGGGAATGTCCGCGACATCGGTTATCACAACGGACCGCCGCGAAAACATCGTCGCAGTTCCGCTGCAAGCTTTGGTTGAACGGGATGCTGACCAAGTGAAATCTGGTGGCGCCCCAGCCCCAAGCCCAAGTCAGAATGCTAAAGATAAGAAACCGGTCAAAGGCATCTTCGCTGTCGAAAATAATAAGACTGTCTTCAAACAAGTTGAAACTGGAATTACTGGCGAAAACGACATTGAAATCACAAGTGGCTTGAATGCAGGCCAGGAAATTGTGATTGGTCCATACCGCCAGCTTCGCACGTTAAAACCAGATCAGGCGATCAAACGCGAAGACAAGAACAAAAAGCCCAGCGGTGATAATAAGGACACAACGAAGTAGTTAATGCCTTAGAGTCGGTAGAAAATGCCATCGTCGCATTCTCTACCGACTTTCGACCTTCAAGGAGTAAAGAGAGGAAAGTTTATGCCCATGGTAGCAACTATGATTCAACCTGAGGTAAAGCCTGAAATTCAGTCGCAAACTCCTAATCCCCAGACGCGCGACGTAATGATTCGGACAAGCGATCTGTGGAAAACCTATGTCATGGGCGATGAAGAAATTCATGCCTTGCGTGGTGTCTCATTTGAAATTCGTCGTGGGGAATATGTGGCCATCATTGGGCCGTCGGGCTCTGGCAAATCAACCCTGATGAACATGATCGGCTGCCTGGACACACCATCCAAAGGCGAATACTGGCTGAATGGCAAGCAGGTTTCACAGATGGACGACGACGAACTGGCTTACATCCGAAATAAAGAAATCGGATTCGTGTTCCAAACATTTAACCTGCTTCCGCGCGCGTCCGCGCTGCACAACGTCGAGTTGCCGTTGATTTACAATGGAACGGCTTCCGGCAAACGAATCGAAATGGCCAAGAAGGCATTGGAGTCCGTTGAACTCGGTCATCGAATGAGCCACAAACCCAATGAACTTTCTGGCGGTCAACGTCAACGCGTAGCCATTGCTCGCGCACTGGTCAACAATCCTTCGATCATTTTAGCGGACGAACCAACCGGAAACTTGGACTCAAAAACGTCTGAGGAAATCATGTTGGTACTGGAAAGGTTGCACCAACAAGGCAACACGATCATTCTGGTCACCCACGAACCAGATGTTGCGGCTCACGCGCACCGCGTACTAACGATTTTGGATGGCCAGATTTACAAAGACGAACGCAGAAAGTAGTCCTGGCAATTTACCCAAAGCCCAAAAAGCCGCAGACAATGTTTTTTAGACAAAGTCTGCGGCTTTCGTTTTGCCCACCAAGCTCATTCCATGGCGGCGCTGGCTGATTTTTCGGTAATCCCATTAGCTGAGACGACGCAAATCAAAACTGTTTGTTAAGGCTGCTCCACGCGGTCGAAATACCCGGCGCGATGTCGCACCACAAGGTATTTCAACTCACGAGGAGCATTTGGGGGAAGCTTCATTTCGATTTTCACGGGATGCCATTTGCCATTTGCAGATTTGGCAGCGTTGAACCCAACAATGTATTGATTTCGCAGATATCTGCCGATCAGTTCAAAGTCATCACAGTTTTCGTCTACTGTATTTTCTGTTTTTTTATCTTCCACCCACTAAAGCGAGAAAAAAGCTGATTGGGTGTCATCTCTTGGGAATTTTTTTTAAGACTATTTCGTGGCGCTGAAAATCTTAGCCATCGCTGGCTCAAAGCAGTAAAACAAAACCGCTACAGATAAGTGCGAAAAAGACGAGATGACTGTCTCGTCTTTAAGATCAACATTCAACAAAACTGACTTCACGAATAACCCCAGACAAGTTCCTGGCAGGAAGCGTGTTAGCGCTTCTCTCACGACGTTGGAATGACAATTAACGACCGGAGGTATCCGTTATGGCGGTATCAGCCTATGACAGGATGGCACATCTGTGGCGGCGCGCAGCGTTCGGCGCGCGCCCGGATGAAATCAATAACTATTTGAAGCAGGGTTTCGAAGCGACGGTAGATCAATTGGTCAACTATGAAAACGTCACCGAATCGCCGGACGTGCCCGCTCAGCCAACTACGACCGGAGGCGGATTCGATGTTCAGATTCTGGACGTGGACAACATCACGGCTTGGTGGTTGACCCGGATGATTTACACCAAACGCCCGTTGCAGCAACGAATGACCGTTTTCTGGCACGACCATTTCGCGACTTCGATCAGCAAAGTCAACGTGCCCAACGGGATCAAATACCTGTACTGGCAAAACCTGATTTTCCAGCAATACGCCGCAGGAGATTTCCGCGCGCTGTGCAAAGCCATCAATCGCGATCCGGCAATGTTGTGGTGGCTGGACAATTACCTGAACGTCAAAGGCAGCCCGAACGAAAATTACGCCCGCGAATTGATGGAAATTTTCATGCTCGGACTGGACGCTTACTTCGCAGGCGGATTCACCGAACCGGACGTGCAGCAAGCTGCGCGCGCCTTCACTGGTTGGACAATTCGACGCGGAGCGGATGTTCCAGTCGGCACGAACCCCAATGGCCCGCTGACTGATCCTGCGCAAGCCGTCATCATACCTCCAAACATCAACGACAATTCCGCCGCCACGCGCAACCACGATTACGGCGACAAGACCGTTTTCAATGTAGTGCAGAATTTCAACGGCGATGACATCGTGGACTTGATACTGAACAAAGAACCGCAACGCAGCTACGCGGCGCGAATGCTCGGCAAAAAACTCTTCGAGCATTTCGCCTACGAAAACCCGGAAGCCTCCGTCGTCGAACACATGACAGCAGTCGTGTTGCGTCACAATTTCAACACCAAGCTGATCCTCCGCGACCTGTTCCTGAACACCAAAGAGTTTTATTCAGATCGAGCGCTTCATGCGCTGGTCAAATGGCCCGTGCATTACGTCGTCAGCGGCGTCCGATTGCTGCAAGCCACAGTTCTGACTCGCGGCTTGAATGGTGGAGGACGCGGTCAAGCCCAGCAAACCACACTGGACGCAATGGGAATGGCGCTGCTGAATCCGCCGGATGTTTTTGGCTGGCCCGGCAAAGAGGAATGGATCACGACTTCGCAATTGCTGGCGCGCGACAATTGGGCAAATGGCCTGGCCACTAATCGCAGCACAACCGTCGGCAATACCGGAATTCCAATTGACGCAGTGCTTTCCACCGGCGGGCTTGGAGCAACTGCCACGGCAGAACAAGTCGTTGATTACTTCACCTTACTGCTGATCCAACGGCGACTGTCCGCCAACGTCCGCCAGGCCTTGGTGGATTACTTGAAAATGAATGACAACGGATCAATCGGCACGTTCACGCTGGATGCGGCGACCAAGGATAAGAAAATTCGCGGCTTGATACACCTGCTGCTGTCGCGGCCTGAAGCGCAAACCTTTTGATTGCGGATTTCGGACTGCGGATTCTTTCTGCTGAGCGAATGCTGCACAGGCTGGAATCCACACCGACAAAATCCGCAGTTCGCAATGGAGAAACCATGACAAATCACACGAGACGAGATTTCATCAGAACCGGCGCTGGAGCGATTGGGGCAGGCTTGGCGTTGCCGGTCATCAACCGAGAAGCCAAAGGTTCGACCATTGTCCAAATGCTGCGCGACGAATTGGCCGCTGACGGCAGAATTTTGGTTGTAGTTGAATTGGCCGGCGGCAACGACCCGCTGAACACCATCGTGCCGCTGCAACAGTACGACACATACGCCAGTTTCCGCAGCCGCATCGCCATTGCCAAAGATCAAGTGCTGCCGCTTTTCGGCACAACAACGATGGGCCTGTCGCCAAATCTGAGCGCGATAAAGCCGCTGGCTGACGCTGGCAAAATGGCCGTCATTCAGATGTGCCATTACCCGAATCCGAATTTGTCGCACGACGGTTCGCGAACAATTTATCGGCAAGGCGACGCCTCCGGCAGTGTAGCCAACGGCGGAACCGGATGGATTGGACGGCATTCGGTCTTGTTCGGCAACAAAACCAATTCGCTGGACACCGTTGGCGTCGGCGGAGTGAATTCGACGTTATATGCGCCGGGCGCGAAAATCTCCGGCATCTTGAACGACGCCCAAGGCAATGCATCCGGTTATCTGTTTCGCACCGATGATCGGTACGCTGGTGACCGAAACAGTCAGTTGACCGTAGCTCGCGTCAACGACGACGCGGCAAGCACCAAACCTTATACGGACTTATGTGAAGCCACACAGATTGACGCGCTGAACAGCGCCGACCTGGTTGCGCAAGCCACTGCCGCTTACCAAAGCACAGTCACCTATCCGGCAAACAATGGCTTCGCCAACGGGTTGAAGCTGATCGCCAAACTGGCAACTTCGACTTCCCCTCTGCTGGGTACGCGAGTTTTTTACATCACGCTTGGCGGTTTCGATACGCACGCTGACCAAATCAACGATCAGCCGACGTTGCATAAAACGTTGGCCGAGGGCTTGAAGGCCTTTTACGATGATCTGGTTGCACACAATCTGGCGGATAAAGCTCTGATCATGATTTGGTCGGAATTTGGACGCCGAGTCGCCGACAACGCCAGCAACGGAACCGATCACGGCCAGGCCAACAACATTTACTGCATCGGCAACCGAGTCATCGGTGGCGTTTACGGAGCCGACCCGAAACTGAATGATCTGCAAAACGGAAACCTGAAGAACAATTTTGACTTCCGCAATGTGTACTCGACCATTATTCAGAACTGGTTCGGAAATTCCGCCAACGATGCCCAACAGATACTGAACGGTTCGTTCACTAATCTCGGATTCTTGATGTAAGCGCGTTTGCGTTCGATTGTCTCCAAGGAGTTTCGCGATGAGATTTCATACAAATTCTTTCCTCATGGCTCGAAAAAATTGGCGAAATGGGTTGTTCCTCGTTATGATCAGCCTCGTTGTAGCCTTCGTGGCTGCACAGCCAGCGCAACCGGCGCAAGCTAGTCCCACAACAGCGGCTCCGATTGCGCTGGTCAATGCCGCCAGTTACGAAGCATCTGTCGCTCCAGGTTCTATCGCCGCACTTTTCGGAGCCGGACTTTCCACCCAAACCATCAGCGCGACGTCAGTTCCCCTGCCCAAAACGCTTGGCGGAGTCACCGTTAAAATTGGCGGCATTGATGCGCCGTTGTTTTTCGTTTCGCCGAACCAAATCAACCTGCAAGTTCCCGGCGGAGTCGCCGCTGGCACTGCAATCATTCAAGTCTTCAATTCAGGCATCGCCGCTGCGGTTGGAGACGGCACCGTCGCCGTGGCCGATGCCTCCCCCGGTGTCTTCACACTGGATTTGTCCGGCAAGAACCAGGCGATTGCGCAGAACTCTGACCTGTCGCGCAATGCCGATTTCGACAAAGTTCCCGGCGCACGTCCCGAAGCCAGCGGCAATGTCGTAGTCCTATACGCCACCGGAATCGGCAACACGAACCCGCTGGTCGCCGATGGCCAAGCGGCTCCCGGTAGCCCGCTTGCCCAAGCCACATCCGCAACCACTGTCACCATCGGCGGAACTCCCGCTGATGTTCAGTTCAGCGGACTGACTCCCGGCTTCGTCGGCTTGTGGCAAATCAACGTCGTTTTGCCCGCCAACCTGCCGACGAACCTGGCGACGCCGATGACTGTTTCACTGAAAGGCAAACAAAGCCTGGTCACCACGCTGGCCATCGTCAATAAAAACGAATTCGGCACCATCAGCGGAACGGTTCTGAATGCCGCAACCGGCGCAGCATTGGCGAATTCCAGCATCATGCTGCAACCGACCGGCAGCGGCCAAACTCGAACGACGACAACCGACGCCACTGGCAAATTCGGCCTCTATATCATCAATCCCGGCAACTACAATTTGTCTGTCGCAGCCAGCGGATTCATTACCATCACACAAAGCTCCACCGTCACCGGAGGCCAATCGCAAACCGCCAACTTCGCGTTGACGGCTCCGCTGGCCGCTGGCCAATACCGAATTATCGTCACCTGGGCAAACGCGCTCGACCTGGACGCGCACATGACGGGCCCAGCTTCCGGCAACACGCGCTTTCACGTTTGGTGGCTGGAACCGACGGACTTGCTGACGCCTGTGACCACGATGCTGGACGTTGACGGCGCAAGCCCCGGCCCCGAAACCATCACCTTCACGCCCGCAACGAATGCGACATATCGCTTCTCGGTTCACAACTACACCAACCGAGACTCCAGTGGCAGCAACGGCATCGCGCAATCCGGAATTGTGGTGAGGGTTTACAGCGGCAATCAATTGGCCAGAACGATCACCGCTCCCACGGGTGGAGGAACGTTGTGGAAAGTCTTTGAATTCACAGGCGGGCAATTGACCGTCGTCAATGCAATGACCGACGAACCGGATTCCTTCAATATCAAGAATTCCTTCTGAACCCTTCGTGACTCGTCTTCAGGCGATAGGTCCGGCGGCTTCCGGGCCTATTGCGCCTTTCAGTTTTCCCAGTAAGGCTTTTCATCCAGAAATTCGCATCGCTGGGCAGACGGTGACGAAGGAAAAGATTACTTCACACCATTCTTGCTGGCTGATCGAAAGATCAGAACAGCCACAACTATAATCGCCAACACAATGACTCCGTAAACAATTCCTACAAACATAGCCCCCTCCAATCGAAAAGACCCGTGAGCCGAAGTGAATCAAGTCTCACGGGCATCAAGCCTTACACCAATACAATAAATTGTCGCGCCTGACCGTACTCAAGCCTTCTACTACTATCTGACATTGCTGACCAAGGATGTTCAACATTGAACATCCTTGGGAGTCGTGCCGTGATAGCTTCAGGTAGGGTATGAATTATTAACCAACTGTTGGCGAATCTCGCCAACTCACGAACTATCGAAGGAATTGAAAATGCGAAAAATAAATCTCATCAGTTTAGTCATTGCACTGCCGCTATTGGCTTTCGGCAACCACGCATCGGCTCAGAATAACAAAATGAAAGGGCCTGCAAACCATAAGATGACAATCAAGATGACCGGCGGCGCAGAAACGCCGGGGCCGGGCGATACTGACGGAAGCGGTATGGCCAAACTCACGTTCAATCATGAGAAAGGCGAGGTTTGTTACACGGTAACCACGAAAAAGGTTCAAGCGGTAACGGCGATCCACATACACAGCGGAGCTGTTGGGCAGTCTGGTGATCCTAAGGTCACCCTAACTCCAACGGCGAAAGGTTGTGTCAGCGTGGATAAGGATTTGATGGAAGACATTATGAAGAATCCCGCCAACTACTACATCAACGTGCACAATGCTGAATTCCCCAACGGCGCTTTGCGCGGCCAGCTTGGTAAATAACCGCCAGGGGACATTGCCGTTTTACAACGACTGAAAATATGGGGAGGCAGAAAAGTTTTCTGCCTCCCCATATTTTTTGCTGCTGCTGGGTACTGTGAGGCAAAAGCGCCTGCGCCATCGCACCTCATCCCAAGACAGAAATCAGGAAGAAGAGGGACGTAACACTACTCCCCGAAAACTGACATAGTAGAAACGGTTCGCCGGATGATAGTAGTCACGATAGAAAGCACGTGCATCTCTTCCCCGCCGGTAGTCGATGCGCTGTTCGGGAAAATTCCAACCGCGCTGGTTTGGCCGAAGCCAGTATCACCAACGTTTGAGTTCTTCGGATCGAATTCGCCTTCGTACAGATAGAGCCTGCCAACGGTGCCGCGCGCAGCCATTTCCCATTCAAATTCGGTCGGCAAGCGCACGGCTCGATCTTCGCCGCCTTTGATCGAGCTAGTGTCTATCCAGCAATCGTAACCGGCGGCTTTCAGGTCGGCAATCAAACGATCCTCCTCTTTCCTGTCTTCACGGCAATAGCTGATAAACACCGTCGGGCGGCGTTCTTCGCGTGGCGTGGCAATGGTTTGAAGCAGAGGGTTTCGATTCATAGGCGTCAGGAATTTCGTGCTGCAATCTGAGGGCGCGAATCTACCCTGACGAACCTGTCGGGGCAAGCAAATCGCCAAACTTTGAATGTCAGTGTATTTATGGGTTCTGACCAAAACGGCTTTCGGTTGTCGTTACTGAATCGAACAAGCCTGAATCCAACTTTTGCACAAGGAGTTTTTATGCCGAGTCAGTACGACAGAATGGCTCATTTGCTGCGCCGGGCAGGATTTGGCGCGCGGCCGGATGAGATTGACGCTTATCTGAAAATCGGATTTGCGGCGACGGTGGACCAATTGCTCAATTACGAAGACGTGCCGGAAAATCCTGCGCTGCCTGCGACTCCGATTACACGCGATGGAACGTTTAACATCCGACTGTTGACACCGGAAGACACGGCTTCGTGGTGGATTGAGCGGATGATCAAAACGCGCCGCCCATTGCAGGAACGGATGGTCATTTTCTGGCACGATCATTTTTCCACCGCCGTCAGCAAAGTCGGAGCGCCGAACGGATACAAATTTCTGTACTGGCAAAACCTGCTGTTTCGCCAACACGCGACGGGCAATTTCCGCTCGCTGGTCAAAGCCATCAACCGCGATCCGGCGATGTTGTGGTGGCTGGACAATTACCTGAACATCAAAGGCTCGCCGAACGAAAATTATGCGCGCGAACTGTTCGAAATTTTCACGCTTGGGTTGGATGCGTACTTCGCGGGCGTGTACACCGAACCCGACGTGCAACAGGCGGCGCGCGCCTTCACAGGCTGGGGTTTGTTGTGCGGCGATAACTTGATGCACTGCGAAGCCGATCTGGATCGGTTCAACGAACAAAACGGCCCGCTAGCGACGCCCGCCGAAGTGATTCAAATTCCGCCGAACGCGCCTGACAATTCCATCGCCGCGCAGCGCCACGATTACACGGACAAAACCGTGTTCGGTCGCACAGGCAATTTCAACGGCGACGACATTGTGGATTTGATCTTCGACCAGGAACCGCAGCGAACTTACGCGGCGCGCATGATCTGCAAAAAGCTGTTCGAGTATTTCGCCTACGAAAATCCCGAAACTTCGGTCGTCGAACATCTGGCCGCCGTCGCGCTCAGAACCAATTTCGACCTCAAAGCCATCTTGCGCGACCTGTTCCTGAACACCAAAGAGTTTTACTCCAACAAAGCCATGCACGCGCTGGTCAAATGGCCTGTGTATTACGCCGTAAATGCCGTGCGGTTGACGCAGGCGACGATGGATTTGCGCCAGCTTTACGGCGGAGGGTTTGGCGGATTCAACATTCCCGCGCCTGCCAGCATTGCGGCGATGGGAATGGTTTTGCTGAATCCGCCGGACGTTTTTGGCTGGCCGGGCAAAGAAAACTGGATAACGACGTCGCAGCTTTTTGCGCGCGCGAACTTTGCCAACAACCTGACAACTGCGCGTGGGTTTGCGCCTGCTCCGCCGGGAATTCCGATTGATTCGGTTCTCTCTGCGGCTGGACTGAACACCGACTCCACCGCTGAACAAGTTGCCGATTACTTCATCAAGCTGCTGGTTCAAGCTCCGCTGCACACGGAACTGCGGCAATTGCTGATTGATTATCTGAAGAAAGACGATGCAGGCAACATCGGCACATTCAAGCTGGACGAAACAACCAAAGATAAAAAAGTGCGCGGCTTGATTCACCTGCTGCTGTCGCGGCCAGAAGCGCAAACCTTTTGATTTGGTGGTCGGCTGTCGGTGACCGGTGTTCGGTCAATCTGCCGCCGACCACCGTCAACCGAACACCGACCACGGAGATTTATGAACACCACTCGCAGAGATTTCATCAAAACCGGAGCAGCCGCGCTTGGCACAGGAATGGTTCTGCCCGCGTTCGCTCGACAAGCCAATGGCGTGACCGTCGTCGAATCGCTTCGCCACGCTCTGACCGCCGAAGACAGGATTCTGGTTGTCGTCGAATTGGGCGGCGGCAACGATCCGCTGAATACCATCGTGCCGCTGGCTAAGTACGACACGTATGCCAGCTTTCGTTCGCGGTTGGCGATTCCGCGAAGCCAGATTCTGGCGCTAACTGGTTCAACGACAATGGGTTTGACGCCGCACTTGTCAGCGATCAAACCCATTGCCGACGCGGGCAAGCTGGCCATTATTCAAGGCGTGCATTATCCCAACCCCAATTTGTCTCACGACGGTTCGCGCAACATTTACCGCATCGGCGATCCGCAACCGGCGGTGACGGCACAGAGCGGCTGGCTGGGACGGCATTCGCTGCTGTTCGGCAACAAAACCAATCCGCTGGACACCGTGGGCATCGGCGGAGTCAACACGACGTTGTACGCTCCGGGCGCGAAAATTTCCGGCATCGGCGCTGACGCGCAAGGCAATCCGTCTGGCTATTCCTTCAACACCGATCCGCGATTCAACGGCGACCGAAACAATCAACTGGCAGTTGCGCGTTGGGTGAATCCGGACGCGTCCGCATCTCCTTATGGTGATTTGAGCGAGGGCGTCTGGCTGGACGCGTTGAATAGCTCTGATTCGGTCGCGCAGGCGGTTGCCGCTTACAACGGCAGTGTGGTTTATCCCAATTCGTCGTTTGCTGGTGGTTTGAAGCTGGTGGCCAAAATGGCCAGCTCCGCTTCGCCCAAGCTCGGCACGCGAGTCTTTTATATTTCCCAAGGTGGTTACGACACGCACGCCAACCAGGACAAAGACTTGCCGAACCTGCACAAAACCTTGGGCGAAGGGCTGAAGGCGTTTTACGACGATTTGACGGCCAAAGGCTTGGCGGACAAAACCTTGATCATGATCTGGTCGGAGTTCGGACGGCGCGTCGCCGACAACGCCAGCAACGGCACCGATCACGGAACCGCCAACAACTTTTACTTCCTCGGCGGAAAGGTTAAAGGCGGTTTTTACGGCTCCGATCCCAACCTGACCGATTTGTTACAAGGCAACCTGAAACACCAGATTGACTTCCGCGATGTGTACGCGACGGTCATTCAAGGATGGCTTGGCAATTCAGCAACAGAAACGGCGCAAGTGCTCGGCGGCACGTTTAATAATTTGGGTATTTCTGTTTAACACTTGCAAGCAATAGCCCAAAAAACTAGGCAGCAGTAACGCTGCCTAGTAATATTGATTGATTGTCAAAGTTTTTAGTAAAGTTCTGGGCAGTACATACCAACTGCGTCGTAGCAGGTAATTTGATTTCCCTCTGAGTCGGTACATGTTGTTGGAAATAGCTGTATTTCCTGACAGGGGAGATCTGGCCCCCAATGATTTGGCCAATCAACTTTACACCCCACAATCCCACAGCTTGGGTCATAGTTGTAGAACTCTACATTCATACAAGCACATCCGCTACCACTACCACCACCACCATCAAACCCATTACTCGACAAATTTGCGGAATAATACGTTGCCCCTGCATAGCCTGATCCATCACCAAAACTTATAACTTGAGGGATTATGGTAAAAGCTACCGCTTCACGAAGGAACGCTTCCTTATCATTTTTCTGCTTTGAATCTGTTTTTAAAATAACTGTCTTTCCAGGTGTTATCGCGACATCCTTATCTGTCGCAAATTCTTTTTTAAACCTGACTAGTCTCCTATCCCCATAGGTCATCTTAAACTCGTATTGCTGACTCCCTTTGAAACCAAGGTTTTTGGATTCGGCAAGCACTATTGCAAACGAGATGAAGTAAATCGGCTTATCAGAAATATTCTGCACCTCAATTTTAAAATCTTCAGGAAAATTATCAGATTGCAGGTTGTTTATTTGCGTGATTTTTAGAGCTTGGCTTGGAAACGATTTATCAAGTATTTCATACGTTCTTGCCTGAGCCGCTACTTGTGCCTTTGCCAGGGTCAGAAGTGATACCAGATCGGAAGAGCACACGTCTGAAC